>VOFG01003124.1_pt1 | contig 33608 bp, 73 predicted proteins | sample 5384171 | NCBI WGS metagenome assembly VOFG01 (sample SAMN12384726, study PRJNA508395) | human gut metagenome | isolation source: healthy gut F | host: Homo sapiens
AGCCATCATACCATTCCTTTGTTTCCGGAAAATGTGAAGCCAGACCATACGACGCAAGGAGGTTTTTTACCTCATCATCTGTGAATCAAACTGTTCATCAAATCTGGAATCCATAATAGAAAGTACCTTAAAATTATTCAATCCTGTAAATATACTTTCCTTCGATACTCGCAGACATCCCGTCAGAAATGCAAACTGTAAATAATCATTCGTCTTTAATGCCTGACCAAAAGACCTCTGATCAGAGAAACCATTTCACGATAATATCCATTCTGATATGCTTTATCCAGAGGAACATCATACTCATCTATGATAATTACTGCCTTTTTTCCCGTGATGTTTATATAAAAGCTGTGACAGTTTCCGGATGCTGTCTTCTATATTCTCATCCGTACCTGTAAGCATTTTAGCGAAATATGCCTTATCCTCGTCCGTAAGTGCATCACTTGTTTTGAGATAATAATGCCGGTCGATTTCATTGGCAAGAATCGTGCCGAGCATCCTCTTCGCATCCGCAAATGTCAGCCCCTCCACCCCTTTGAGCGTGAGAAATATCACTGGATACTTTCCCATGTACGCATCGCATAGTTCTTTATTCTTTGCAATATATAAGCCTTCAAACAGTGCAGCATCTGCACCGATTTCAAAAAAACTTTTCAGCATGCTCATATTTAAAGTCTTTCCAAAACGTCGCGGACGGGTGAACAGTGTTACTTCCCCCAATTCATCAGAATCTGTTCTATGAGATTTGTCTTGTCAATATAATAAAATCCGTTCCTGCGTATTTTTTTTTCAAAACTGTCAATTCCTACCGGTAATTTCAAAGTATTTACCATATGAACCTCCAACAAACAGATCATTTTGCCATATTTACATATAGTATAACTGATTGACAAGGTAATTACAATTTCCTTTCATTAAACGGTCACCGAAATACACTGTCATGATTTACTCTCCATTCCAAAAACATTTTCTTGAAAAGATCCCCATGTTCCGTTAAGATGATATTGTAACGAAAAACAATATATCAGGGAGGTAGTTATGAACTATACAATTGAAGGAGCACCAATGCCTGTCGTCATCTGTAACTTAGAGGGCGGCGAAACCATGCTTACGGAGAAGGGCGCAATGTCGTGGATGTCCCCAAATATGAAAATGGAAACCACAACAGGCGGCGGAATCGGAAAAATGTTCGGTCGTGCTTTTCCGGTGAAAGCATGTTTATCAACCGCTACACCGCGCAGGGCGGCACCGGACTGATCGCATTTGCATCCAGCTTTCCCGGAGATATCCGTGCATTTGAAATCGCACCGGGGCAGGAGATTATCGCCCAGAAAAGTGCCTTTCTCGCATCAACTGCAGGCGTGGAAATGTCTGTTTTTTTCCAAAAACGCATTGCCGGCGGTCTCTTCGGCGGAGAAGGATTTATCATGCAGCGTCTGTCCGGAAACGGCACCGTCTTTCTCGAATTTGACGGACACATCAAAGAATACGAGCTTGCACCGGGACAGCAGATTGTCGTTGATACCGGATATCTCGCGGCAATGACCGCCGGATGTACCATCGATATCCAGACTGTACCGGGTGTCAAAAATATGCTCTTTGGTGGGGAAGGGATCTTTAATACCGTCATCACCGGACCGGGACGCGTATGGCTGCAGAGTATGCCGGTCGCACAGCTCGCTGGAGCGATCAGCCCGTTTATTCCAAATAAAAATTAATCATTTTCGAAAAAATCCCGGGCCATTTCCCATGCTCCGGGATTTCATTTATATCATTTTCAAATTTTCCGAATCTCAAAACTGTTTTTTCCACGGGTTTTACCTCATATAATACACTGTCTGCTTCCTTAAACAGTTTTTCATAAGGAACTTTCTCCGTCATATACACAGCACCCAGGCTGATGGACAGCGGCACTGATCCCTCTGCATTTCCTCCACCAGACCATATCGATTATACAAACCGGTCAGTGCATCAGTCTTTGCCAGACGTCCCGGTCTCTCATGATAAGCAACACAACAACTACAATGTGGAAATGAGCCGGGTATCGACATCTTTATAAAATACAAAACAGAAATTGCCATTTCTTGCCAGCGGAACCGTGGTCAGATGGGTAAATCCCTGCTTCTGAATATAGTAATTCACACTGTAATAATCGGCTACCGTAAAATCTGCCCGCAAATTACTCATCCTTCTTTTGCAGCCTTACCGCGCTTCATATGCCCTGGATACACGCTTATACTCTGCCGGTTCCGTAATCTGTTCCACAACGATATCTCCGTATTCCGCATCACGGTATCGATACAGATACACACCTTCCTGAATCTCATCCTCCTCTATGAGAGACACTGCCATATAGTGCTTCTCTTCAACGGTAAAGGTATCCATGATGGCAAACTCTTTTTCCGTCCCATCCGAAACCGGAATACGGATTACTTCATACTCTTCCATAATATCTCTCCTTTATCGTGGCACTTTCGTAAACAGTGCAAATGCATTTTCCCGTGTGGTCTGCTCGACTTCCTCCACAGAAACGCCTTTGATCTCCCGCAATTTTAGCAATCACATACGGAATATTACGTGAATCATTGCGCGTTCCCCGGTGTGGTTCCGGTGCCATATACGGGCAGTCGGTTTCGAGCACTATACTCGAAAAGAGGAATCATTTCCACGGTCTTTACCAGCTTTTTGGCATTTTTAAAAGTCACAACGCCTCCTACACCGATAAAATATCCCATCTTTACATATTCCTGTGCCATCTCCGGCGAATAGGAATAACAGTGAATCACTCCCTTGATTCCGTCTTCGCGGGCCTTTTTCATGATCTGCATCGTATCCTCTGCAGCATCCCTGGAATGAATAATCACCGGAAGATCCGCTTCCTGCGCCAGTGCAAGCTGTCGCACAAACCAGTACCGCTGCTTTTGCTGTACCTCTGGTTCCTTATCCCAGTAATAATCCAGTCCGATCTCTCCCACCGCAACAGTCTTTTGCAGCGTTGTCTGCTGTCTGAGCCATGCATAAGTGTCCTCATTTAAATCATCCACGTCACTGGGATGTACGCCCACCGCAGCATAAAGAAAAGGGTATTCCTGCGCCAGCGAAAGTGTTGTCTTTGTCGTCGCAATGGAAGACCCTACATTAATCACCGGTGAAATGCCGCGCTGCGGTAAATCCGCAAGCAGCATCTCCCGTCCGTATCAAATTTTGCATCATCGTAATGTGCATGTGTCTCAAAAATCATAAGAAGTGCCTTTCTATCAGATCAAGTTCCTCCATGATGATACAGTTTGAAGTGTATCCGAAGCCACCATGCCCCGCACCTGGGCATAATCCATCCAGCGCACACTCTCAATTTCTTCGGTCTGCAGTTCAAATTCCTCTGCTTCCCGATCCAGCCAGAGCAGATACACATTTGAAATCTGGTGATCATGAAATGGCTGTCTGTGAAATTCGCTGTCAACATCCTTATGCACCTGTCCGCAATAAATCAGATCCGACTCCTGCACTGTCACATTTAATTCTTCTTTCAACTCCCGAATTGCTGAAGGAATATACTTCCTCCCCTGCCGGTATATGTCTGGCACTGGAAATATCATAGCAGCCCGGAAATGAATCTTTCTGCATACATCTCTTCTGCAGCAAAAGCTGAATCCGTCCGTTCCTGTTGCGGGCAATCCAGACATGTGATGTACGATGCCGCACGCCCTCCCGGTGTGCCTCTGCGCGTTCTACGGTTTCACCGGTTGGTGCTCGGTTTCATCTACAACATCAAGGATTTCCATAATTTATGCCTCCTATTTTTATGCCTCCGACCTTGTTTAACAGATCTCTGCACCGCTTGGCATTGGTTTCTCCGGTGTCATCAGAGAAAGTGTGCCGTTTTCGTCCTCTGCACACAGCAGCATGCCCTCGGACAATACTCCGGCAAGTTTTGCCGGCTTTAAGTTCACAAGAACCATAACCTTCTTGCCCACCATCTCTTCCGGGGTGTAATCTTTGCGGATACCGGATACGATCTGCTTGACTGTGTTTCCAATTTTCACCTGGGAACAAAGCAGTTTCTTTGACTTTGCAACTGCCTCACAGGAAAGGATTTCTCCTACCTGAAACTGCATCTTCATGAAATCATCAAATGTAATCGCTGCCTTCGGATCCATATCAATGACTGCTTCATCTGCGGTCTCTCCGCCATTTAATGCTTTCTGCTCTTTTCGTACTCTTCCTTCTGCTTTGCCTGAATGGCATCCACTTTTGGCTGGATCTCTTTTTGCGTCAATTCTTGCAAAAAGGATCTCCGAGCATCGGTTACTTTTGTTCCATCCGGATACAGACCAAACTGATTGAGCTCATCAAAATCACGCAATGATGTCGATAACTGTGCCACAATTTTTCTGCAGTTTCCGGAAGGAACGGGTGCAGAAGACTTGCGCCGATCGTGATGGACTCGGTCAGATTGTAAAGAACCTCAGCCAGACGGTCTTTCTGTGCCTCGTCTTTTGCCAGTACCCACGGGGTTGTCTCATCAATATATTTATTGCAACGGCGGAACAGTGCAAATACTTCGGAAATTGCATCTGCCACACAGTTTTGCCATCTTCTCTACAATACGGTCGCGGGTTTCTGTCACAACAGCTTTCAGATCTGCATCCACTTCACCGGTGACTCCTGTGGATGTTACCACACCGCCAAAATATTTATTGCTCATGGAAACGGTACGGTTTACCAGATTTCCAAGAATATTTGCCAGATCAGAGTTGAAACGCTCAATGACCAGATCCCAGGTAATCACGCCATCATTCTCAAACGGCATCTCATGCAATACAAAATAACGGGTAGCATCTACGCCAAACAGATCTACCATGTCATCCGCATAGATTACATTTCCTTGGATTTGCTCATCTTATCCCCGCCCTGAAGCAGCCATGGATGACCAAATACCTGCTTCGGAAGTGGAAGATCAAGTGCCATCAGCATGATCGGCCAATAAATCGTATGGAAACGGACAATATCTTTTCCGATCAGATGCAGATCCGCCGGCCACAGCTTCTTAAACTGATCTGTGGAACCATCCGGATCATATCAATCTTTGTGATATAGTTTGTCAGTGCATCCAGCCAGACATATACGACATGTTTCGGATCAAAATCTACCGGAATTCCCCAGCTGAAACTGGTACGTGATACGCACAGATCCTGCAGTCCCGGAAGCAGGAAGTTATTCATCATCTCATTCTTACGGGAAACCGGCTGAATGAAGTCCGGATGGGTATTGATATAATCAATGAGCCGGTCTGCATATTTACTCATCTTAAAGAAATAAGCTTCTTCTTTGGCAGGCTGCACTTCCCGTCCACAGTCCGGACATTTGCCGTCTACAAGCTGGGATTCTGTCCAGAAAGACTCACAAGGTGTACAATACATTCCCTCATAAGATCCCTTATAAATATCACCCTGATCATAAAGCTTTTAAAAATCTTCTTTACACATTTCTCATGATCCTCATCCGTGGTACGGACAAAGTTATCATAAGAAGAATTCACAAGATCCCAGATCCGCTTTACCTCACCGGAAACCTGATCTACGAATTCCTTTGGTGTAATACCTGCTGCCTCTGCTTTTTCCTGAATCTTCTGTCCGTGCTCGTCAGTTCCTGTCTGGAAATATACATCATAGCCTTCGGCTCTCTTATAACGCGCAATTGCATCCGCAAGAATAATCTCGTACGTGTTTCCGATATGCGGCTTACCTGAAGTATAGGCAATCGCGGTTGTCATATAAAACTTCCCTTTATTTTCTGCCATGTCCTTGGCCTCCTTATCTCACATTCGCTCTCCCCATTTTACCGAATTCCACGCCATTTGTAAAGTATCCCCTATTCGTCCGTTTTTCTGTTTATTCAAGAATATTTTCTTATATGCCAAGAATTTCTTGCTGACCTGTTTTTCCGTAGACTAATATGATTTTATCCAGTTTTTTCCAGTACAAAACTGCCAAAGATAAATGAGAAGGAGCACCAACATGAAAAATATACAAATCGGGGCAGCCCTAAAAACGATGCGAAAAAATCGTGGCTGGACGATCCATGACGTAGTTGTACAGCTGAATGACCTGTACAATATCGCAGTCGCCGAAAAACCGTGTACGGATGGGAAAGCGATCAGGCATATCCCCGCACGGAAACATTGCTGCTGCTCTGTGAACTGTATCAGAGTGACGCATTCACCGGAAATCTCCTGCACATTCCTGCAGACAAATCCTTCCCGATCACTGCAGATGAACGGCATGTCATCGAAATGTATCGCCGGCATCCGGAACTACAAAGTGCTGTAAAACGCGTGCTTGATGTTCCCGTCAAAAACCTTCTGCAAATTAAAGTTCTGATATCCTGTCCCCTGTAAAAACTATTTTCCAAAATTCATCCTGTTACAGAAGTTTCTATCTCATACAGATATAAATCACATAAACCACATATAAAACCAGCATCACAATACCTTCTTTTCTGCTGATTTTTTCTTTTGTCCATGCAAATCCCCAGATCAACAGGCTCAAAACAATCAGAATCATAATATCTATGATGTTTTCCATCAAAAACGGCATCGGACTGATAACTCCCGCCAGACCAAGTACAAACAGAATATTAAAATATTAGAGCCTATGGCATTTCCAAGTGCCATATCCACTTCATTTTTTTGCGAGCTGCAACAACAGATGTCACAAGTTCCGGAAGCGAGGTTCCAATTGAAACAATGGTCAGTCCTACCAGCGTCTGGCTCATTCCAATTTTTAATGCAATATTGCTGGCACTGTCTACAACGACATCCCCGCCAATCACAATACCAGCTACACCAACCACAAGGAACAACAGGCTTTTTCGCATCGACATTACTTTCTGTGCCTCTGCCGCTTCAATCTCTTCACTTTGCAGTTGCCCGCCTTCTTTTCCTGCTTTCAATGCCATACGAATCATGGTTCCGATAAATATGGCAAAAAACACCAGAAATACAGCACTGTCAAAACGTCCCAGTTTCATTCCCACACCACCGAGTATCATAAGCCGCAACGCTGCAAACACGGAATATGGGAAATCACGTTTCAATGTAGCTTTCTGTACGGCAACCGGAGTCATTATGGCACAAAAACCGATGACCACCATCATATTAAAAATATTAGACCCGACCACATTACTGATTGCCAGCGTATTCTTATGCTGGATTGCTGCAACAACGGAAACCGCAGTCTCCGGAAGTGAAGTTCCCATGGCAACAATGGTCAGTCCAATAATGATAGCCGGAACATGAAACCGTTTTGCAATACTGGAACTTCCCTCCACAAAAACATCTGCCCCTTTGACCAGTAAGAAAAATCCTGCGATCAAAAAAACAATTGCCAGCGGCATGGAACATGTTGAAATAAATTCTGTCATATCTTTTCCCTCTTTCTGTAAAATAATGTGTTAAAAGGCAATAATGCCCAAGTGCTCCAATAGTATTTTCAAGCCAATAAGTATGAGGATTACCCCACCTGCAATCTCTGCTTTTTCTTTTGTAGCGGGTGCCGAAAAAATTACCGACAACCACTCCGATGACCGATAATACAAATGTCGTGCATCCGATAATCAGACAGGCTTCCATGATGGATACATTTAAAAAGGCAAATGTAATACCGACTGCAAAGTGCATCGATACTGGTTGCAACTGCAAGAAGCAGCATTTCTTTGTGATCCAGCGGCAGATCTTTTGCTCCAATTTCCTGCACGTCTTTGTCACGAACCGCTTCAATCACCATCTTGCCACCGATAAACAGCAACAGGAAAAAGGCGATCCAGTGATCGACCGAAGTAATGTATTTCTGAAAACGGATTCCCAGTGCCCAGCCGAGAAACGGCATCAGTGCCTGAAATCCTCCGAAATACAATCCAATCAGAAATGCGTGTTTTTGTTGATTTTTTTCCATGCCAAGACCCTGGCAGACGGATACCGCAAATGCATCCATCGAGAGTCCGACACCAATCAAAAATAACTCGATTACCATTCTTATGTTCTCCCTTTTGTGAGGGGATTCATACCTTGCGCTTCTGTCCTTATATATCAAAAAAGAGACCCAATGTACACCAACGAAAAGCGCGACTGCAAACCACGTTTTCCGGTGCACATGAGTCTCATTCTTTAAGGCTTGCCAGGTCCAAATGACCGGTATGTTGACAAGTCACACAATGTGCGAACTACTCCCTCACATACTTTTGTCCATGAATTAGGTAAACTATAACAAACGGCCTTTGAGTTAGTCAATACGAACTTTTATTTACTGATGACTTTTGCAAACTTCTTCTTACCACGCTTTACGACCTTTCCTTCTCCGGCAAACTCGTCGAGCATGTAACTGGTACTGATGTCTGTAACTTTCTCACCGTCCACAGAGACTCCACCCTGCTGTACGGCACGACGTGCATCGGAACGACTCTCACACAGAGAAGCCTTTACAAGAACTGCCATGATATCGAGCTTGTCATTGTACAGATCATCTGCAGTCACTTCAACCGTCGGCATATGTGCAGAAACCCCGCCGCCTGCAAACAGTGCATGGGATGCCTCTTTGGCTTTCTTTGCCTCTTCCTCACCGTGTACCAGTTTGGTCAGCTCATAAGCGAGAATCTCTTTTGCTTCATTCAGCTTGGCACCTTCCCATTTGTCCATCTCATCGATCTGCTCCAATGGCAGGAAGGTCAGCATGCGGATGCACTTTAACACATCGGAATCTGCCACATTTCTCCAGTACTGGAAGAAGTCAAACGGAGAAGTCTTGTTCGGATCAAGCCATACGGCACCGGACTGTGTTTTTCCCATCTTCTTTCCCTCAGAGTTTAAAAAGCAGATTGATCGTCATGGCATAAGCATCTTTTCCAAGCTTCCGGCGGATCAGTTCCGTACCACCGAGCATGTTGCTCCACTGGTCATCTCCACCGAATTCCATGTTACATCCATATTTCTGGTACAGTGTGTAGAAATCGTAACTCTGCATGATCATGTAATTAAACTCCAGAAAGCTTAATCCTTTTTCCATACGCTGCTTGTAACATTCTGCTGTCAGCATGCGGTTTACGGAAAAATGTGCACCAACATCACGCAGTACATCAATGTAGTTTAAATCCATCAGCCAGTCGGCATTGTTTACCAGCATTGCCTTTCCCTCTCCCGAAATCGATGAAGCGGCTCATCTGCTTTTTGAAGCAGTCTACGTTGTGCTGAATGGTTTCTGGTGTCATCATCTGTCGCATATCGGTACGACCGGATGGATCACCGATCATGGCCGTACCACCGCCGATCAGCGCAATCGGCTTGTTTCCTGCCATCTGCAGACGTTTCATCAGACACAGTGCCATAAAATGTCCCACATGCAGACTGTCAGCTGTCGGGTCAAAACCGATATAAAATACCGCTTTTCCATTGTTGATGAGTTCCTTGATTTCTTCCTCGTCGGTTACCTGTGCGATCAGACCGCGGGCAACCAGTTCGTCGTAAAAAGTGTCATTGGGTTTCCTCCTGTAATTTAACTTTTTGATTTTTCTGGGACTTTATGTCCCTTTGCTCTATATCTATAAAAATCCAAATAAAAATCCCCCTCGTCCTAATTATAAGGACGAGGGGGATCTCGTGTTACCACCTTAATTCGCATGCTGTTCACACAGCCTACCTCCGCGAGTGCAGCTACACTCCAGTGCGTCTAACGGGCACTACTCCGTTACAGCCTACTTGCCTGCGCGTTCGGTGTAAAGCTCAGGGATGTATTCCTGCGGTAAAAAATCCAGCTTGCTGGGGGATTCCTTATCGCCCGGCTTATGGTTTTTCCATAAATCCTCGGCAGGGGGGACCCAGCTTGCTGGGGGGATTCCTTATCGCCCGGCTTATGGTTTTTCCATAAATCCTCGGCAGGGGGAACCCAGCTTGCTGGGGGATTCCTTATCGCCCGGCTTATGGTTTTTCCATAAATCCTCGGCAGGGGACCCAGCTTGCTGGGGAGATTCCTTATCGCCCGGTTTATGTTTGTTCCATAAGCCGCGGCAGGTGGGACCCAGCTTGCTGGGGGATTCCTTATCGCCCGGCTTATGGTTGTTCCATAAATCCTCGGCAGGGGGGCCCAACTTGCTGGGGGATTCCTTATCGCCCGGCTTATGGTTGTTCCATAAATCCATCTGTGCTTTCCGTGTGCCTCTCATCTACCGGCTGCTTTCTGTTCGTTCCACACATTGGTACTTGTTCCCATCTTCGCTTGTATTCTATAATTATATTATTATAGAAAGACAATCACAGTTTGTCAAACAATTTTACTTGCCTTCTTTCGCTTCTGCCGGAACCCAGATTCCATCTTTTCCCCATGGCTGGATCATAGACAAATACCGCTTCTGTCCATCCTTTAAAAATGTAATCTGTATACCGACCTGTTGTTTTATCTGCAGATTCAGATTCTTTTTTCCACGGAAACAAGCTTTTTATCCGACGATAAATTCAAAAGCTGCCGGGCTGCATCTGTCGGCTCAAGCAATGCACCAATTGGAACCATATTCTTATTCAGCACCTCACCCATACCGTTTATACAGTAGTCCATCTGCGTATTGCTGATTCCCTGCGCATATGCTGTATCAAACTCATCTGCCGATGCAATTCCATCCGTTTTAGCATCCGAACCGTCAGCAAACTGATTGATTTTTTTCCTGTGTAATCTGAAATTGACCATTTTCCTGTGCATAATGGATATTCTCTATCCACACGCTCACATGCGGATCTGATGACTCCACATAATACAAAATCTCTGCAGTCTGTTCTTCCGTATTGATTTCATGCAGCCAGTAGCCATCCATTTCTTCTCCGGTTCCACCAAAGAAACTGCCAAAAGGCTCCCCATGGCCATGGACTCGACCAGCCAAATGACGGTGTATCTCCATCCATCCACAAAATATGTATTTTCTCTAAATTCGACTGTACCTCTTTGGATGTCATCTGCACAATTTTTTCTGTATCCCGGTCGCAAAATGCCTGTGCCCATTCCCTGATATTCTGCTCTATTATCGCAGCTCCTGCATTTTTCCTGCACTGGCTGCTGTGTACTATCCACTTTCTCGGTTGTATGCTCTGTTTTTGTCTCCGACGGTTTCTGGTTTGTCAGACAACTTACTGCCACAAGCGCAACCAAAACGGTTGCAATCGCAGCCACCCAGGTATGTGGTTTTAAAATTCAACACGTTCTTAATTCTCCTTCCTGCATCTGCCTCTCCAAACGCAACCGGGGCAAATGAATACGGATGCCGCTCCATCGCAAAAAGCAAGTAAAGATGCGCTGTATCCTTTTTAATTTGATTTCCAAACTGCGCAAGTACGGCCTCATCACAACTCATCTCCATGTCTCTTGTCATATAGAAAAAAAGCAATCCATGCCAATGGATTCCACCAGTATACAGCCAAAAGTACGAATGCAATCAGCTTCCATAAAGGATCATGTCTGCGGATGTGCCAGCTCTCATGCGCAAGGATGTACTGCTGTTCCTCCTCTTTCATCCGAAACGGAATATAAATCTGCGGGCAGAAAATTCCCAGTACAAACGGTGATGGAATACAGTCACATTCCCAGATCTTTATTATCCGCCGGACGTTTCCAGATGTTTCATTTACGGTTAAACGTACTGCTGTCCGTACCATACTGCGGCATTTGATATAGGAATACATTCCATATCCTAAAAATAAAAATATCCCGATCAGCCAGACAAAAACAACACCGCACAAATTTTCTGTGAAGTCGTCATAGCTGCTGTCAAACCAGCTTCAGAAGCTGCATCCCCTGTCACACGTGAACCGGCAGATATCTGCGTCACATTCTGTACTGCCGTTTGCGCATGCACTCCAGATACTCCTGTGTAGTGTGCAATCTCACTCATTTGTGATCTGCTTTTTACCAGACAAAACAGATTAAACAAACTCCATCCTGATGCAATGGGCAAATCAAATAACATACGGATTCCAACAATTGCCCACAATGCATAGGAATATTTTTTGGGACATTTCCGCAAAAGCGCGCGCACTGCAAGCACCGCGAGAATTACAACCGCCACCATGCCATTCCGCTGCAGAAATGCCAGAAAAATTACACTTGCCTTCTCCATTCTCTGCCCCTACCCTTCTTTATGCTCGTCGATCATTTTCTTGAGCAGCTTTGCTTCTTTTTTGGAAATTTTCTTTCCTCCAAGAAATGCTGTGATAAACCCTGGCAGTGATCCGTCAAATGTGCGATCCACAAAATAGCGGGATTCCTCTGCCTGCACCTGTTCCTTTGGAATTAAAACGGAAACCGTTGCATCCTCATTGGCAATGTATCCTTTTTCGCACATTTTCCGTACAACCGTATAAGTCGTGGATTTTTTCCAGCCAAGCTGTTCCTGACATAACTTTACAAGTTCCCCGGAGTTGACGGGGGGCATGCTCCCATACGACACACATAAACCGGTAATCACTGTCACATAATTTTATATATTCCATCTTTTTCTCCTCCATAGGTTTATAGCTATCAACCTGTCTTCAGTTTATTCTTATAAACCTCAAATGTCAAGGTCTATTTTTATAAACTGCGAGAAATGTCAGAAAAATACGATGGAAAATGTTTGAACTCACCTTTTTAAAAAGTTATAATAAACGCAAAAAGGCGATTGTGAAATCGCCCAAAATAAATAACTCAAAAGGAGGACATGTTATCGTGGAAAAAGTACGTTACATGATTTCCGATGCCGCCGCACTGGCCGGTGTGGAAACCCATGTGTTACGTTACTGGGAAGAAGAACTCGACCTGACCATCCCGCGAAACGAGATGGGACATCGATACTATACACGAGAAAACATACAGGAATTTCAAAAATCAAAGAACTAAAAGAAAAAGGATATCAGCTAAAAAGCAATCCGCATGATATTACATAATAAAAAGAAGCTTCCGGTATTTCCTTGCCGGATTCTGTTGCCACTGATCCGTTGCCCACATGTAACCGGGAACATCATCCCACAGCTGCAGCCAAACCGGATCGACAGAACGCAGATAAAACCAACCTGCCTGTAAATACCCTTTCCGCAGAAGAACGCATGGCACAATTTCGGGAGTTGATGAGTGACATTGTAGGGCACGCAATCGCACAGAATAACGAAGCTCTCACACTCGATATCAGCAAAGAAATCCGTGAAACCGTCCTGAAAGAAATGAACTATCTCATCCGGGAACAAAACGATATGACGGAGGAACGCTACCGCCAGTTAAGTGCAGAAATTCGTGGAAAATTGCAGAAAAAACATACCTTATTTTCCAAAAGGAAAAGGTTCCCAAAATGAAAACATCAAAAAAAGAAAAGAACCGGAAAAATGTATTAAATCCGGTCTGATTGATTTCAGCATTGACCTGACATTAAACGGTTCCATATATAAAATAAAACAAGCCTGCGGAAGGATTGCCATAGAAAAGTTAATACAAAGAAACGCCAAAACCGACATTTGCCGGAATTGGCGTTTCTTATATTAGGGACTTATTTTACAGCTCCTTTAATCAATCATATCATTCTGGAATTTTGATAAATGCTCATACGGCAAAATCAGCCGCCCCCGAAAAAGACCACATCCATCATTCATAAGGCTATTATTCACTGCCGTAAACATATTTACATCTACCCCTGACAGATCAAGGTTCTGTAACAATCTACAACGCTCATAAGCCTCGTCAAAATAAATACAGCCGCCTTGTAAAATCGCATCTCTCCGTCCTCTGGAAGCTTCCTGTTTTTTTTCATAAAATAAATGATTCGCTACTCCAATTTCTGCAATATCATCCATCTCTTTTGTTCTAAGCTGCATTTCCATATAACACCGGGCACTGTTGTCAAAAAACGTTATATGAAGCGAACGATATGAATTTGTACTTTCCCCATCAATATAATCCCTGTAATATGGGCGCACAACATCATCAATAGTAAAGAATTACTTCTTTTAACCCCACCTGTCGGCTCTGCCGTAAATCCACGTTCTTCCAAAAATTGTGGCAATACATTGGCAATCCGATATAAATACCTGATCTCTTCCTTCTTGCGATCCTGTTTTTGTTTCAGATGACACCGTGGCATGGAAATCACAATACGGTACGCGATCAAATCGCGAAAACAGTTCAAACGCTCCTTGATTTCTGGCACAGACGGATATGATCCATTCTTTTTCATAATAATCGTATATGTATTCCACAATATATCCATTAAACTTTCCCTCTGCGCGAATCAACGACTTAATTCGTCCCTTGAAAGTAAAAGATAAATATGGATATTCCTGTGCCATATATTTATAAAACTCACGAATCTTTCTGCAATTGCGAAGTCAGGAAATCATTGTGTTCCAAAAGTTTCATAATCTGTATCAAAAGTTACAATGTACTAAATCCACTTCATTATGTTTCTGTACCGCCGAAATACGTAAATCCGCTATGTATTTTTTTAAAATGCGAAGAACTGTATCCCCCGAATATAAGTAATCATTCAATGTAATCATATTTTCCCCATCCTAAAAAGTCGCGGTGCCGAGGCACCGCGATCCCAAGATTATGTAATTGCAAGCTGATGTTTTACTTTACTCATATCAGATTCTAACACCGTCACGCGAATGGCAAGCAATTCTTTTTTTCATCATCTACTTTGCGTGCTTCCCTCAAATTACGCACTAAATCACAATGCCCTTCTGCAATCCGTCTGATATTTACATTTGTTTCATTTTCAATTACCAATTCCAAACCGGTAACCTTTTCATCCAGTACCGTAAACTTCTGATCCAATACCGTAAACTTCTGATCCAATACCGTTACCTTTTCATCCAGTACCGTAAACTTCTGATCTAGTTCCGTTACCTTTTCGTCCAGCTCCGTTACCTTCTGTTCCCTCCGGCTACTCTCTGATCCAGTTCCGTCACCTTCTGTTCCAGCTTCGTTACTTTCTGTTCCCTCCGGCTACTCTCTGATCCAGTTCCGTCACCTTCTGTTCCAGCTTCGTTACTTTCTGTTCCACGCCGGCTACTCTCTGATCCAGTTCCGTTACCTTCTGTTCCAGCTTCGTTACTTTCTGTTCCACTCCGGCTACTCTCTGATCCAGTTCCGTTACTTTCTGTTCCACGCTGGCTACTCTCTGATCCAGTTCCGTTACTTTCTGTTCCACACTGGCTACTCTCCGTTTTATTTCAGACATTCCACTTTTTGAGTTCCCTGACATCACTCTCCAGTAAATCAAGCCTTGTGTATACAGGTTCAAATTTCTGATCTAACAACTGTGATAAAATCACAATATCTTCCTGTGTCATCCTTCTTTCACCTCCGATCTTTTTATTTTTCTTTCTCCAAACTTTTCCGATAGCTATTATGTTAACATCCTTTTTCTTATTTCGCAAGCAGATTATCTCTCATCATCATTTTTCTGTATGATTGACTTTTTAACTGTAACATCTTAACGTTTTGAAATATTTGATTTGTAGAATATTTTCAAAAATCATAAACCTCAACATACGATGTATCAACATCCTTTTATGCAGAAACAGCAGGAAATCTATGATATCCATCATAAATTCCCTGCTGTTTTCTTCTTATTTCACATCTCCCCAGAATTCATTCCACTCACCGCCACCCATAGTGACAAAATATTTCAGCCAGATCTTCCACTGATCCATCTCTTCATCCGTCTCATGATCCTTAATCACCGAAAGCAGCCGATCCATCCGCACCATATAATCCGGATCTTTTTACAAAATGCTTTTCATCATAATAGTGTTTTAATTTATGTATTGCTGCAATTGCGGCTTTTTCCGTAAATCGTTCCTGTTCGAGTGCACAGTTATATTCCGGCACAGAATGAATGTAGTTCACACACGCACGATACCACTTTGTCATAGCTGTTCTAACACCTCATCTCCATACCGGGCACGGATCTGCTGTTCCAACGAGACAAACACTCCAATATACTGATGCAGAATTTTTTCAACCAGTTGCTGTGCTGCTTCTTCATTATAAATATGTGTGGCATCATTTCGATCACGCAACATTTCCAGCCATCCATCTTCCTGTACTGCCCGACAAAGCACCTGCAAATGTCTAACATACTGATCAAACTTTTTCATATAAAACAACCCCATCTTTCTCTATCTCGGATACCAATTCAGATGACACGTATTTATTATCCATATTGATAATATCCAGCTTTAAAAGCGACCACAGATCTTCATTTAAACTATCTGACAAACCTCCAAAATCTGCACACCCATAAATCGCCAGATCGATATCGCTTTTTGGCATATTAGTTCCACGCGCACGTGATCCAAATAATACTACTTTTTTACCTGATATTTTTTTGAAATTTCCACTATCTGCCGATATACATTTTGTATGTTACGGTCCTGATTCTCTTTCATCACAATCATTATCCCTGTTTTCTGTTATTTCAGTGATCTTATTATACGCCAGATTCTATAAGGAATGCAACCAGCCTCTACTTCTCCTCCGTCACAACCGGCACTTCCCGCTGTTCCACAGATGTAGAAAACACAATCTGCGTCTTTGTACGCCCAAACTGCTGCAGTTCATTGATAAAATGATCCAGCTGTGCCGTGGTCTCAAACAACGTCTCAATCAGCATCGAATAATCCCCTGTCACACAATTGCACTCCACCACATTTGGAATTTTTTCAATGAACGGATAAAAAAATACCGGCTTCTGCAGCGGCTCCACCTCCAGATTGATGAAAGCCTTAATATGGTAATTAAGATACTGCGGATTTACTCTTGCCGTGTAGCCGATGATCACACCCTCATGTTCAAGTTTTTCAATTCTTGCAGACACCGATGGTGATGACAAAAATACCTGTGCGGCAATCTCCTTGAGCGGTGTGCGGGCATTTTTCTGCAGAATCTGTATGATTTTTTTATCTACTTTATCCAGTTTTTCATGACACAAACCTCGATTTTTTTCCATAAATACGCAGAGAAGGACACCTGCTTAGACGCCTGTGTCCTTCTTTTCACAATCATTTTTAAATTATGAGGTCATTATAGCACAGGTATTTACATTTGCAATCCCCAATAACAGCTCATTTTTTATATCTCGCTCCTGTAAAATTGCCTTATTTTATTAGGGTTTCCTCTATTTTTTTTCTTTATTTTATTTGTCTATATATCTTAATTTCTGGCTGTTTTTCCAAATATCGCTTAAAGTATTTACCTTTGATGTCAGGAGTGCTATTCTCGTCCCATTGAAAAAAGCGCGCAAAAAGAAACAAAACAGACAACTGACAACAGATGAATATAAGGAGAGCAAATTATGAAAGAATACATGCGTTTAGAATCAGATTCCATCGGAACCATGGAAGTACCAGAAGATGCTTATTACGGAGTACAGGCTTTACGGGCAAAAGAAAACTTTCCGATCACCGGCACCCGGTTACACCCCGTTTTCATTAAAAAACCTTGCAAAAATAAAACGGGCAGCCGCCATTACCAACCGGAAAGCCGGAAGGTTGAAACCGGAAATTGCCAACGCCATCGAATCTGCATGCAACGAAGTCGTCTGCGGCATGTTTGACAAAGAATTCATTGTCGACGGCATCCAAGGCGGTGCCGGAACCAGTGCCAACATGAACATGAACGAAGTCATTGCCAACCGCGCCATCGAAATGCTCTGTGGCAAAAAAGGAGACTACACCATTGTTCATCCAAACGACCACGTCAATATGGCACAGTCCACAAACGATGTCATTCCAACCGCCGGAAAATTAACGGTTCTCGATCTTCTCAAACCTTTAGACAAAAGCCTTTCCCTTTTAACGGATGCCTTATATGACAAAGCTGCAGCGTTTGACCACATTGTAAAAATCGGACGTACACAGCTTGAAGACGCTGTGCCGATGCGTCTGGGTCAGACGTTCCATTCTTATGCCACCATGATTTCCCGTGACCGTGACCGTCTCACAAAAGTCCGCACGGAAATGTATCCCGTAAACATGGGGACAACCGCTATCGGCACAGCAATCAATACATCCCCGTTTTATCTGGATAATATTGTACCAACCCTTGGAAAAAATCACCGGCTACCCACTGACCCAGGCCGACGATCTGTTTGATGCCACCGAGAATCTGGACGGATTTGTACGCGTTTCCTCCTGCCTGAAAGCATGTGCGGTCAACTTATCCAAAATGTGTAATGATCTGCGTATCCTTGCAAGCGGACCAAAAGCCGGGTTCGGTGAGATTACACTTCCGGCCATGCAGAATGGTTCTTCCATTATGCCAGGCAAAGTCAATCCGGTCATCCCGGAAGTTGTCTCCCAGGTTGCGTTTCACATTATCGGTCACGACACGACCATCACTATGGCGGCGGAAGCCGGTCAGATGGAATTAAACGCTTTTGAACCGGTTGTTTTTTACAATCTTTTTTTTTGACTCCATTACCACACTGACACACGCAGTGGACACCCTGACCGCCAACTGCATCCTCGGCATCACCGCAAATGAAAAACGCTGCCGCGAACTTCTCGATGCAAGCGTCGGTATCACCACCGCCCTGTGTCCGTACATCGGCTACAAAAAGCTGCAAGTCTGGCAAAAGAATCCTTAAAAACAGATATTCCAGTTAAAACTCTTGTATTGAAATACGGTCTGTTAAAAGAAAACGAACTGGATTCTATTCTCGATCCTTATGCAATGACCGAAGCCAGAACCAGACAGACACAGGCAAAAGCCGTATAATAAGATTTATCTTTTGTGCAAACTATGCTATAGTAATGGCGTAAACCACTACACAAGGAGGTACTCATAATGGAAACAGTAACAGAAGTAGTTAAAAACATGGCCGGCGGAGATGGCGAAGTAACCATCAAACGCATTCTCGGAGAAAAAAATTAAACGGAAAATGCGGTCTGTATGCACAGGTAACCATTCAGCTGGTTATCACGAACATAAAAATGAAAGCGAGACGTATTACATTCTTTCCGGTACCGCAGAATATAACGATAACGGAACCACACGCACTGTAAAAGCCGGAGATGTAACCTATACACCAGACGGATGCGGACACGCTTTAAAACCGATTGGCAATGAACCGGTTGTATTTATGGCTCTGATCATCTTTGATTAATTTATCTTTGACACATGCAAAAGGACCGGCTAGCCCAAAAGGCAGCCGGTCTTAAAGCTGGCAGAACTCTTTCCCATATCTGAGGCGGTGGCCAAACGTGGAAGATGGATGAATTAAATAAATGCAATCATATACAGCGGCAATGTAATGATACCATCTTCGCCCACACCGATATTTCCATCTGCAAATTTTATACCCATAAGAAATATCTTTATGATTCTTCATCAAGTGACTTTAAGGAATTTGCCCGGGTATTTCCGCTCTTGACTTCAATCGGAACTACGCTCCCGTCTTTTGGATGATAACATCGATTTCTCTTTTCGTTGTCTCATTTTTATAGAAATAGATCTGATATCCCTTCTTATAAAGAGCATCCGCTATTGCACATTCATAGATACCACCTTTTGAATTTCCTGCTAATGTGTTTTCTACAATATGCTGCTTTAAAGAAAAGTCCTTCATCGCCATCAACAGTGATAAATCAGTTGTATAAGCCCGGAAAAAGTCGTCTCTTGCATAATCATCCAGATCAAATCTGACATCTGTAACCAGTTTACATAATTGCACCATATCTGCCCGAAGCAGCCATTCCACACTTGAATAATATTTTTGTGCCCTTCCACCATGCTCGATTTCTTTATATTGAAATTTATGATTTTCCTTATCTAATAGCTGCTTTGCCAGTGAAAGATAGCACTTCTCTGCCTTCACCTTTTCTTCAGCAGTTGCATAATGTGCGATTTTTCCTCTCTCAGAGATGTATCTCTTTAATTTGTTTGTATCTTTGTAATCAATGACATTGTCTTTTCCACAGAATACGCAGACTTTTTTTTTCTTCTACGCATTGGTCTTCTCTTCATTGATGAACCATCAGCTGATTTATTGTAAGCCATTTTTGTTACCTCCTTGAATATTTGTCCTCGTGGACACTACTAATTGAATGGAAGCTCCTCGTCGATTCCGTCCGGAATGTTCATGAAGCCATCCCCAGCAGCCTGGCTAGGTGCAGGTCTGTCTGCCGGTGCAAATCCGCCTGCATTTCCTGATGCGGCTGATTTAGACTCTGCAAACTCTGCATTCTCAACCACGACGTCAGTGGTGTATACCTTCTGTCCGTCCTTGTTTGTATAGCTGCCGGTCTGGATTCGGCCTTCAACAACAAATTTTGTTCCTTTACGGCCAAATCTCTCAAAAAATTCTGCTATCTTTCCAAAAGCTACGCAGTTGATGAAATCCGTTGACTGCTCCTCTGCATTCTTGCTGTATCGTCTGTCTACCGCAAGTGAAAATCTTGCTATTGCAAGTGAGTTGTCCCCCTGGGCATAGCGGATTTCTGCGTCTCTGGTTAATCTACCCATAAGTATTACTTTGTTCATAATACAATCTCCTATTTTCTTATACTATGCCTCGTCTTTTCTAACGCATAAGAAACGAAGAACATTGTCCATGATACGAACGTCCTGCTCGATTTCTGCTGGGACTGTTCCCTCAGCATCGAACTGGATGAAGTAATAAAAGGCCTCAGTCATGTGCTGAATCTCGTAAGCTAATCTCTTCTTACCAGCCTCCTCAACTTCTGTAACAGTACCGCCGGCACGTGTGATGTACTCTTTTGCCTTCTCGACTACTGCTGTTCTCGCATCATCCTCGAAGAAGCAGGAGTATCCTGCTGCTCGGTTCATCCCATGTTACCGTTCAGTAACAAATTTTTCATCATACCAGCAATTAGAACATGCATTTTTTACCGTGGAAGGCCACCCACATGCCGTACAGGTCATCACCGACTTACTCACTTCCTATGGAAATGAAGTCTGCCGGATTGATGCCGCAGCCAAGCCAGAATATCATGCAGCTGCCAGCATCTTAAGCAATCAGGTGATCGCGGTACTTGATACGGGGTACCGGCTTCTCGAAGACTGCGGATTTTCCCGCAAAAAGCCGTTGCGGCAACTGCTGCACTGGTCGTCAGAACATCGAAAATGTGCTCTCGCAGGGCTGTGTCCATGCACTGACCGGTCCGATCGAGCGTGGAGATGTCGCAACCGTGGAAAGCACTTACACTGTTTAAACACAGAAGATGCCGCTTTGTACCGCATGCTCGGCACACGGCTTCTGGCAATTGCAGAAGGAAAAAATCCAGCACAGAATTATGAAAACATGAGACATGTTTTACTTGCTGATAAACAGGAAAAAAGAAAATGGAGGATCTCATAAATGAAAAATACGGTTGTAACTTTTCAGGAAGCAAAAGAAAAGGGTGAAAAGCTTTCCATGCTGACCGCCTACGATTATTCTACTGCCAGACTTATTGATGAGGCAGGCGTCAATGCCATTCTCGTCGGCGATTCCCTCGGAATGGTCGTTTTAGGATACGAAGACACGCTCTCCGTCACCATGGAGGACATGATCCATCACAGCGCAGCGGTTGCCCGCGGCATCAAAGATACACTGCTCATCACCGACATGCCTTTTATGTCTTACCAGACTTCCGTCTATGACGCGGTTGTCAATGCCGGACGCCTGATGAAAGAAGGCCGTGCACAGGCAGTCAAGCTGGAAGGCGGAAAAGAAGTCTGCCCTCAGATCAAAGCCATCGTAGACGCTTCTATCCCTGTTTGTGCCCACCTTGGCCTGACCCCACAGTCTGTCAATGCCTTTGGCGGATTTAAGGTACAGGGAAAAGGCGAAGCTGCCGCACAGAAACTGCTTGATGATGCGCGTGCCGTTGAGGAAGCCGGTGCTTTTGCCGTTGTCTTAGAATGTGTACCACAGGCCTTGCCACAAAGATTACCGAGAGTATTCATATCCCGACCATCGGAATCGGTGCCGGTGCCGGATGCGACGGACAGGTATTTTGTCTATCAGGATATGCTTGCCATGTATTCCAACATGAAACCGAAATTTGTCAAGCAGTTTGCACAGGTCGGTGAACAGATGCGTGAGGCATTCCGCACTTATAAAGAAGAAGTTGCTGCCGGAACGTTCCCTGCTGCTGAGCATACCTTCAAAATGGATGAAACCGTTCTGGATAAATTATATTAAAACATTCATACGGAACCATTCGCAATGTTTTTGTCAAATAACAATAAAACCAAATTACAATGAAAATCAGGAGATCATAAAATGGAAATATATGGAGAAATCAGTAAAGTAAGAGCTGCCGTAAAGGCATGGAAAAAGAAGGATTAACCGTCGGATTCGTACCTACTATGGGATATCTGCATGAAGGACACAAAAGCCTGATCGATGCAGCCAGAAAGGAAAATGACCGTGTCGTTGTCAGTATTTTGTAAACCCGATGCAGTTCGGACCAACCGAAGATCTGGAGAGTTATCCGCGCGACCTCAAAAAAAGATGCTGCATTGTGCGAAGCTGCAGGTGTAGATATCATCTTTCATCCGGAACCGGAAGAAATGTATGCCGACGGCTTCTGTTCCTATGTGGATATGAATGGTCTGACCACCGAACTCTGTGGAAAAAGCCGTCCGGTTCACTTCCGCGGCGTGCAGACCGTTGTATTGAAACTCTTCCACATTGTAACTCCGACCGCGCATACTTTTGGCCAGAAAGATGCCCAGCAGCTTGCCGTCATCCGTCGCATGGTCAAAGACTTAAATGTGGATACCCGGATCATCGGCTGCCCGATCATCCGTGAAGCAGACGGACTGGCAAAGAGCTCCAGAAACACTTATTTAAACGCCGAAGAACGTCAGGCGGCACTTGTGTTAAGCCGCAGCTTAAAAGCCGGAAAAGCCCTTGTGGATGCCGGAGAAACACGCGCTTGTGTCATCAAGTCTGCAATCACAGCAGAGATTGAAAAAGAGCCGCTTGCCAGGATTGATTACGTGGATGTCGTTGACTTTGACACCATTACTCCGGTTGAAAAACTCGAGGGTTCCATTCTTGTAGCCATTGCCGTATACATTGGCAAAACCAGACTGATCGATAACTTTATCGTGGAAAAATAGGAGATTACTCATGCAGTACAATATGTTAAAAGGAAAAATTCACCGGGCTGTGGTAAAACAGGCGGATCTCAACTATGTCGGCAGTATTACTGTCGATACCGATCTCTTAGAAGCTGCCGGAATTTTAGAATATGAGCTGGTACAGATCGTCGATGTGGAAAACGGCAACCGCTTTGAAACTTACACCATCGCCGGAGAAGCCGGTTCCGGCATGATCTGTTTAAACGGTGCCGCCGCCCGTCAGGTCGCTGTGGGCGATCACGTCATTCTCATGTGCTATGCACAGATGACACCGGAAGAAGCAAAAGAACATCACCCGAAAGTTGTTTTTGTCGATGCGGATAATCACATTGCACGGGTCACTAACTATGAAAACACGGAAAACTGACGGATGATTTTATCGGTGCATAAATGACAGCAGATTTCTATAGTAATTTGTCCTATGCTACGGTATAATAAATGTATTGAAAACGAAGGAGATTTCCTATGAAAATTGCCTTATGTGATGACGATGAGAAGGAATTGTCCAACATACGGTCGCTTTTGGACAGTTATCAGAAAACTCACAATATTCCGTTTACCTATCAAGAATATCACAGCAGCTGTGAACTTGCCCTGCGGGCATCAAAGGAACGATTCGACATTTATCTGCTAGACATCCTCATGCCACATATGACCGGCATGCAGCTTGCACGCGAAATCCGTACTTTCGACCATGCTGCCGATATTATTTTTCTTACAACCTCATCGGATTTTGCGGTGGAAAGTTATACGGTAAAGGCCACCAATTATCTGATGAAGCCGGTATCCTCAACGCTTTCTTTGCTGCCATGGATGACATCCTACGGGTAAAAACACAGGAGCAGGGGCATTTTCTTGTACTAAAAAGCCGGATTGGCGTACATAAAGTTCCCCTGTCCGAACTGATCTATGTAGAAGCCCAGAACCGCAAAGTTATCTACTACACGAGTGGAAGGGAACAGATCGTCTGCACAGAACTGTTCTCGTCCGTATGCGACAGCCTGCTGCAACACCGGGAATTTATTCAGGTGCACCGCTCGTTCCTTGTAAATATGAACTATATCTGCTCAATCGGCACAATGGATATGTGTCTTCACAACGGCACAAACGTTCCGCTTGCACAGCGCAGAGTTGCCGATATCAAAAAACACTATCTCGCTTTTCAGATGGAGGAATGATTATGCCTGAACTTTCATCCGTTTTTTCTTTAGTTAATTATGCTTTTGTATTATTTTTCGGCATCGTGGCGGCACTGTATTTTGCCGACATCGGTTTTTGCGATCATAAGCGTGTCTATGTCCTGACGCTTTTTTTTTCTTTGGCATTGCCCAGCTTCTTTTTATCTGATCATGGGGAGTCGGTGCTTTTACAAATGCTATCCGTTTCTGATCCACCTTCCTTTGATTCTCTTAATTTTCCTGCGGTTTCACCGGAATCTGTCAATCTCTGCCATCTCCGTTTTGTCTGCATATCTGCTGTGCACGCCACGCAAATGGTTTGGCACCTTTGTTGCTTTTCTTTTTTGACAGAAATCCCGTTGTATCGTACATTGCCTCCATCATTATTACCATTCCGCTTCTTGTTCTTGTGATCCGGTTTGTCTCACCGTATATCATCCGGCTGAAATATGAAAGCCGCACGACACTGCTTTTGTTTTTCCTGCTTCCGCTGGTATACTATGTCCTGAATACACGTTTACTGTCTACACGGATCTGCTCTACACGGGCGGTGCAGTCGTTATTGACTTTATGGACAGTTTTCTTGTCGTATCCTTTTTTATTCTGTCTGTTCTCTCCCTTAAATTTTCAAGTGAAAAAAATAAGGCAGAACGGGAAAATATTCTGCTTACTACAGCTGCCACACAGGCACAGAAAGAAATTTCCCAGCTTTCCGCTTTCCAGCAGCAGGCAGCCATTTACAGGCATGACCTGCGGCATCATATGAATTTCATCCAGAGTTGTCTGGATCAGAATAACCCAAAAGAAGCGGCTTCTTACATCCACGAAATCTGTACCAATCTTGAACACAGTTCTGTCATTCGCTACTGTGTCAACGAATCGGTCAACCTGATTGTGTCCTCCTACGCCAATCAAGCTGCCGCAAACCACATTCCGATGCAGATTTCCATTACTGCCCGAATTTTCCCGCTTTCAGATTACAGATCTATGCAGTTTATTTGCCAATGCACTTGAAAAACGCACTTCATGCCTGCCAGCAGATGAACCCGCAGTCCCAACGCTATATTTTACTTAAGGTATATGAGAAAAATACACAGTTATGTATCCAGATAAAAAACAGTTATGAACAACCTGTCGTTTTTGCAGATGATATTCCGATATCCCGTTCCGTCAACCACGGCATCGGCGTACAGAGCATGATCTCTGTTGTCGAAAAATACCATGGTGTCTATGGATTCTTTGCAGATCATGGGGAATTCCGGTTTCAGGCTTCCATGTAACATCTGATTTTCTGTCGATTCGTGAACTTTTTGTGTCCTCCCCGCAATTTTCATCAAATAGACACAACTTCATACGAAAATATCTCCAGATCGAAACGGAGGTTATACCTATGCGAAAAAACAAAATCATCAGTAATCAAAAACGTCTGAGGATTTGTTTTATGCAAAATTCTCAGACGTTTTTCCCTTTATAAAATCTTTTTAAATCATGCCATCCCGCAGCACATCATGATCCCGCAGCAGCTTCTCGATCACGGTTCCCTTGATCTTACCAGAAGCGGTTTCTTGATCACATTGAGCGGTCCAAGGTTCATCTGCAGCGGGGACTTGCCATCCATCAGCTTCACGCTGCTGTCTAACAGTTCACGCACATCGTAGACGCTTCCCCATACTTCCGGCACGCCGCGGTACACCGAGCAGTCCGTAGCCCGCTTCCATTGCGGTACGCACGGAATACTCGGTTGTAAATCCGGTATCTCTCGGCGTCTCGGTAAACTGTCCGAGGAATGCAAAGTTGACACAGCCATCCGGAATGACATCCGGGCGGTCTCCCTTGGTTCTTGGCATGAAAAATGCTGTGATATATGGCATCATGGTAGGTACGCAGACAGCACTGTGCTCTGCAAGATCCTCAATCTGGTCTTCCGGCACACCCAGATGGTACAGCCACTCTTCTGTAATCTCTTTACCGGTACACTCTTTCATCGGCTTCTTGATAAAATCACCCGGCAAATCGGTAAACAGACCATATACCCATACGCAGACTTTGTCTTTGTCCTGCTCCTTGAACTGTCCCTGACGGTTGATCGTCCAGCTTAACAGCCAGCTGGAATCCTTGCAGCTTACGATACCTCCGGTAACCGTCTTTCCGCTGCGCGGATCACGCTGGCAGATCTTCTCAATATATGGAAGAATCTTGTCATCCAATGTGGTAACGGTTGCCGACTCCCCAATTGGTCTTTGTAATATCGGGCAGAATTTTTCCGGATGTCGAACGCCGGATCCTGTTTTGCAATGTTCTTCCACAGGCTCCAGCAGCCACTGTCCGCACTTCGGCATCACCGTTTGGTGCATGGTTCTGATCGCCGTAAATCGTACCTTCGGTACAGCTTCCGTTTGTGACAAATACCAGATCATTTTCGGTCAGGACGATTCCGGTCTCTACCCCTTTTACTTTGCAGTCAATGGCTTTTGCCACTTTCTTTCCATCTTTGATGTCAAAAATTACGTTCGTTACTTCAGTATTGAACTGGAACTCTACACCGGCATCCTCAAGATATTTCTTCATCGGAAGAATCAGGGATTCGTACTGATTGTAGCGTGTAAATTTCAGTGCGGAAAAATCCGGCAAACCGGAAATATGGTGGATAAACCGTTGGAAATACAGTTTCATTTCCAGTGCACTGTGCCAGTTTTCAAATGCAAACATGGTGCGCCAGTACAGCCAGAAGGTCGAGTCAAAGACTTCTTCATCAAACACATCCTCAATGGTCTTGTCATAGAGATCCTCATCTTTTGTCATGAACAGTTTCATGATTTCCATGCAGCCTTTCTGGCTTAAGTTAAACTTTCCATCCGTATGTGCGTCCTCGCCGCGGTTTTCGGTTGCACGGCAGAGCGAATAGTTTGATCTTCCTTGTTCAGCCAGTAATATTCATCCAGCACGGATGCACCCTCCACTTCCAGCGAAGGGATGCTGCGGAACAGATCCCACAGACATTCAAAATGATCCTCCGTCTCGCGGCCGCCGCGCATCACATAGCCGCGAGTTGGTTGGATCTAAAATATGAATATGGGAACCCGGCATCCGTCACAGGCACCACCTGCCATGCATTTTTCCATCGACTCCCGGTTTTCTTTGGCCGGGCAAAATATGTATAATAAATGCCTTTGCTGAACCCGGCATCTGACCGTGCTGCCTGATCTTCTTTACTTTCTGCTGGCTGGTTTTCTGTGCAGCATATACAAGTCCTGCACCGGCTGCCGCAACTGCTGCGATTCCAAGTCCTAATTTCTTATTTTTATTTGACATAGAAAACTCTTTCTGATTTCTGGGATACTTCTCATTTAGTGTTTCTTCGTTACAGGTTTCTGATTCATTTCAAAATCAATTCCCATAAAATCATAAAACCTGTAACACGACAGATCATTTGTGGAACAAATACGATATGGTTATCTTACCATCTCTATGAAAAGATAGAAATGATAAAATTTTTATCATTTCAGGCATTTTGATTAATTTTATTTCTGTTTAAAATTCTCAATCGACCGCGCAATATTCCCATCGAGTGCTGTCCCCATCATCATAACGATCTTATGGTAATCCTCCTGCATGCCCTTGTCGATCCAGTCAAAGCATAATTCCCACAAATCCATATTTATAAAAAATCTGCAATAAAGCGTTTATCTCCGTCTGCAATCGTAATGCCTTTGCATTTTTCTTCCACGACATTTACGATCAGTTCATACGTCAGCTTATACAGATACTGCTCCACTTTTTCGCGGGCAACCGTATGGTATACATTCATAATAAATGGCTTGTTTTCCAATACTGCCTCAAATATCTGCGCAATTCCCTCAAGCCACGTATCGTATGTCTTTTTGCCCTGCAACGCACGCTTTCCGTCCTCCACACATGCCCCACTCCACCAGATCATAAATATCCTTAAAGTGATAATAAAATGTCATGCGGCTGATGCCACAATGTTCCGTCAGATCATTGATCGTGATCCTGTCAATCGGTTTTGTCCGCAGGAGTTCTTTTAAGGATGCTTCAAGTGCAATCTTGGTTGTATTTGCCATATCATTTCCTCCATCCGCCCTTTTGTATATATTTATTGTAACGCAGCTGTATCACAGGGACAAATAAAGTTTTTCTAAATAGTCTAAAACTTTTTAAAGTTCATTTAAGGAAGGCCTTCTATACTTCATGGCATCAAAAGAAAAAAAGGTGTTGCCGCCCAGTAAATATCAATCATTTACTGATGCGACAGCACCTCTTTTTCATTTCCAGCGTCACACTATAGTATTCTGTATCGGACGCTCTGCCTTTTATCCCTGCTGCCCTGCTGCCTGCCGGATCATATCCTCGACCACGATGTCATAAATTTCTCCGACCGTATTGCAGTATTCCAGAATTTTCCACGGCTCATTCGTGTGGAAATGAATCTTGACCAGATCCTCATCTCCAGCCGCAATCAGGCTGTTTCCCTCAAAAATTTTCCGTGATGTAATCTGCGATCTCATCCTCGTCAAGATCCCTGTCTCTTCTGTCGATCAGTAACTGTGTATCATAACGATACGCAAACTGATCATCCTCTGCATCTATGGAATGTACTCCCATGGTTCTAATCCTCCTGTTATTTCACTGGAACAGCGGTGACAACTTTATGAAGTTCTTCCAGCTGTACCAGCAGCATTTTTCCAACAATGTAATTGTATGATATCTACTTTTTAAAGTCAAATTTAAAAACACATTGTATTAAATACCCAGCTCCAGCGAATCCGCAATATAGTAATCATATTTCTTTTTCCTGCAATACTTCTTAATCCTGCGGATCAGTTTATGGTCTGTAGTGTATTCCAGCAGATAAACATCCATTCCATCCGCTTTGCATGCCTGCAGATACTGGCAGAAATACTCCCTGCTCCGTTTTTTCTGCGTATGGAATGTTTTGGTTGTAAAATCAATCCTGCTCCACACCGACTCCTGGTTTACACCCGTCATAATATCCGCAGCAGAACCATAACAGGACTGATATGCCGTCACATAGATATCTCCTCCATTGACCACTACCGGCTTCCCCATTGCCCGGATTTTCTTTAAAATCACCGTCAGCCCATCAAAATATCCTTTTTTATGGGCATAATCATATACATCACAGTTATCAATAAAAAAGCCATCCACTCCCTTTTTCTTTAATTTTCCGGCTAATGTATCCATAAATTCCTGCCAGTCTTTATCCGCAACATTAACCCATTTTTTTCCTCTTCCCAGTTTTCATAATCCCCAATTGCCAGATGCTCGTATGTTTTATAATATGACCGGAAATTTTCGATAGAGCCAATATTAAGATAGCTGTAAACTTTTGTACCGCCAGCATGTAATTTTCTGATATCTTTCTTCGAAAAAATACTGTGCATCAATCACAACAGTTTCGTAATTTTTTAATTTTGGAACTGCTGTACGGTCTGCATTTAAGAATACTCCATACTCGTATTTTTGTGCCTTCCTTCTATCGGCATTACATGATACCGAAAAGACACAATACTACCGTAACCAGCGACAAAATCCCCAAAAGAAACAGGCATTTCTTTTTTCTCCTGTTTTTACCTGATTTACATTTCATACTTCAAGAGCCTTCAAATCCCACAATTACCGGGATCAGGCATTCCCCATCATAAATTTTCACTGCTGTCCGTAATAAGCATTCGCACCGTGCTTGCGGAAGAAATGCTTATCGCGGATACAATCCGGTGCCGGCTGCACCTTCGGATTGATCAGTTCGGTACGGGTTGCCATCTTTGCAACTTCCTCTAAGACAACGGCATTGTGCACTGCCTCTGCCGCATCCTTGCCCCAGGTGAATGGTGTGGGTTGGTGCACAGAACTCCCGGTGTATAAATCGGATTGATGCCTCTCGTCTCAAATGTCTCAATAATGACTTTTTCCGGTATTTGTCTCATAGGCTTCGTCAATCTCCTCCGGTGTAAGACTGCGTGCACATGGGATCGGTCCAAAGAAGTAATCTGCATGCGTTGTTCCATAAAGCGGAATGTCCCGTCCTGCCTGCGCCCAGGAAGTAGCTTCCGGGGAATGGGTATGTACCACTCCACCAATATCCGGATACTTTTTATATAGCTCCAGATGTGTCGGCGTATCGGAAGATGGTTTGTATTTTCCCTCGATCTTGTTTCCCTCTAAATCCATAACTACCATATCATCCGGTGTCAACTTGTCATAATCGACACCGCTTGGCTTGATGACAAATAGCCACTCTCGCGGTCAATGCCGCTGACATTGCCCCATGTATAAGTGATCAAGCCTCTGCGCGGCAATTCCATGTTTGCCTCGTAAACCTGTTTTTTAATTCTTCTAACATGTTTTTATCCTTTCCATATCCACAAAATCCGCCGCTGTAAACGACGGATTCTGCCTGTTTCTTATCTGTAACTATTATTTTATAAATGTTCGACTGCTGCACGCTCAATTGCAAGTCCTTCGTTATAGCGTTTTAAAACTGGTCAAAGCCTTCCACATCGGCAGGAACCGGATCTTCCGTCACGCCCTCCTGACCGCCAAAGACTCTCTTGCTCAGATAATCGGCAAGGCTCTCGCCCTCTTCTTTCTGAGCCATGTAAGCTGCAAGAAGTGCGATACCCCATGCGCCGCCCTCACCTGCCGTCTCCATAACGGAAACCGGTGTGTCGATGGCTGCTGCCATGATGCGCTGTCCGACTACCGGAGTCTTAAACAGACCGCCGTGGCCGTACATCTTGTCGATCTGTACGCCTTCCTCTTTGAGCAGGATATCCAGACCATCCTTTAATGCGCCCAGTGCCGTAAACAAATGCACGCGCATGAAATTTGCAAGATTGAATTTTGCATCCGGTGTGCGGGCAAACAGAGGTCTTCCTTCATCAAATGCGGTAATTCCTTCTCCGGAAAAATAGTTGTATGCCAGAAGTCCGCCACAATCTGCGTCACCTTCGAGTGCTTTGTTGTATAAAACGGAAAACAGCTCATTCTTGTCAATCTTCATGCCAAAACTGTTGGCAAACTCTTCAAACAGGTTGACCCATGCATTCAGATCGGATGTGCAGTTGTTGCAGTGTGCCATGGCAACCGCCTCTCCGGATGGCGTGGTCACCAGATCGATCTCGGTGTGCACATTCTTTAATGCCTTTTCCAGTACGATCATTGCAAATACGGAAGTACCTGCGGATACGTTTCCAGTGCGGACAGCTACACTGTTGGTCGCTGCCATGCCGGTTCCGGCATCACCTTCCGGCGGACATACCGGAATTCCTGCTTCCAGTTCGCCATCGGTATCGAGAAGCCTTTGCGCCCTCTGCGGTCAGCGTTCCGGCATTTTCTCCGGCAACAAGAACTTTTGGCAGAATGTCACGGAGTGACCAGCCAAAGCCGTATGGTTCTGCCAGCGCATCAAACTTATCGAGCATTGCTGCATCATAATCTTTTGTATTACTGTCGATTGGAAACATTCCGGATGCATCCCCCACGCCGAGCACCTTTTCCCCAGTCAGTTTCCAGTGGATAAATCCTGCAAGCGTGGTGAAAAATGCAATGTCTTTCACATGCTCCTCTTTGTTTAACATTGCCTGATACAGATGGGCAATGCTCCAACGCTGCGGAATGTTATAGGAAAATTCCTTTGTCAGTGCGGCTGCTGCTTCCTCTGTGATTGTATTACGCCATGTACGGAACGGCACGAGAAGCTCCCCAGCCTTATCAAATGCCAGATATCCGTGCATCATGGCGGAAAATCCAATCGCACTAATCTTTGTCAGCGTCACGCCATACTGCTCTTTTACGTCCTTTTTAAATCCCGGTAGCAGTCCCTGCAGACCACCCCAGATATCGTCCATAGTATAGGTCCAGATTCCGTGGTCAAGGCGGTTTTTCCCATTCATGACTGCCGGATGCGATTGGTGTATGGTTCGCATCGGTCAGTACCGCCTTGATACGTGTGGAGCCAAATTCAATTCCGAGAACTGTTTTCCCGGACACGATCTCGTCTTTTCTTTCCACTGTTTCTACCTCTCTTTCTGCCATAAACACCTGCCTTTGCATTTTACAAAAGCAGGTGTTACCTATCTTTTATCTGTAGAATACCTCTCCAAGCATCAGATCACGCTTGAAATCACGAATCTTGGTATCTTTGTCAATGTATACAGCCTCAATGCCCATGGCTGCTGCCCAGTCACCCATCTGCTCTGCAGTCAGGTCGTAGGTAAATGCGGTGTGGTGTGCGCCGCCAGCAAGAATCCATGCCTCTGCGCCTGTATAAATATCCGGTTCCGGAGTCCAGAAGTTCGTTGCGGTCGGAAGCTTCGGCATTGGTTTTTCTGTCTTCTTGCACTCTACATCGTTGATGATGAGACGGAAACGGTTGCCCAGATCAATCAGAGAAGTTGCAATTCCGTGTCCTTCATTCGATGTAAATACAAGTCTTGCCGGATCTTCTCTGTCACCCATGGAAAGTGGCTGGCACTTTGATGCTGATCGGATGTCTGCGATGGACGGACAGATCTCAAGCATATGCGCTTCGAGGATTCCTTCCTTGCCTTTTACTAAATTGTAGGTGTAATCTTCCAGCATGGAAGTTCCCTTTGCATCCTTCATACCGGCTGTCATCACTTTCATGAGACGTACCATGGCTGCAACTTTCCAGTCACCTTCTGCACCAAATCCATATCCTTTTTCCATCAGTCTTTGGATAGCAAGTCCCGGAAGCTGCTTTAATGCCCAGATCTCCGAAGTGGGTAACGATTGCCTGATAATTCTTCTCCTGTAAGAAACGTTCAAATCCAAGTTCGATCTGTGCCTGTACTGCTACATGTTTCTTAAATTCTTCCGGATCTCTGCCCTCAAGTAAAATCTCATACTTGTCATAATATTCATCTACCAGTGCGTTTGTATCGGACTGGGATACGGCTGCAACAGACTCTGCGATCTCATTTACCGGATAAGCATCTACTTCCCAGCCAAACTTGATCTGTGCCTCTACCTTATCACCCTCGGTAACGGCTACATTTCTCATATTGTCAGCGACACGCATCACACGGATATGGCTGCTCTCTACGATACCGACTGCGGTACGCATCCAGCTTGCAATCTTATCAGCAACAACCGGGTCTGTCCAGTGTCCGACAACAACCTTGCGCTCCATACGCATACGGCTTACGATATGACCATACTCTCTGTCACCGTGTGCGGACTGGTTCTCATTCATGAAATCCATGTC
>VOFG01002564.1_pt1 | contig 33579 bp, 58 predicted proteins | sample 5384171 | NCBI WGS metagenome assembly VOFG01 (sample SAMN12384726, study PRJNA508395) | human gut metagenome | isolation source: healthy gut F | host: Homo sapiens
CCCTCACCAATCCCGAAGTCATACCAAAGATCCTTTTCTGGTAGTCACCTGGAAGCTCGGCGTGCGCCTTCGCGCAGGGGCGAGAGATACATGCCGTAGCCGTTTCGTTCGTACCGGGGCAGAATGCCACGGTGGGCAAATATTCCCGGATGGGGATCCAGGGAGAATATGGGGTGGTATCATATTTTTCCGTAAGTTTGTTGAGAAACCCGTGTAAAAACGCAGTGTAAGAAAAAGGTTGTCGTCTTACAACGTTCTTACAGGACAGCCGGTGCCGTAAGCCCGTGCGTAAGATTTTGTAAGAAGGATTTCGTAAGAGATGTAAGAAACAGAGAATAAGCCGAATATCCTCCGCATCCAACAATCTTACAGGCCGGAGACATTGTTCAGCAGTTCATCAAGCAGCTTCCGTGTGACGGTATAGATCCGTGCCGTCTTGCTCTCCTGCCGCTGCGTTTCGCCGTTGTAGGTGATCGTATAGCGCTGGTAGTAGGTAGGCGGTGCCGGCCGCAGCTGCCAGTTCTCGGTCAGTGTCCGCCGCACGGTGGGATGGTCGACCCGAATGCCGCGGATCTCCAGCATGTTCACCATGTCGCTCACGTCGAACTGATACTCCTCCAGCTTCTCGCCATCCAGAATGTCGCGGATGATCGACAGCATCTCGGCCTCGGGCTTGCTGCGGTTGTAGTGTACGATCCTCCGCAGGGCATCGGTCGCCAGCGAGCCGCGGGAGAACCACAGGCGACTCTCCTTCGGGTCGACGAGCGTGCGTCGTTGCAGATAGAACAGCAGCCCCGGGATTTCAGTCTGCATCCGGGCGAGCAGCTGCTGATCGTCGTGCGTCAGCGGCGGGATACGCCGCACCCAGTAGCGGGTCTCCGCAGCCTCGATCAGCACGGGATTGCGTTCGTTGTTGGAGCACAGCACAAACTTCCCGAAGAACTCCCACCTCCGGCGGTCGCGTCCCTTTGCCTCGGCCTTGTAACTGCGGGCCGTCGAGAGGTTCTTGATCCGTTCGGAGTCTTCGCGGCGGTTGAGCAGTACCTCGTCCACACAGATCAGCAGCTTGCCCGTCCAGTCATCGTTGAACTGCGAACGGAAGTCCTCGTTGGTATTAAAGGTGACATTCCCGCCGAAGATCTGTTTCAGAAGATTCAGAAAGGTGGTCTTGCCCGTATTGCGCTCGCTGGAGACCAGCAACAGAACGGGCAGCCGCTGCAGAGGGCCGCAGGTAAGAGCAGCTGCAGATAGTCATACCCCATCTCGACCTGCTCGCCGAAGATGTGCGACAGAAAGCCGCGGATGTGCGGGGAAATCCCCTTCGGCCGGCTGGAAGGAATCGGTTCGTAGCGGTTCAGGAAACCGTGGATCTCCCGCCGGTAGTTCGTGTGATCGGGAACCTGCAGAATCCGTCGTACTTTGGGATACGTGCCAGGGTAATCCTTCCCGAAATCCTGGCGCAGGGTCTCGACATTCCACGCCAGGAGGGTCTCGATGCTCCGGCCGCTGCTCAGCGGCTGCTGAACCCGCTTGTAGATGGTTGTTCCCACGCGAAGATAGGTCGCGCCGGTCTCCTTCCGTTTAGCGGTGACGGCCTCCTTTCCTTCCCTGTACGGATTGCCTCGACTTCTTCCCCGCCGATAGCGCTTGCGGCCTCCAAACGGGTATGAACGGATGTACCCGGTCTTCTCCCCAGCACCAGAGCGTGGAGGAGTCGATTTTCAATGCCGCCAGCACCTCTTTGCGCGAAAGACTCTTCGGCCGGCGGTTCTTGTTGTGCCGGCAGCCGAGCCGGCCGCCTCCCTTGAGATCGTCCTCAGGTCATCCACTTTGACCGTAACGCTGACGTTCGCCCCGGTTCCAATAATTCCCTTAAACTCATAATCGAAAAGGTTTGGTGAAACATGGATTTTCCAGCTCGATGCGATTGGAACCGAGGTAAATGAGCGAGAGATTTCAGAGACCAAAACACTTGGAATCTCCGAAAATCTCTCGCTTATCTCAAAATGAGGTTCGTTAACCTTTCAACTTTGCCAGAAAGGCAGGCAGATCGGTTGTATTGGGTATGGTGAAACGCTTCGTCTCGGAGGTGTAGAGCTTCCCTTTGATGTAGGAAGGCTCCAGCCCCGGAGGTTGGCAAAAGACCTGTTGCAGCCAGGGAACAACCTCGTACTTCTTGCCGATGCCGAAATATTCGGCCATGTTCCATCCGAAATGGAAGAGATCGAAGTTGGTGAGTTTCTCGATGCGGACCGGGATCAAATCCGTGGGCAATGCCTCTTCATGGGCATAGCGCGCAATGCAGTCCCGAAGCCGCTCCCAAGCCCTCGGCTGAAACATACGGCCCGAGGACCAGATGGGTATATTCGAGAAACAGATTCAGCTTTTCCGTTCTCCGGGCGAGCAGTTTTTTGTTCCGCCTCTGTTTTGATCTCGGCAATACTCGGAAGAGTCTGTTCAGCAGGCGAGGCGTCCGTTGAAACACGGGAGTCTGTTCCGGACTGACGATTTGCCGGTTCTGTAATCTCTTCATCATCCAGGGAATGAGGGATTCTCCAGTATGGCCCAGATAATCAGATACAGAACGACGCAACACCCCATGACGATCACAAACACGAGAGATTCGCCGTGCCGCTGTCTACCCCTTTGGCCAAAGCCACAAGGCGTATGAGCATGGCAATAGCCAGACAGAGAACCAGTGTAATCGCCCAGGGAATAATCGGGCTGTTGCTTATCTGCTTCTTATCCATATCGATACAAAGATGGCATTTTAATCGAGAAAACCGATCATCTCCTTTTTTTCAGGTCGTCGTCGATGGTCCGATAACGGGCAAAGGCCCGGCTTCCCCTTTGTGTCCGCTCAGGGCTCCGACCAGATTGGGATCTTTGACCTTCTTATAGATATTGCCGATAAAGGTGCGCCGGGCCATGTGTGATGAGGCTACCTCGTACAAGGGACGCTGTATCTCCTGGCGGGTCTGCTGGTCGAGCACAGTGACCATGCGGAATTGATTTTCAATGACTTTTTATCGCTGAATATCAGCCACATGAGAAAATAACGGTACAACTATCAGTTAAGGAAAAGTGGGAGTGAAAAAAATTGCTTTGAGGGAATGAAAGATTTAGAAAAGACTTGAGTTTGAGCTGTAATATTTAACTAAATATTAACAGTTGGTAAGTGTTTTTTGCAGGTGGTGGACGCCTTAAAGTAAAATGTCGGCTAATACGAATTTAGGTGACTAACAATCCACCAAGTGAATAGAGAACGAGGAACCTACAAAGCACAATAGCTTCAAATATCATTCGTGGAGTGCGTATTCACCTGATTATTACTACTCTTGCAGAGAGAAACAAAAAATACCTAAAATAAATCGCGTTTATGAAACTTTCAGGGGCTAAATCTGCATCTAACAGGCAAAACAAACGAAGTATGACAGACCCACCAACTAACGAAAGGGTTTTGCCTCGCTCATAAAAGCACTCCCCGAATTATCAACAAGGTCAGCTATTTCTATGCTACCGACAAATTGCCGTTTGATGACCTTCGGCAAGAAATCTATGTCAACATCTGGCTGGGATTAAAACAGTTCCGAGGTGACAGCAAAATATCTACATGGATTTATCGGGTAGCAGTAAATTCGGCACTCATGGCCTTGCGTTCGTCAAAATCAAACATAGAAACCGTATCGGTTGATTTTGGTCTGCTCGACCTCTCTTCCGAGATTGACGATGCGCAAAAGGAGAATCTTCAAGTTCTGCACTCACTAATTAATAGACTTGAAGATGGAGAAAGCTATCATACTCCTTTGGCTTGATGAGTATTCGTATGATGAAATAGCTGATACACTTGGCCTTAAACGCAATACTGTTGCAGTTAAATCCACCGTATTAAAGACAAACTCTCAAAACAGATGTAATATGCAACTCAACGAACTTAAAAAAAGCATGTCAACGCTTGAGCAGGTGCTCGCCAAGACAAACACCGATATAAAGATAAACGTGTCAGCCTCCAAAACAGCGCAGACCAAGATACTAAAAGAATTCCGCAAGGCATATACATCTTTGCTCTTCAGTAGCTATTATATTTGTGGCTGCGGCAATCTACAACATCAATCCAATCTCGTTTCTCTCTATCTGAAAATATACCTGTCTTCGTTCCTCGCTATCGGTGCAATATGGTACATTTATCTGTACCGCAAATTAAAGAGCATCAACATAGCCGTCTCTCTCCCCAAACAACTTTTTTAAAAACTGCAACTATCAAGTTGCTGACTTTAGCGGGTGAAATATTCATCGGCATGTGTCTTGTTCCTTTTTCGCCCTTCTTTTGCCGAGCGTATGGACTTTTCACCGTATTGGCTTCTGGATAATGACAATTGGACTGATTTTAGGCATTGTTTACAGCATATTCCATTATTGGCCGCAATACGTAAAACTGTTCCGTGACCTCAATTCCATAAAGGAATAAATCCAGTCTATTCATACTCTTCAAGTAGGCCGCCTCACAATCCGGGCAGCTTTCTTTATATCGTAAACCACCTATTGCAGTCCCTTTAAAGGAAAGTTGAAAATGCGAAGGACTTGTCGGGGATTTGATTACAACCATTGATTTTCAATTTCTTCTATACTTTGAGAACCAACAGGGGCAACAAATAGTGTATGAAATAAGTCTTAAAACCCGATTTTCGCCCTACTAAGAAGCTCATTTAATTTTAATAGAAATTCACTACCTTTTGTATTTGGATTGTGGATTGGGAGCAACTCTATATAGGACATACGAAATAAAAAAAGTTGTGTCCGCGATGCAATGTTTTTTTTTTTTTTGCATTTTCTGTAATTTTTTAAGTAGTGAACGATTAAAACTTTTAAAAGAATGAAGAATAGAAACTTTTTCAGAATGCTGCTCTTGGCATTCCTCGCCGTGGCAGGATTGACTGCCTGTAGCGATGATGATGAGCCAAAAGATTCAGTCAAAGAAATCAGGATGCTGGTGTCGGCAGAAACAGGCGCGGTGACGTATGCGTGGGGGCGATGACATGAAGGGAGAACCCCATAGAGTGCATGCTCGTTAAGACGGAAGGTGATTCGAAAGAATAAAATCTTGTTTGAACAGATAAAAGGCTTTTCTATGAACGCGGACACGAATATTATCTCTCGGTAAAGCGCACAATCCTCGCCCACCTGCGGATGCTTCCGACCGCACATGAACTTATCCGTGTTCTTGAAGACAGACTTGTAGTAGACCCTGAAATCCCGGTTGACAAGGAGATAAAATCGGAGGAGGATATAAGGATACAATGATTTGTGCCCTTTCGAAAAGTACGCAATCAGCAAGGAGTTCCTTGTTGATAAGGATGGTAATATATATTACGGCGATGGTTCATCACTGCCGTCATATGAAGCCGCGTATATGGCTTGAAAATAGTCTTGACCCGGAAAATCCGAACTGGGTGAAGTTCAGACTGTGCCTTATCAGGCGACTTACTCGTATGTCTTGTCGCCGTTTACCAACAACATACGTCTGGTACGCAACGAAACATCCGGCCCGATGTTCAAGAATGTGGTTCCCGAAGATGAGTTTACTCACATTACCCAATCCATGAAGTCCGGCGAGGAAGTTCGCTATGCGCTTATCCTTGCCAATGTCCATAAAAAGGGCTTCAAAAGGTGAATTTACCATAACAAAGCGTTAACCATTACAGGCTGATTCCACCTCGCTCTTTCAATTTTCCAATCGTATTTACCCTCTGCCACATCGCCAACCTCATTGAGTGTATAGCGATGTTTTATTTCATCAAACGGCTACCGGCTCTCCGCATAGTCACAGAGCCATGCGCCGACCATATTCTGCTGTTCGGCCGTTTCCCGTACTCCTGCATCACGCTCTTGATGTCGGCAGCTTCTGACGGGGGTGAAGAATGACTTGTGCCGCTCCGTACCGAAATGGACAATCGCGTCAATGGCTCGCCTGAATACCTCGCTTGCCTTGTAGAGAATATCGGCGGGCGGTATTGGCTCATTATGATCCGGCCTAAATCATGTATCAGAATTCAAATTTTGAACAGGGGAAAATTTAAACAAAAATTACAAGTTTAAATGGCATGATGGTATAATTAAAGGGACAATTTGATGAGGAACGGAAACTCCCAGAAAGTCATCATTTTAAACGCACATTAAAACGGCTTAAGTTGCAGTCTAATACTTTTAAATCAGTAGTGGTTAAAATTACGTTGAAAGTCTTGAAACGTAATTTTTCTTGAAATTCTTGCGCTAAAATGGCGATAAATTGCGGTTGCTGTTTTTCTGACATCCATTTAAGCCACTGAATACCTTTGCTTATCCAAATTCTTTGCCTTTTGCGTTTTCGCCCTGCCCCCTGCTCCGGTTTGTTTTCCGATAAATTTTGCTATCTTTGTAGAAATTTGTTAGGTTCCTCGTGGAGGATGACACCCTTTCGATAGTGGGAAAAGGCTCTGGAAATTTTATTGATATTTCTTTGGTTAATCTGCTCGTTCTAACCCTGTTTGAATGATGAAGCTTTATGCTCGGATAATTTCGCCTTTTTTGCTTGTGGTCTTGTCGTTATGCGGTTCGCAGCAGGCGTTCGGACTTTGTGGAAAACGCAGCCGCAGGAGGCGCCCGCCGAACAGTGTGACACCACGAAAGTTCGGTATACGACAAATTCTTCAGGAGGAACACCGCATAGCCCGGGGCCTTTTCACGCTGCATGAGATGAAAGGGCGGGTCTATTTCGAGATTCCGCCCGGCTGATGGATCGGAGCATGCTGCTCGGAACGACCATCTCGGCTACCAGCGACAACGGTCACGGAATCGTGGGCTCCAAGCCGAAAGATCCGCTTCATTTCGCATTCACGCGGGGAGACCGGATCGCAATGCGGCTGATTTCGGAGCGGACCGTTCCCCCCTCCCCAATCATGCTGAAATAGAGCGGGCGCTCGCAACGAGCAATATCGGCGCTATTTACCGGTTGTTCAAGATCGAGACCTTTACGCCCGACAGCTCGGCGGTGGTCGTGGACGCCACGAATCTGTTTGTCACGATGACGAGCGGCTGTCGCCTTTCGACAAATACAGCCAGCACACGCTTTCGGGACGCCTCAAACGCAAGGAGTCGTTCGAAAAGGAGAAGTCCTACGTGACCGGAATCAAGTCCTTTTCGGATAACGTTTCGGTCAGCAGCAGCCTGAATTACCGGGTGACGATCTCGGAGCGCGGGCTGCGGATGTGCCGGTTACGATCGCTGCCACACGTTCCATCCTGCTGCTCGACAGCCTTCCCGCCAGCCCCGGATCACCGACAGCCGCATTGCCGTTTTTCCGACGGGCAAGATGCTCTCATTCTCCCACGACCCAGGGGCCCGTCCGATATGGTATGCCAACCGCTGGCGGCTGGAGCCCTCGGACATCGGAGGCCTACCGGCGCGGGGAGTTGGTGGACCCGGTCAGAAGCCGATCGTCTTTACATCGACCGTAATTTTCCCCGCACGTGGCTTCCGTACGTCATCGAAGGGTGAACCAGTGGAGCGAACTTTTCGAGCAGATCGGTTTCCGCAATGCCGTCCAGGCGCGGCTTTTTCCCGAGGACGACCCCGAATTCGGACCCCGACAACCTCAAATATTCGTGTGTGTGCGGTATGCCCCGGTGACGATTCAGAACGCCATGGGCCCCCTCGTGGACCGATCCGCGCGCAGCGGCGAGATCGTCAGCGCCTCGGTCTATCTTTATCACGATGTGATCGAGCTCATCAACAACTGGCTTTTCATACAGACCTCGCCGGCCGATCCGCGCGTGCGGCAGATTCCTCAGAAAGGAGATCATCGGCGACGCCCTGCGGTATGTGCTTTCGCATGAGATCGGGCATTGCCTGGGCTTCATGCACAACATGGGGCGTCGTCCGTGATCCCCGTGGATTCGCTGCGGCCCCTCTTTCACCCGCGAGACGGGAACGACCCCGTCGATCATGGATTACGCCCGTTTTCAACTATGTCGCCCAGCCGGGCGATTTCGAGCGCGGCGTGCGGATGACGCCTCCGCGGTTCGGGGCTTACGACCGGTTTCTGGTGAAATGGAACTATACGCCGCTTTTTCGCCGGGAGCCCCGAGGCGGGAGTATGCGATCACCTCGCAATGGCTGCGCGAGGCGTCGGCCGATCCGGCTCCTGCGCTACGGCAAGCAGCAGTTCTCCGAACCGCTCGACCCCCCGATCCTCTCCGAGGATCTTGGCGACGATCACGTCAGGGCTTCCGAATACGGCATCTCCAATCTGAAATACGTGCTTTCGCACCTCAATGCCTGGACCGAATCCGACGACCGGGATTACAGCTACCGCAAGGCTATCTACAACGGAATCGTCAACCAGTATTTCACCTATCTGAACCATGTCTATGCGGACGTGGGCGGAGTGTATCTGTACGAGAAACACGTCGGGGACTCGGTCGAACATTACCGGAGCGTTCCCCGCGAGCGCCAGGTCCGGGCGCTGGAATTCCTGTTGGAACAGCTCGACGACATGGAGTGGCTGGACGACCGGAGTGTGACGGGCAATCTGGGGCTGGTGGCCTCGGCCGCGGACGCCGTGTGCGAGGCTGTGATGAAAGCCGTTGTGGCGTCGCCTTCGAAAGTGGGGCTTTCGGCGGCGCTGGCCGAGAACGACGCCTTCACGCCCGAAGCGTGCATGTCGTTGATTTACGACCGAATCTGGGCCCTGACCCTTCGCCGGCAGGCGTTGAATCTCTCGCAGATCAAGCGGCAGCGTCTTTTCCTGGAAACGCTCGGCGAGGTGGCCGCATTGCGTGAAGAGGGAAATTCCAAGAGCCTTGCGGCCATGCGGCGGATGGAGGTTCCGGAGGCGTTCCGCACGGACCGGTCCCTGCTGTCGGACGCTTCGGCAGGCTGTCCGGGACCTGTGGCGGGGTATGACGATCCCATGCCGCTGTTTTACGAAGAGCGGCCGATGGAGGGCTCGCCTATGACTGCGTGCTGAAGATCAGGCGCTTGCTGGAGGGACAGCGGAACCATCCCGATCCGCAGACCCGGCTGCACTACCGTTCGCTGTTGCATACGATCGAATCCTATCTGAAATGACGGCGGTTATGAGAGAAAGATACGAGATGCGATGGATCGTGACGCTGCTGATGCTGTTGTCGGTGCTGTGCGACGCGACGCCCGCGGCGGCCCGCAAGCGGCGCGCGACGGCTCTCGAACCGCGTAAGACGGCTTACGAACGGCTTTTCGCCGATAAGAATCCCCTGAACGGTGCAGGGATTGTTCACCCTGCATCTGCTCGACGGGGATGTCTATTTCGAGGTGCCCGATTCGATGCTCGGACGTGACCTGCTGCTGGGGGTTACGGTGCTGTCGGTCAGCGACGGCGAGGAGTCGTCGGTCGGGATGCAGCCTTCGCGTCCGCGCCATGTCGTTTTCCAGCGAACCGATTCGCTTTTGCAGATTGCCGCACTCGACAGCCGTTCGCGCAGCGACGATCCGGCGATCGGGCGGGCGCTGGCCGCGAGCCGGCAGCCCTCCGTGATCGCGTCGTTTCCCATCGAGGCGGTTACGCCCGACAGCAGCGGCGTCGTGGCGCGTGCGACATCGTTCTTCCGGAACGACGAGAGTTACCTTTCGCCCAAGGACCCGGAGAGTTACAGCAGCCGCGACGGATTCGTCCTGCGGAGTTACGAATACCGTTCCGAAGCCTCCTGGATACGCGATATAGCGGCTTTTAACGACAATGTCTCGGTGGTGAGCGAGCTCTCCTACGAAGTCTCGGCCTACGCTTTCGGCGTGATTTCGCAGGGGCGATCCTGAGCTCTTCACGGCTGCCGTGCGGACATCGTTCTGCTGCTGCCCGGAACCGATGACGACGGTCCGTGAAGCGGATCTGCGCGTGGGCACCTCCACGTCGCGTTATGTCGAATACAGCGCCGACCAGCAGGGCGCCGAAGTCCGTTATTACGCCTCCCGGTGGCGGGTGGATGCCGGGCGTCCCATCGTCTTCTATCTCGACGAGCGTTTTCCGGCGGCGTGGAAACCCTATATCGAACGGGGCATACTGCTTTGGAACGATGCTTTCGAGCGGATCGGTCTTCCGCGGGCCATCGAGGTGCGGCGTGTCTCGGCGGAGGGGCTGCCCGACGTGAACGACATTCGCTATTCGGCCGTACGCTACGTTCCTTCGCCGGCCCGCGATCTGCGGTTCAACGCCTGGACCGATCCGCGGACGGGAGAGATTCTGAGCGCCAACATCTACATCAGCCACAATATCGGACCGCAGATCCAGACCGAACGGCTTCTTCAGACGGGAGCCGCCGATCCCCGGGCGCGGCGGCTGGAGCTCGACGAGGCGCTTTTCGGCGAGAGCCTGTCGGCGAAGGTGGCCCGTTATACGGTTTTTGCCTGGGGCTGCTGCCCAACATGGGGGGCTTCGCAGACGGTGCCGCTCGATTCGCTGCGCAGCGCGCATTATACGGCCGCGAACGGACTTTCGGCCTCGATTCTCGACGAGCTGCCGTTGAACTATGCGGCGCGTCCGAAGATTTCCGGAACGGCGTGAACCTCTGTCAGACATCGCTGGGGCCGTACGATTACCGCGCCGTCGAGTGGCTTTACGGCGACGGGGCGGTGAGCGACGATCCGTCGTGCCGTTTTTTGCGGGAACAGCCGGGAAAAATTCGCGCTCGATCCCCGGGCCGGGCCTCGGATCTGGGCGACGATCCGCTGCGGGCGGTCGATGCCGGGCTGGCGAATCTTGCCGTTGTTCTGCGCCATGTCTCGGAGTGGATCGACGACGAGGATGTCGATTATGCCTACCGTTCGGCCTTCCCCGAGTCGGTTTCGTTCTATTGCAATGCGTTGTTCGGCTCCGTGATCGCCCGCTTGGGCGGAGTGCGGATCAACGAACGCTATGCCGGAGATGCGGGCCGGAGTTTCGAGCCGCTTCCCGCCGGGACGCAGCGGGAGGCGATGCGGTGGCTGTTGTCGCGGCTCGACGATCTGGAATGGCTCGACAGCCGTTCGCTGATCGTGGGGAAGGGCTCAATCCCGGAATCGCGGATTTCATCCGTACGGAGACCTTCGACCGGATTCTGGGAAGCCTGGACGGCATTGCGCTCTGCGCTTCGTTGACCGACGGGGAGGCTTACGCGCGCGGAGGCGCTGGACGACCTCTCGGCCTATCTTTGGGACAATGCGGACTCGGCGGACGAACTCGTCAAACAGCCGCTGCAACTGCGATTCCTGGATCGGTTGCTGGCTCTTGCCGAACAGGCCGCGGGCCGGGAAATCGAAGCTGCGTTCGGACTATTTCGCCGAGGCTGTGACGGCGGAGAATTCCGCAGGCTTCGCTCCGCTTGCCGGGGTTTCCTACCTCACGCGGCCCGAGGACGGCCATTTGCTCTACGGCGTGCTGCTCGACTGCCGGGATCGGATTGCGGCCGCCCGGAATCGGAGCGTCTCGCCGCAGATGCGGGGACACTACGCATTGTTGCTGCGCCGGGTGACGCACTTTCTTGAAAACAAGTGATGATAAGTTTGTACACCTATAACGATTGAGGCCTATGAAGATGATTTTACGTCAAGCCTTGATTCTGCTGTCGGTTCTGTTGCAGTGCGGTGCTGCGTTCGCACAGCCGCGGTCCGTCACGGGGCGGGTTGCGGATGTGAACGGGATGCCCGTGGTCGGGGCGACGGTGGTCGTGAAGGAGGCGCGCAACAGCGGGGCGATCACGGATTCCGACGGACGCTACCAAATCCGGATTCCCGAAGGCGGCAAGACCCTTCTGTTTTCATTTGTCGGTTATCAGAAGCAGGAGCAGGTCGTGGCTCCGGGGCGTACACGTTTGGACGTGGTTCTGCAACCCTCTCCACGGAGATCGAGCAGGTCGTCGTGACGGGATATTCGCAGACCACGGTCAAGGAGGATACCGGCCCGGTGGGAATCCTGACGGCCGACGAATTGAAACTCAAGCCGCAGACCTCGGTGGATGCCCTGATGCAGGGCGAGCTGGCCGGCGTTTCGGTGACGCCGACGACGGACGCCCGGGGGCCAGTCAACGGATTCGTATCCGCGGCATCGCCAACCTCTCGGGGAATACGGCCCCGCTGTGGGTGGTCGATGGGGTCCCGATGCAGAACGAGGGTCCGAGTACGAATCTGAGTTCCAACGAACTCAAGGCCGGAGGCTTCGACGATATTTTCATTTACGGTATCGGCGGGGTGAACCCGAACGATATCGAGTCTATCGTCGTGCTGAAGGATGCCGCGGCTGCTGCGATCTACGGTTCCCGGGCGGCGAACGGCGTCATCGTGGTGACTACCAAGCGGGGCAAGGCCGGCAAGATGAAGGTTAATTTCTCGTCGAATGTCACGGTCTCGTTCCGGCCGCAGCGGCAGCCGTCGCTAATGAATACGGCCGAGAAACTGGCCTGGGAGCGGGAGCTTTGGGACGAATTCGCGGCTGAGAAATATGCGCAGTCGCTTCTGGACCCGTCGGTGATCTATCCTACGGTGGGCATCGTGGGACAGGTGCGTTCGGGACAGCTGGCCTTCTCGCATCTCAAGGGCGATACGGCGGCGCAGGACGCCTATCTGAACAGTCTGGCTGCGACCGACACCGATTGGTACGACGTGATTCTTCGCAACGCCGTGTCGGTAAACGGTCATGTTTCGGTGAGCGGCGGCGAGAATGCCTACAACTACTATCTTTCGTTGGGTTACACCAATGACCAGGGCATGCTCATCGAGGACAGCGCCGACCGCTACACCTTCAAGGCGAATCTGGGGTTCAAGCCGACGCGGCGCCTGTCGTTCGACGTGGGGGCCGACATTTCGTACCGGCAGGCCAATACGCCGAATCCGAGTGTCGATCCCTTCACCTATGCCTACTTCGCCAATCCCTACGAGAAACCCTACAACGACGACGGAAGCTATGCGAACGACCAGACGTGGCTTTCGCTGCCCAACTACAAAACCGCGACACCTATGAGGACCTGCCGGAAAAGGGCTTCAACATTCTCCGGGAGATCGAGGGCAACAAGACGAAGACCGATTATGTCTCGACGACGGAGGTGCGTATGGGGCTCGAATACAAGCTGCTGGAGAATCTGAAATTCATCGGTCTGGCCTCCTACAATTTCAATAACAACGATACGCAGACCACGCGGGAGGAGGACACCTACGGGGCGTTCAAGGACCGGTTGAGCATCCACCGTACGCATAACGGCAACCTCTACGGCTCCATTCTGGAAAACAAGAGCCGCCGCACGGGGTATCTGCTGCGCGGTCATCTCTCCTATGTCGGGGAGTACGGCGAGGGGCATACGCTGAATGTCGTGGGAGGAGCCGAATTGCGTGGCAACGATTCGCATACGCTCTTCAACAAACGGTTCAACTACGATCCGCGGACCGGGAATACGGCCCTTCCGCCGATCGAGAAAACCCTCGGAGAGCACGTTGCGGGAGATCGAGCGTCTGACGGGCGAGTATTTCACCAAGTCCCGCTATGCGTCGTTCTACCTTTCGGCCGACTATTCGTTCCGGGACCGTTATATTCTGAGCGTCACAGGGCGCGCCGACGGCAGCTCCCTATTTCGGCACGCATGCGCAGTTCAATCCGAACTGGAGTGTGGGCGGAGCCTGGATTCTGACCGAGGAGCCCTTCATGGCATCGGCCCGCAAGGTGCTCCATTACGCCAAACTGAAAGCCTCTTACGGTTTTACGGGAAATATCGTGACGAGCGCCTCGCCGCAGCTGATGATGAACTATTCGTTGCAGACCTACCGCGAATATATGAACCAGAACCATTTGGTCGGAACGATTTCTTCGGCGCCCAATCCGAATCTGGGGTGGGAGAAGGTCAACGACGTGAAGGTGGGTCTGGACCTGGGATTCCTGGACGGCCGGCTTTCGCTCGAAACGGAGTATTACAGACGTCTGACCAAAGGCGCCGTGGACGACAAGCCGCTCTACGTGACCACGGGATTCACCCATCAGGCGGCCAATTTCGCCCGTCTGCGCAACCGGGGTATCGAGTTCACGCTCCGGGGCGGGATCGTTCAGACCCGGGACTGGACGTTGGATGCTTCGGTCAATTTCGCTTTCAACTCGAACAAGGTGCTCGAATATGCGAGTTCGGTATCGTTCCAACACATGAAGCTCAACTACTACGAGGGCTATCCGGCCCGGGCGCTCATCGGCGGCAAGGTGGTCGGGATCGACCCCTGACGGGTCTTTACGAATTCAAACTGCGCCCCGATGCGGTCATTTCGAGCGATGCGGACTACACCGACGAAGCCAACTACCTCTACTACTTGGGAAATCGGGAGGCGCCGTTCAACGGCGGTTTCAGCCTTTCGGCCGGATACCGGAATCTGCGTCTGTCGGTCAACGGCGTCTTTTCGTTCGGGTCTTATGCCTATGACCGCAACGAGTCGCCGGCGACTTACAGCCAGATCGCTGCGGGGAGCGTCTCCACGATGGACCGGGCGCAGACGGAGTACAGCGACCTCTATTCGAACCACCTGAATGTCTGGAAAGACCGCACCGACCGTTGGACGGAGACGAACACTACGGGGACGAAATACCCGCGGATCTACGACTCGTTCGACGCGAAGTACCATTTCGACCAGTCGAATCCGACCACCAATGCCGTGGTCGATGGAATCTATATCTACAAGATTTCGTACGTGCGGATCAAGAACATCACGCTTTCCTACTCGTTGCCGCGCAAGGTGGTCAACCGGGGCGGATTCGATGCCGTGAGCTTCAACGTAAGCCTGGCCAACTTCTTTACATTCACCGATTACAAAGGGCATGGACCCGGAGGTTCCGGGCGCGATCTATCCCACGACGCGCTCCGTGACGCGTTCGGCGTGACGCTCGGATTCTAAAAACAGCGGATTATGAAACGGAAAATATGGATGATACTCCTGGCAGCGCTGCTTTTTCGGCGGATGCAAACGTTATCTCGACGTGACGCCGCAGGGAAAGATCATTCCTGAAACGGAGGAGGATTTCGAAGCCTTGCTGAACAACATGCTGTATGCCATCGAGGAGGGTACGGACGAAGATATTCTGGGCTGCTACGACCGGGTGATTCTCTACGAGTCGATCTCCGACAATCTCGATGCGAACGTCTCGGCCGGGCGTCTGACGCTCTATGCGGGCGATGTGGCGAACAACTTTCAGAAGGGGTATTACGAGGGCCTTTATTCGGCGATCAAGGATTGCAACCTGATTCTGGAGTACATGCTCGAAAAAGGACTCCGAGAAGGCCCGGGCTTTGTGTGCCGCAGCCTATGCCATCAAGGGCGTATGCTATTACAATCTGATCCGGATCTACTGCGAGCCGTACGATGCGGCGACGGCCTCCTCTCTGCCGGGCATTCCCATCGTCGAGCATTTCGATGTGGAGAGCGATGCGGTGCCCGACCGCAACACCCTCGCCCGGAGCTACGAGTATGCGGTTTCGCTCTTCCGCAAGGCGATCGATTACCACATGACCGACGAGTCGTATCTTTTCACGGAGGCGGTGGCGAAGACCTACCTGGCCAAGCTCTATTTCTGGGGGAAGAGTGGTCGAGGTGATTCCCGCTGTGCGAGGAGCTGCTGGCCGTACCGTCCTACGCCCTTGCGGACAGAAGCGTCTATACGGAGTCGATCCAGTCTTACGGCGAGCAGTTGCAGGAGGTCATCATCCGCGACCGGACGACGGGCGACGATGACGTGAAGACACTCTACGACGAGACTTTCAAGCAATACCTGAGCTCGCGGCCGGTGAATGCCACGCTGTTGAAACTTTTCGGTGCGGAACCGCAGAAGGATGTGCGTTGGAGCATCATGTGCGATGCGAAGCGGGTTAACCGGAAGACCGTGACGGCGCGGGTCCGGGGGTTCGGAACTGCATCTGATGCTTGCCGAGAGTTATGCCCACCCGGGGGCGCAGCAGGACGAGGCGAAGGCATTGTCGCTGCTCAACGAACTGCGCCGCAAGCGTATCGAAGATGTTGAGGATTACACGCTTCGGACGCTTCCCGAGCCGGACCACGAGGCGCTGATCACGGTGGATGCCACGGGCAAGCCCCTCACGCCGTTGATTTCCGCCATTCTGAACGAGCGGCGCAAGGAGCTCTACATGGAGGGTGACCGCTGGTTCGAACTCAAGCGCAACGGCTGTCCCGAATGGTGGGTGATCCAGCAGTCGGGAAGCACGCTGCCGGTCAAATACGTGGTGCGGCGGTATCTCTATACGATGCCCCGTGAGCGTCCGGGACATCCGGAACAGTCAGGGAAAGACGCCCAGAACCCGGGTTATGAATTTTGAATCGCAAAGCTATGAAACGAAGGAAATGGATATTTTTTCGCAGCGCTGACGGTGTTGGCGTTGGCGGGACTTTTTGCCGCGGGATGCGACGAATACGACGATGTGCCGCCGCGGAGTTCGGGCGGATCGTACGATCTGCTGCCGATCGTCGGCGAATCGGCATCGGCCGAGGAGCTCGAAACGTGGCGGAAGATTCGTTCGGAGTACGAATCGGCGGTCGGAAATTGATACACTGATTGTTTCACTAAATAAAGACGGATTATGAAAAAGCTTTTGTATTTCTCCGTGGCGCTTCTGACGACGTTGTCGCTGGGCGCGTGCGGCGACGACGACGAACCCGGATCGGGCTCGGCTGCCAATGTGCAATTTTCAGCATCGTCCTATACGCTGGACGACGAACCGATCGACGTCAAAGGTGGTAGCGTCGCAGGCTGTGGCGTCGGATCTGAATATCGGATTCACGGTCGGCGGTACAGCCACGGCGGCCGATTACGAGCTTTCCGCGCAGAGCTTCCTGCTCGAAGCCGGCAAGACCGAGGCGACCGTCACCGTAACGCCCAAGCAGGCTTACAAGGAGGCCAAGACCTGACGTTCAACCTTGCTGCCGGTAACGGGATATGTGATCGGCGGGTCGCTTCCACGACGGTAAATCTGGTCGAGTCGAGCGTTTATGTCTACAGTTTCACAACGGCGGAGGCAGAATTGCAGGAGTCGCTGGATATTACGCTGACCGTAGGCGACGATAACTTCAAGGCGCCTAAGGATCTCGAATTGCCGTTCGAGGTCCTTTCGGGCTCGACGGCCGAGTTGGGTAAGCATTTCCTGGTGAAGGATGATGCCACCTCTTTGTTGTTCCGAAAGACGGCAACACGGCGACGCTGACGCTGCTCCCGGGTCCCGATGCTGGACCTTGCCAATCCCGCGACGCTGAAGCTCGGCGTGGATGAGCAGGGCGGACGCTTCGTCGCCGGAGAGACCGCGAGCGTAACCGTCACGGTCAAGGGCTGCTTACCTATGCGGCTCTTGCCGGTACGTGGCATTGCAAGGAGCTGATCGGTCAAGAAGATCTCGAACTCTTTATGCGATGCTTGGAAGAGATGGATGTTGACGCGATTCCGAGCCACAACGACGGTTTTATGATCTCGATCACGGATGAAGGGGACCATGCGATGTTCACGCCGTCGAGCACGGGCAAGGCCGATCTGGCCGATCTCTTCCGGACGTGCGACATGACCTATACCGCACCGTTCAACAGTGCTGGAGGGCAAAGTGAGCGGGTCCTGTACGACGGTCGGCGAGCAATATTTCTTCGATGAAGGTTCGTTCGATCTGACTTATTTCAGTTGAGCAGCGGAAACCGCTCTTTCGACAATTCGAACGAAAAACTTGGTAAGTTGACCATTGCGCTCATGCTGGACAAGGACGGGTCGATGATCCTCTTCCTGCGCGATTACGACCAGCCGCCGTTCCTGCCCGAATGGTGGGATACGGATTATTTTTGAATCCGACATTCTTCGGTTTTGGGTACCGTTTCGAGAAGGTTGCGCAATAGCCGTCTCTGCAATTCGGGAAAGCACCTCTCCTCTTACGCGAGGTGCTTTCCCTTTTGTTTTCGATCCGGCGTCGCCCGGAATCGTTTCGTTCGCATAAAAAGAGTTTTGCCATGAAGAGTTGTTTACGGTTGTTGTGGGGCATCGTGCTGCTCGGGTGCTGCGCCTGCACGACTTCGCAGGATCGGACGACGCTGCTGGAGGTTTCGCCCCCGAGTGTCGTGCTGCCGCACGAGGGCGGGGACGAATGGATCGAATTGCAGGCCGACGGAGCCTGGACTTCGGAGGTGTCGCCTCCGATAGCGCGGGGTGGCTGACGACCGAACCCGCCTCGGGCGGAGCCGGGAAATATCGGGTCCGGCTGCACGTCGCACCGAACACGGATTTCGCACAGCGCGATGCCTCGGTCTATTTCGATGCGGCGAAGCTTTCGCAGGTGGTTGCGGTTACGCAGGCTCCGACCCTCGTGACTCCCGGACGACTCGAATTGCCGGCTCTCAATACCACCGAGTATCTGACGGTCGGATCGGCTTCCGAACCGGCTCGAAGTCACGCTCTCCCCGCAGGCGGAGTGGTGTACGGCCGTGGTCGAGGGGACGCGGATGCGCATCCGCGTCTCGACGAATCTCGGCGCGGAAAGGTCCGTGACGTTGCATGTGACGGCCGGCCGGTTCACGCAGGATGTCGTTCTCGTGCAACAGGCCTTCGATCCGGTGAAAAACTACGGTGACGGCGAGGTCGTTGCGCTGCAACGGGCCGCATCCGGAAACGGCGTGTGTCTGGTCGTCGTGGGGGACGGCTACACGCTTGCCGAGATGGCCCGGGGAACGGGGAAGTATGAAACCGACATGCGGCGAGCGGCCGAAGCCTTCTTCTCGGCCTATCCTTACAGCGCCTACCGCTCCTATTTCGATGTCTACATGCTGACTGCGATTTCCGAGGAGGCGGGCATGAGCTGTGTCTCTCCGTCGGAGACCGTGGATACGAAATTCTCGACGCTGTGGCAGGGGTATCGACCTCGATTTCGTGCGATGACGGAGCCGTCCGCGATTGGCTGACGCGGGTGACGGCACTGACGGGGCGCCGCATGCAGGATTTGACGGTCGTCATGCCGATCAACCGGGCGGTGTATGCCGGGACCTGTCTGATGTGTACCGACGGTTTTCGATCTCCATGATTCCCGTCGGAAGCAGTTTCGACAAACTTGTGGTGCACGAGGCCGGCGGACACGGTTTCGCCAAGCTGCTCGACGAATACGTCTATTACGAGACCGAGATTCCGGCGCAAACCCGGGCGAAATCGAGAGTTTCAAAAACTTCTGGATTCTATATCAATGCGGACTTTTTCGCCCGACATCTCCCAGACGACGTGGCGGGATTTCGCCGCGCGGCCCGATTATCCGATGGTCGGAACCTATCCGGGGCGGGCACCTACCGTTCGGGATCTGGCGTCCGGAGGAGAACAGCTGCATGAACGACAATGTCGCCTATTTCAATGCCCCGAGCCGATGGGCCCAGATCCGGCGTATCCGGAGGCTCGCCGGCGAGCCGGATTATACGTTCGACGCGTTTCTGCTCGAAGATCAGCGCCCGGCTTATCCGGTCGGAACGCGCTCGGGAATCGGGGATTTGTCCCGCTTCGTGCCGTCGGGGCCTCCCGTTGTCATCACGGAGCCGTCGGACCGTTGAGCGGCGAGAAGGTGCGCAGGTTGTCTTGTAGATGTTCCTTATAGGTCATTCCGCTAAGGACGGTCAGCACCTTCGGGAATGACCCGGCAAAGCGGGAAAGCCCCATGCCGCAGCACTCTCCTCAGGACGCATCTGTTTCATCTGAACCAGAACGTCTTGCGTGACACAACCCTTCCGCCCAATAACGGCTCCATGACGACCACAGGAATGTCGCGCCTTTGCCAGCTCTCCGTACAGGTAATCGGCGTTGGTGTCGTCTCCCATAGCCTTTTGCCAATCGGCGTTGTAAGCGGAAGCGTGTCGCCAGTCCACGTAGTTGAGTTGGATTTGGACAAAATCCCAATGCACTTGCTCGCATTTCCAATACACGGTTGAACACTTCAATATCGCCATGAAACGACCAGCCGAGATGCCGGATTTTTTCCTCGTTCGCGTTCCTCCAACAGGAAGTCGAGCATCCCGTTTTGTATGAAACGCCTGTTGAACAAGTCCATACCTCCGCCTCCTATGCCGTGCAGGAGGTAATAGTCCATGTAATCAACCTGCAAATGCTGAAACGAGCGATGATACATGGCTGTCAGGTTCTCGCGTGAAAGGTCGGATGCCCCTGACATCTTGGCGGCAATGAGAAACTGTTCTCTGGGATGACGCTTTGGCTTTCCCCGTGACGGTTTCCGACCAGCCTTGCCCGTATATGGGAGCGGTATCGAAGTAGTTCACGCCCCGTTCTATGGCATAGTCTATCAGTTCGTTTACCACCTCTTGGTCTATCGGGCAACCGTCCTTTGCGCGGATGGCGGGTGGCCAACGCATACAACCGTAGCCCAGCAGGGAAACTTTCTGTCCGGTTTTAGGGTCGGTGCGGTAAGTCATTTCTCCGCTTACGGACAGTTGTGTAGTCACCAACAACGATTTTGCACGCTCTATCAGGGAAAGCATGGATGTGCTGTTGCGTGTTCATACCGGTTTGGTTGCGTAAAGGTCGCTGAGGTAGTGGGAAGACATGTTAAGTCCATTGGCAAGAGCATTGACGGAGATGAACTCTTTGCGATGCTCGTCTATATGCTTTTGAAGCAGGACGTGCAGCCGTGTTACGATGTCGGGCTCCACAGTGCTGCGCGTCTGGAATTGCCTCGTATAGAAGCGTTCCGAATAATTCAACAGGACATCAAGCTGCGAGACAATAATGTCCTGCGTATGTACATCGATGTTTTGTTTGTACTCGCTCTCGATGTTTCCCATGATGTTCTCCACCACGTTCCGCTCTCCATGTCGGATATGTGCAGGGCTTCCTCACATTGTATGAAAAAGAATTTCAGCCTGCCGATTTTTTCGCCTAACGGATACTTGCGGTATGAAGTCGGGATGGAAAGCCAGCATCCATCCCCATCTGCCGGTGTTTACGGTTTTCTCTTCCCAACTGTGCACTTGCCCCGGAGCAAAGAAATCATGCAGCCGCGTGTAAAGTCATAGTTGCGCCATCCGTAGCTGGCATTGCAGGTGGTCTTGTCCTTTATCGTAATGGTATAAAGATTTAATCTCACTGGCTTGCCAATAGGGATTATAGTCTTTCACAGCAGACAGGCGGCAGACGCTCAGCAGCGGATGGCATATCGGGGAACAGCCGAACAGGGCGGCGTATTCCTCTGCCGTATTGACCGTTATAATATCTTCGTTTCTCATTTTCATCAATCGTTATATCGTCATCGGACGTTGCAAAGATACACAGAATCAGACTTTTACTGATTAACCCTAAAGGATAAAATATTATATGAATGCGATGATGCCAAATATATTTTCACTCGCTTATATAAATACATGTGGAAACCAGCAATAGCATTGCCTGTCTGAAAAATCTGATTGCTCTTTCCCCAGACACATTTTTTGAAACACTGAAGTGATTTAAACTTTTTGTTTTCGTGAAATTTTCTTTAGTAACAAGACCGCGAATGCCAGGTAATTCCAAGATGTCCAGTTGGCAACAGTTGTATCAAACCGGTTCAATAGAGTCCTGAAACTGTCCATCCAAGCGTTGGTCCGTTCGATGGAATACCTTTCAGCATACAGTTCATCATCAACAAAGATGTCATCGGCATTTTCTCCGTTTATTGATGCAGATGTTTGCGATGATCTCTTTTCACACAGGAAACCACGTAAGGCATCGCAATCGAATCCGGCATCGGCATTGAGGAAAAGGCCGTCAACCCGAATATGGGATTTCTCAAGGTCGTTGAACATGTCACCAATGACCTTTTCTATGTCATGTACGTCATGGTGTTCGCCGGATTTCGGAGAAGACATGGCAATCGGAAGTCCTTGCCTGTCTGTTAGGTAGAGTGCGTTGGTCGTCTTCCGTTTCTTCCGCCCTTGGTATCCGACTTCTTCACCGCCACGGAGTGCAGCCGTGTGGCTCCCGTCCAATCCACGCCGGACATGTCCAACTCATTGCGGTGTTTGTCAAGCAACCTGACCCACATGGATTTCCACTCGCCCGACTTGCTCCATTTGTTGTAATGATGATATACGGCACCATGGCTCAGTACCTGCCGCTAAACAGGGCTTCCACAGGAAGGAATGCCCATTGACAACCGGTCTTCAACTTGTACAAGATGGCGTTTACAACCTCTATTAGGCAACTTTGAGTGACATAACCACGTTTTGCCTTCGAAAGATGAGGCAATATCTCATTTTTTATCGTATCTTTGTCGAGCACAGTGTACATAGGACTTTCACTATATATGAGTTTGGGCACCCATAATATAAGGAATAATTCTATTTGTATGCTGTGCTTTAACATTTTGATGCAATTTTAAGAGAATGAAATAAGTTTAAATCACTTCACTATCAAGGATTTAAGTATTTACATATAAAATATTTAGCCATTCCCTTTTTTTGGTAAAATGGTCCCAAAATATTTCAGAGCATCCTCTTCCTAAAGGGGATTCTAAGATATAGATGTTGGGAACTTACTGTTTTTTGTATTTAAGGACTTGCGAAAGAGCAGGCAGTCGTTTGATAATGTGCCCAACAGCTATAACAGTCGTTATGATACCAATTTTGTAATGCCATAAACCAAGAGGTGTGTTTGCCCCTGTTTACACCAAGCAATACGACACCTGTAACAGACAGCAATAAAAAATACGATGGACAGGAGTGCTGTAACCTTGCTTTTTCTACCTATTCCATTTTTACAATCCCTTTATACCATCCCCAGTGTGTTGTCACATGAGATATGATGGCAACAAGAAACAATATGCTACCCAAGACATGAAATACAGCCCAATGATGCCCAGACTTCATGACTGTTCCCATTTCCGGCCATATATGCAGACCAAATCCTGAAACGGCGGATACAACGAATGCAACAATTAAAATCCAGTCGATTACAAAATTCTTTTCATGCATTTCCGATTTCATTACGTTGCAAAGGTCTCTGCTTGATTGAAATGGACGATAACAATTGTAAAGAAATGGAGTTTAGCGGCGATTCCTGATGCGGGACAGTGAAACGGGAGTGATGCCAAGATAGGAAGCTATGTAATGTTGCGGTACCCGCTGGATGATGTTTGGATATTCTTTCAACAGTTCCTCATATCTCTGCTGTGGCGTATTCTTGATACGGACAGGAACAGGTGCTGGTAGAAGCTGAACCGCTCTATAATCTTCTCTTCATACAGCAGTCTCAATGAAGGATTGCTTTCTATCTTATTGAGGAAGTCTTCTTTTTCTTTATGGACAGGACTTCGGACGGTTCAATGCTCTCCAGTGAGAACAGGCTCGGTGTACCCTTGTACAGGCTGTCAAATGAGGCCACAAAATCACCTTCGAAGAAAAAATTGGAAGGTTATATCCTTCCCTTCATTGTAGAAAAACAGCCTCATGCATCCTTTACGGATAAGGTATATCCTGTCCGCAACCTTGCCTTCCTCCAATAATACCGTTTTAGATGGGATGGATCGTGTTTCCGTTATTTCAAAAGGGAATAGACTGTCTGAATATTTATCTGTCATAGCGCAAATTTATAAATAATTTCAGATTTGGCTGAATCAGGCATGATGGAGTTGCGGAGTTTCGTGATGAAAATAGTACCTTTGGACAGATAATTGTGCTCGACCTTTATGGCATCAATATGATAAATGCACTGACATCCTTGCGTCTCATTTTCGCCATGATGGTTTTTTGGGGCGCACTGCTATGTTATAGACGACTTTTTCAATACGCATTTCTTCAAGGAAGGATTCGTTGGAGTCAGTTTCTTTTTCGTACTGAGCGGTTTTATCATCGCATATAACTATCAGCATAAGCTGGAAGAGAATAAAACGGACAGAAAGACGTTCTGGGTCGCACGTTTTGCACGCGTGTATCCACTGCACTGGCTGACGCTGTTTGTGGCAGCCGTTTTGGGAAACCATGTCGTGGCATCCGGCGTGAAGACATATTCCTTGTCACCAAAGTTTGGATTTCCAATTACGGAGAAGGACAAACGATGAAAAGCATCGAGGAGAGTTTGCGCAAACTGCAAACCGACTACATTGACCTGATGTTGCTTCACCAGCCTTTCTGTGACCGTTACGGTGCTTACCGTGACCTGGAGAAAGCCTATAAATCGGGCAAGCTGCGTGCCATCGGTGTAAGGTAATTTCTATCCCGACCATCTGGTAGACCTTGCCGCTAACATGGGAGATAGCCCCATGGTGAACCAGGTGGAAACCCATGTCTTCAACCAGCAACTGGAAGCAAGGAAATACATGGATGAGATAGGCACTCGTATCATGTCATGGGGACCCCTGGCAGAAGGGAAAAACAACTTTTTTCCACAATCCCACTTGCCGGAATCGGTGAGAAACATAATAAATCGGTGGCTCAGGTAGCCTTACGGTGGCTGATACAAAGCGGTGTCATCATCATTCCGAAAAAGCACCAAAAGAACATGGCCGAGAACATAGATATTTTCGATTTCGAACTGGATGCGGATGATATGTCAGCCATCGCCATACTGGATGAGAAACATAGTTTCTTTATTGACCATCATGACGGACAGATGGCAAAACAATTCATGGAATGGAGAAGCTTGGTTGAACCTGCCCGGTAAATTTCTGATGCCGTCAATATTTTTTTGTGCAAACAGGAAGATATGGAATAAATTCTATTCTTCCCTGTTTGCACAAAACATGCACGATCCCCGACTTGTTGCCTCACAATTTGAATCCTCTACTTTCTTTTCTTCCTGTTGCGGCCGTCTTGTTCCATATCTAAGCCTGTGCCCATTGCTCCCTGAACCAGTCAGCAATCGGCTTTCTGTTTACAGTCAGGTTCAGTCTGCTTTCATTGTCAGGGTCATTTCCCACCTAAAATATCATCCTTTATGTCAAAGTTCCGTCCGGACTGCTCGAATAGATTTTACCGCTACATTTCAGGGCATCTTTCTTGACCAAAAAGACTTTCAGCCATTTCTTTAGTGAACCCCAGCATGGCACGGAACTTTTCCATGCCATACAATGCGGCGCACTGGGAAGCCAAAAGATCCTGTTTCAACGGCGGGTTAATGTCCCGTTGATCGTCGGTATCCCAAGGTGGTGAAGAACCAGGGTCCGTTCAACCGATCTGCTGCACATGTGATCGATATTTTTGCCGACCCTGCTGGACCTCACCGCCACGGAGCCCTTTGACCCGATCCACCGATTGGCTGCAGCATTCAAAACCAATAGTAAGCATATCGGGGCGCGCTGGGAGGTTCGGATAGGCCGGTCGAGTTTCAGAATGAACGACTAAGTTGTTCATGTAGCGACGCATCTCTTCCTGCAACTACTCGGATCGGCTTCAAGCAGGATCACTTGTACGGAATATACTCGATGCTCCGCCCTTCGGCCTGGGTAAATAAAAAAGGAGAGGATCACCGTCACGGCTCCTCTCGAATGAACATTTCAAATTGACTTGGACTTTTTATTTTATCACTTATGATAAGATAGGATGGGAAATGTTCATTGATATTTTACTTAATCAGATCATTGTACTGCGTCTCGCTCAGCGGAATGACCCCAAACCCAATCGTTGGTTCCCTGATCGTTGGGCCCTACCGTCACGGCAAAGTTCCGACCAAACGTTCCAGGGACACTCGGCCCGAAGTGTCGGCGTAGGTCTTGCGCGAGATGGAGGCTCCCAGCCGCTTCGATCAAACCAGGAAAAACGCTTCGCCCCCACAACTCCATACGCCGTGTAAAAGCGAATCTCGTCGATCAGCTCCTGCCCGTGGCTGCCGTTTGCGTATAAGCATCATCGCGGGCAGGTTGACCATTAATAGAAACAGATCTCGGGCCGTTGACTCATCCGGAGCCTGCTGCTTGCAGAGCGCCTCGGCCTCGATGAGATACATCTCGGCGGCACGCATGAAACACATCTGCAGAAACACCCGGGAGATCGAAGCAAGCGAATTTCAGCTGATTGTAGATCGAGGGCTGAACGGGATAATATCCGTCGTATTGATCGCCGCGGCGACTCCCGGCACAGACTGCATATACTTGATCATTTTCGCACTCAAGTCAGAAGATGCCCATGCGTATGAACCTACAGTCTCATTATAGACAAAGCGGTCATCCGGGAAGAGATTCTGGTGCAGGAAGAGGCTTTTTGCGCACATCGGTATCTGCAAACGGGTCGACAAGCTCGGTTTCCGACAACATTGTATTTATTGGCCGAAGGTACCCCGTTGTATGCATAATAGGCACCAAAAGTAGTACCACATATTCTCTTCCGACGAGGCATATCCGCCATAGATCCATTCGTCGTTGGCGTTGCAGAATCCGGCCGTAAACTCGTCCTGCGTCATAAGGGTAAATCCTTCGCGAGCCTTGTTTGCCGCCTCCGCCGCAGTTTCCCAGTCCTCACGGGAGAGTGCGGCCCGCCCTGACGCCATAAGCCATATTGATACTCGGCTGATAGAAATCCGTTACCGAGACGCCCGATTCCTCGAAAAAGACCGATCGCATCGTCGCAATCCTGGTAGATCTGCTCATAACATTTCGCCAGCGTGGCAAGCTCCCTGCGGCGGTTGACGTATCGAGACGCAGGACGACTCCGTCCGACGAACCGTTGTTGGAGTCATCCAACGCTTGCTGAAGATCTGCACCAGATAATAATAGGAGTAGGCCCGATAGGTCAGGAGCCTGCGCCTTGCAAAGGCTGCGCAGCGATTCATCGCCCTCCCGCATTGTCGATGGACGAGATAATACGGTTGGCATTGCCGATGATGCTGTACAGGAAGTACCAGGCATAGTTTGAAAAAATGCCGCATTGTTATTGATGCACAATGCCATATTGGCACTGTTGAAGCCGCCCATCGCCTCCTGATGCCAGTCGTTGCCACAGGTCTCGCCCAGGTACATAAGCACCGTACTCATTCCGCAATATCCTGACCGAAGGCGCCCTGCTGTGTAATCATCAGCTGGTTGATGCCGTTGATGAAAACTCCGTAGTTCTCGACACTGGACAACAACTGCTCGTCATCAATCGCATTCGTGGGCGCCGTTTCGAGATAGTCACTCGAGCAGGCCGTCACATTCAAGACAATTGCCACGGCAATTGCATATTTGATATTTGTTTCATAATTTTTCACTTTGACAATTTATCGATGGTTAGAATTTCAGATTGAGGCCGAAGGTGTAAATCCGTGCGCTGACATAAGGTCTGATCCTGACCGCCCGAGGAAGGAGTACTGCGGATTGAGACCGCGGCGCGAGTGCGGTAATCGGATTCTCGACATTGAACGACACCGAAAAGGTCTCCCAATCCGATCTTGTCCACGATCTGTTTGGGGAACGTGTAGGTCAACCCGAGATTCTTGACGATGAAATAGGAGGCGCTCGTCAACAGCGTCCGACGAAGCATAGGTATAGTAGCCATACTCGAATCATTCATGGGGGATTCCGTTGGGATCGAGGCGGTTCGGCGAATCGGCCGTCATTCCTTCGGGAGCCGAACGCCACGACTTCAATATATCGGGTGCAGGGCCTGAGGACCATTCAGATAAGGATACATCAACATACGGTAGGTCGAGTCAAACACCTTTCCGCCCAGCGAATAGGAGCACAGTGCACGCTGAATGTAGGTTTTTCACGTCAGATTCGTCGTGATGCCGCCATATACGGTCGGCAGTGCCGTACCACTCCAGTCCTTGCGGGCATAGGTCGTGATGGGCGTATAATACTGGCCGTTGATCAGCTCGGCAGCTCCGGAGGCAGCGAGCGCTTCCGGATCATAGGCTTCCGCATCAACTTCATACATGGCATAACCCGTCAGCTGGTCAACGCCCGCATACTGATAGAGGTAGAACTCGTAGATGGAATGTCCCTCTTCCGAGACGCTGAGTGCCGCTTTCGTAACCTTCATGCCGGGGAAGTTCCTTGATTTTGTTCTTCAGGAATGTGGCATTGACACGAAATCCCAACGCCAGTCCTTGGTGCGGATCAGGTCGGCATTCGGGCGATCTCCACACCGTAATTCTTGACCGATCGAAGTTGCGGGTAATGTTAAGGGGTTCACATCGCCCGTACTGATCAGACCTGCAGACTGCGGCAGGTTTTTCGTTATAAGAGCAGATCCTTGGACCGCTTGCTGAAATAGTCAATCGTGACATCGAGGCGATTCCACAACCGAAGGTCAATTCCGATATCGAACGATTGCGTCGTTTCCCATTTCAGATCCGGTGACGCAAACTGATTGGCCGATGGCCAGTTCCCCGGCATTCTGGTTGAATCCGTAGGGGTTTTGTAGGCGTAATATCCTCCTGGTCATTTCCGACACCTCTCCGTAAGAGCACGCAGTTTTCAGGAAATCCACCCATGCGGCCTGTTTCATGAACTGCTCGTTGGAAATCACCCGCTACCGCCCAACGACCAGACGTTACCCCCAGCGGTGGTCCTTGGCAAAGCGAGACGAACCGTCCCGACGGTACGAACCCTCGATAAAAGTAGCGCTGGTCGTAATTGTAGCGCAGACGCGAGAGATAGGATTCGTCGTGTAGTTGTTGACGTAGCCGTTGATATACTGCATGGCCGTAAAGGCGTCGAACTGGTCGACCGCAACACCCTGGTTTGCCTTCATGGCGTAATCGTAGTCGTACTTGTACGGTAGTTCTCATGCCCCAGCAACACGTCGATGTGGTGCTTCCCGGCAAAATCCTTGTTATAGACAAACTGCTGCTGGAAGGTATAGGTCTTGTACTGATAGAACGTTTTTGCTCAGGCGGCCTCCGTTGGATGCGCCGTCACCGATATTAGGGGTTGTTGTAGACCTTCTCGGCCAGATTGCGGCGATCCATCGCCCCTTGACCGTAAACTCGAAGTCCTTCAGGAACGTAAAGGTTGCATAAAGCCTGCGTATTGAGTGAAAAGGACCGAGATTCGGGGTAATCGTTTTGCAACTCGTAAGCGATGTTCCGGTTGCCCAGATAGGGCGACGTGGTGTCGAACTGCTTGTTCCGTTTTCGTCCAGGGCATACAGGGAACCGTCCTCATTGTGGAGATACATCGGGTACCGGCGCCAAATGTACGAGCCGAATAGAACGGGTTGGCATAGTAGGGCTGTAGGCCTGGGCCTGATAGTCGTTATACTGCGGAAAGACGTGCCCGAGTTGAGACGGTGCGGGAACCATTTTGTTGGCCTTGAAGTTCGCAGAGATACGGCCGGTGAAACGCTCAAAATTGTTGTTTGATGTAGCCGTCCTCGGTAGGTAGGAAAGCGAAGCGAAGACATCGTAACGCTCTCCGGCGACATCGGCCTGGATGTTGTACTCCCGCGATACCCCGTCTGCTCGACGCCGTCAACCAGTCGAGGTCGTCATAGCCCGGCAATACGTTGGCAATCACCTTCCCGTTGTCGTCGAAGACGGCATCATCGGCGGCATCGTGAATGTTGCGTTGGATATAATAAGGAATCAACTCGCTTTCGCACCGGAGATCGCTATTCGTGGGCAGTGTTTGCGGGAGCTCCCTGGCTAAATAGTAAGCATAATTGTCGTTGTAGGCCACATTGAACATGGTCTCCATCCAATCATCGGGGCCCAACCGAGTCGTATTCGCAATTCCCGGGTATAGACGCCCTGTTTGAGTATTCAAGCGCACGTTCAGTTTGTTGCTCTGTCCTCTTTCGTCGTGATAAGGATCACGCCGTTTGCGGCGCGAGTTACCGTACAGAGACGCCGAAGCGGCATCTTTCAGCATTGACCGATTCTATGTCCGCAGGAGTTCGAATCGGAATGCTTCCGCCGAAGATCGTTCCGTCGACGACATACAGGGGATCGTTGGAGCCGTTGATCGAGCAAACCGCGGATGCGGATGTCGGGGCTGGATCCGGGCTCACCGTACGAACTGTTGACCTATGGATACGGGCGAAGCGCCTTCCAAAGTGCTCACGTCACGCTCGACGTCGTACGTTTTTCGATGTCCGCACTTTTTCACAGAGGCAACCGATCGGTCAACGAAGTATGGTACGGCCATGCCGTATGCCACGACGATCACATCGTCAATGGCGTGGGTGTCTTCCTGCAACGAGACATTGACCTGTGTTTTCCCGGCAATGGCTACCTTGACGGTTTCATATCCGATGAATGAGACTGCGAGGGTTCCGTTTGCGGGGGCCGACACGGAAAACCTGCCATCGGCATTGGTTACCGTACGGTTGATGTACCCTCGACGAGCACGGTAGCGCCGGCAATGGGCCTGCCATCGGCATTGGTTACCGTACCGGAGATCTGCCTATTCCGCCAACGCCCATGCGCTGACACTCCAAAACAGCCATATGAGTAGTACAAATTTTCTCATAGAACCAAATTTGAGTTAATAATAATTGTTAATATCTCCTTTTAAGAGATATGATTACAATTGTAACCTCAGATTGCTCAGAGATTTAATAGCGTAGAATGGATTTTTTACTCAACTAGAGGATGTTTAAGCGGAAATCCGGGAGACAAAAGATGAAAATTGTAACCTGAAGAAGCCCTGGTCTAAATTTTACGTATCTTTGCCTTCTGGAAGTTTATCTCTTAAAGGAGATGCAACCTTTAACCGGGATGCCGGACGTTCCGGTGTTTCCGTAAGAGGGGAGCCTGTAGGCGGTATCCGGGAGAGCGGATTTCCGTTTCCCAGAACCTTGGAAAAATGCCGGCCGATGGTGAATCGGCCGGCATTTTGCGATTAGGCATCCTCCCGCTGAAACGGGTCGGGTTATATTTCGGAGAAGAGGTTGAACTTTGATGCAGGCGTGAGGCGAAGAATCCGCCGATGATTGCGCAGAGAAGTCCCAGCAATCCGTTGAGGACGCGGGGAGGGTTTTGCGGGCCGGTTTTCGAGGCTTTGGGATGTATTCGCGGAAGAAGAGATAGAGGCGGGACGACGCTGCAGGCCAGCAGATAATCCTCGGGGATTCCGAAAAAGCAGACTTTCGAGGGAGTCCGATCAGGGCCCAGTGGCGAAGGAACATGGCCAGGACGATGTTGATGCGTTCCGAAGGCGAAATCAGCCCTACGGTGAAGACTGCCACGGAACAGGGCATGACAGGGCGAGGTCATCGGGAACGAGCGCCCAGGGCCAGCGAACAGAGCGGGTAGAACCGAGCGGCATGACGAGAGCAGCCGGGCGAAAATCGTATGGTGTTTGGTCCGTTCGAGCGAGCATTAGCCATGGCGGGTCGTAGAGGCCAGATGCATCCCATGATGGCCCCAGAACAGGGCCCAGCAAGTCGTGATATTCCGCGGTCGGCACCGAGGTAGTAGACCCCGGCAATCCAGAAGTTGAGCACGGCCATGTAGATCTTCATGGCCGTGCGCACGGCGGGCGAGGCGTTTAGTAGAGCAGCAGGGTCAGCACGGCGCCGATTCCGACCAGCAGCAGTTGGGCGGGCCGGTGGCGGCGTTGTAGTGGCAATCGTGTTTAGAAGGTTTCCATGAGGGGTGGCTATTGGCCTGAATTTCGGGGTTCGGCGTCGGGTTCCGTGGCGACTCATTCTGTTTCGGGTTCAGGAGGCCGGGCTGTCATTTTTCCGGCGCCGGGTGAGGAGGCTGCCCTCCAGGAGTTTGAAGACGAGATCGGCAGCGTGGCGCCCGCGGCGAGCAGGGCGATGACGCTCAGCAGGTTTCGTGGCGTTGAGGAAGAAGAGGCTGCATGTACTGCATTCCTGCCCAGGGTCATTGAGCGACTGCGGGAACGCCGATGAGCGGAGGCGCTCCTGTAGGCGTAGATGCCGGGGACCATGGGCAGCAGCGCCGGGATGTAGAGGACCGTCTTGGGCAGCGGATTCCGCGTCCGAGCCAGAGGCTTCCCGAATCCGATAAGCATGGCGGCCGCGAGCGAGGCCGAAGCGATGTCTACATCGGGCGTAGTTCATCATCGAGAAGCGCAGGGCGTGGCCTGCGGCGGCCAGCAGGGCGATCGACGGGAAGGCCCGCAGGGGCGGGTCGGAGATGGCCCCGAACCCGTGGCGGCCACGGCTGCGAAGAGCCCGTCGAGCAGAATGTCACGGCGATCATAGCAGGCTGTCTTTAACCATGAGTGTCGCCGCCAGTCCTGATGGCGATGCAGATGATGAGCAGCAGGGCGTTGATCAGGCGGCTGCATCCGATGAGGATGTGCCTCGACGATGTCGATCACGCCGTTGATCAGGGGACGCCGGGGACGAGGAACAGCACGCTTGTGGCGAGGGCCGTTTCGCCGTGCAGTCGAATCGCAGGGCTGACGAAGCGCAGAGCGAGGCCGTGAATGCCGCGACGATGAAGATCAGGAAGTGGTTGACGCCGTGGGCCTGCATCCGCTGTTTGGCGGCGAATCCACGAGCGTCGAGGTGAAGACGATGGCCATGGCGGTCCAGTCTCCGCCGAAGAGGCGGCAGAAGGAGGCGTTGGCCAGCCCCACGGGTGACCAGCACGAAGATCGGGTCGATGCGCGGTTTTTCGATAAGCAGGAGTAACGGCGGCGGATTTCGGCGAGCGGGAGGTGTTCGTCGAGGGCGTCCCGCTCAGGGCGCTGAGGTCGGGTTGCGCTCGAAGCTGATCGGCAGCGAGGGATCTTCACCACGCGGGTGATGGCTTCGCCGCTTTCGTCGTCGTGGACCGTGAGGATCGTGCTGCGCTGGAAACTCGACAGCTGAATGTCGACCCCCAGCGCCTCGCCGATGCGCTGCGAGTTGCGGATGGCGCGCGAGGTGTGCACACCGATCCGAGCAGGTAGGTGGTGTACTCGGCGATAAAGTCGAGGATTTCGGTCAGTTCGTGCCTGGTTTTCATGATTCGGGGGGCAAAATACGTTTTCGGAGATTCCCATGCGGACGCGGCAAAAAAATGCGCCGCGCCGACCGGGTGTTTGCCGGGAGTCGGAATCGGCGGCGGCCAGGGTTCTCCGGGAGCGGAAAGGGGTCGTATGGCGAGACGACGCGAAGGGTTTCTAATCTCTAAGGTCTTTCCGGCTCCCGGGAACGTCAGATGGCTTTCCGTCGGAAGCGTTCGGTGATGTCGGACATCGTCCCGTCGGGGCTTACGCGGTAGAGACGCTGGTTGGTGGTGGGTGCGGTCAGCGGGCCGCGGGCCTCGATCCAGGGTCCGGAGTTTCACGTAGTCGAACGCCTCGGAGATGAATCCCTCGGGCAGCTGCGGCCGCCCCGAGTACCAGCCCACATGCAGCCGGGGCCACTCCCGCCGGATGAATCCCGCCAGTCGTGCCACCTTCGGGGTCGGCATCGCCGCCCATGAAGCAGACGCAGGTGACGACCCGCCCGTAGAGGCGGGCAGAGCCGCGAGCTCCCCCTCGTCGAGCACACGCCCCGTGTTGCTGCACAGATGGGGCTGTGACACCCCGGACAGTGGTTCGGACAGCCGGTGAGGTTGATCGCCAGGGTCGTCTCGTCGGGAATCTCCGCAAAGACGATGTCGAGTTGTGGTAGCGGATCATGCGTTTGCGGGGTTTCGGATGGATGCCTTCCGGCCCCTTTTCCATCGGGGCGTAGTAGCGGCGTGCA
>VOFG01003184.1_pt1 | contig 33542 bp, 41 predicted proteins | sample 5384171 | NCBI WGS metagenome assembly VOFG01 (sample SAMN12384726, study PRJNA508395) | human gut metagenome | isolation source: healthy gut F | host: Homo sapiens
GTATTGCTCTTTCCGGCTCCTACCTGCTGCATGAATCTTCATCAATAAACAGATAATTTCTCCTTCCGAAGACAACACCTGCTCTACAACCGATTTCAAACGTTCGAATTTCCTTTATACTTTGCCCCCGCAATCAAGGCTCCTATATCCAGCGAGTAAATACCTTGGATGCCAGACGGAAGGCACATCCCCGTTCACGATTAGCCGGCTGCGCCAATCCCTCGGCAATCGCCGTTTTACCAACACCCGGCTCACCGATTAAGATCGGGTTATTTTTTGTTCTCCGGGACAATATCTGTGGGTCACCCGGACGGATTTATCATCCTGCCCAATCACGGATCCAGCTTACTGTTCCGGGCCCTTCGTTCAAATTGATGCATACCTTCCCCAAAGCATCGTAATTATCTTCTGCCGACTGGGAATTCACTTTCGATCCTTTCCGCAACTCGTCAATAGCCGCACGGGTTTCCTTTTCCGTCATACCCGCATCCTTCAACATCCGGAAACCGGATCTTTCACGGATAATAACCCTAATATAATATGTTCCAAAGAAACATACTGGTCACCCATCTCTCCCGCCAACTTCGTGGCTTTCTCCAACACCTTATTGGCCTCGTCGGACAAATAGGAGAGCCTCCCGACACTTTCGGATATCCATCCACGATTCGATCCAAAAGCGGCTAAGACATTCCGGCTATTTACACCCAACTTGTTAAAAATAAAGTTCGTGATGTTTTCGCCTTTTCTCGATCACGCCTCTTAACAGGTGACCTGTTTCGATGGCTTGCTGACCTTTTTCCTGCGCAAGTTGCACGGCTGCCTGCACGGCCTCTTGCGACTTAATTGTATAATTGTTCATGTTCATAGTCTCATTTTCTCCTTTCTGCCTTCAATTTCACAAAGTATATACCGAAACTCTTATCCAAAAGTTTCATCTGGACAGAATGAAAAAACATTTCGGCCTATAACATTAACAATCAATAAAAAAACGAACTATTGATTTTCGTTTTCTAAAACAAGAGATATTATAAGTGTGTCATTTTGTCTTTATGTTTTATAAATTACATGACAAAATGACTCAATCATTTACATTCTTTCCATCCCGGAATTGTCACGAAACGGGGGGTAAGCGATCCCTTTCTCCGTGATAATAGCCGTGATTAACTCGGCAGAGTCACGTCAAAGGCGGATTATACACGTGAATCCCCTCGGGAGCCATCCTTCGGGTATACCATTTCTCAGTCACCTCTGCCGGATCACGTTCCTCAATTTTAATCTCTTTGCCCGTGGGACAATCCATATCAATGGTAGACGTCGGCCCCAAGCACGTAAAACGGAATTCCATAATATTTAGCCAACACGGCCACCCCCGAAGTACCGATTTTATTTGCCGTGTCTCCATTGGCTGCCACCCGGTCACACCCAACCAGCACGGCCTGTACCCATCCCTGTTTCATCACCGAAGAGGTCATATTATCACATATCAAGGTTACATCCACTCCCGCTTTCTGCAATTCGAAGGCCGTCAACCTCGCTCCTTGCAATAACGGGCGGGTTTCATCGGCAAAACCGAAAACCGAATCCTTGTTCCTGTCCCAAATAAATCGGAGCCAAAGCCGTACCGTACTCCGAAACCGCCAGATGCCCTGCGTTACAATGCGTGAGCAAGCCCATACTCGGTTTCAGCAGCGACAATCCATATTCTCCAATTTTCCGGCACGCCGCCGCATCTTCTCTCCGAATCGCCTCGGCCTCTTCCCGCAAGACTCGTTTCAAAACTTCCACCCCAGCACCTTGACACTTCAACAACGCAACTTCCATTCGCTCCAATGCCGTAAACAAATTTACCGCCGTAGGCCGGGAAGATGCCAGATAATTCTTCATCCTTGCAAACTCCCGGTAGAAATCATCAACCTCATCCACCTTTTGCATACACACGGAAATTCCGTAAGCAGCAGCCACCCCAATGGCAGGCGCACCCCTTACCTTTTTAACAAATAAATAGCCTCCCAAATTTCCTCCGGAGTTTTCAACGCCAATAAACTTCCCGTCCCGGAAGTTGCGTCTGATCAATAATCACCAACGCACCCAGCTCATAATCCGCACGCCGGTCACGATCGTAAACAAATCCATGTTGAAAATAGTTTTCGCAATATTAACAAAAACATTTACAGTAACCACATATTTCCTCACAGATTACACCATACTAGTATTGTCCTTTCGTCTCACTCTTTTTTACTCTCCTTATCCACCAGCGCATCAAATCTTGCACCAAATAATCATCTTTCACCCGGTAAAGAAGATTTTTTCGTGTCCCGGAGAAAGGTTGTTCAACCCTATAAAAACTCGCTCTTTCCAAGTTCCTTTAGCACGTAAGGCTGGAAAATATCAGCCACATTCTTTATCACGTGCCGCTTGGATAAAAAATATTTAGCCGCTTTTTCTTCTACATAACCATTTCTCGTTATCACGTAAAATGTCGAGTCTGTATCGAACACAACCCCAAGCCGGCTGGATAACACCCCATCATAATAAACAAGAGCCTGAAACTGATAAATATTATCCAATTCTAATTGTACAGCCCCATATCCTTCCTGCCATTCATAACAAAGATGATATTTATTATTCTGAAAATAGTACGTAAATCCTTCCAACTATTTTATCACTTTCATTTTTAGGCCTGTATATTTTATTGGCTAGCACCTTATTTACTAACGGAGATACGTTTCTTCTCAAAATCTTATTTATCTCCGCCCGACTCAGAGACGTATGCGTTTTATGATCCCCAATAACGAGTCTCGATAACCGTGTCTCGCTGATTTTTCACGACAGAAGCTTTATTTTTTATCCCATACTCTATTAATTGAGAGCCTTCACCGCATCATACGTCTTCTCATGCACGTGAAACACCAACGTATCGCCCGATTCCCTCGCTTGTACCATAATTTATACTCGGGAACAATATCTTCCACATAAGAATGCTTGAAATCGAGATAAATCGGTTGCTTACAATCTAGTTCCTTGGATAATATCTCTACCAGCTGAGCAATAATATGAGATTTATATCTTTCCTCGTGATTGCTGAAACCACACCAATACGTAACCCGGACATTACCGAAATCTTTTGTAAATCCCCAATCCGAATGGCCCCATACCGGCAGTACCGACAAAATAAATGCCATCACCACCAAACCGTTTTTTATCTTACTCGTCTTCATTATCATATTATTTTGCACGACATTCTTTACAAATATAAAGATTTCAGAAGACAAATCAAAAAAACAATAGGCAAGTTCATGAAACTTCCGAAGAATGAAACAAAAGCCGTTTTCCCCGTTATCTTAAAATAAAAACAATGCTCTTATGAAACAAAATTATCAATAATCCTATGGGTGGTATTACTTATCACCTTCTTCTCCAAAGAACTCAAAGCCTGCACCGGAATCACGTTGAAAGCCAAGGATGGTTCCTGCATCGTGGCCCGCACCATAGAATGGGGAGGTAGCAATCTCAACAGCCAATATGTTGTCGTACCAAGAGGGTACAAACAACAATCCTACATTCCCGGCGGCACAACAGAAGGGATGATTTTCACTGCTCGCTACGGGTATATCGGGCTAGCCGTGGAGCAAGAACAATTCGTGGCAGAGGGACTGAACGAGGCGGGACTTTCCGCCGGACTGTTTTACTTCCCGCAACATGGAAAATATGAGACTTACAATCCCAAAGAAAAAGCATCCAGCATTGCCGACCTACAACTCGTTTCATGGATATTGGGCAGTTGCAAGACCGTGGACGAAGTAAAAGAATCCATCAAAAAAGTTCATGTCATCGGTATCGATCCGAGGGCATCTACCGCCCACTGGCGCTTTGCCGACACCACCGGACGCCAGATCGTTCTCGAAATCATCAATGAAAAACCGATCTTTTATGAAAACAAACTAGGTGTACTGACCAACTCCCCAAGTTTCGACTGGCAGATGACAAACCTGAATAACTATGTCAACTTGATTCCCGGTATGGCCCCCTCCCAACAACTGGACGGAGTGACTCTTACATCTTTCGGAAACGGAAGTGGTTTTCTTGGTATACCAGGCGACATCACCCCTCCTTCCCGATTTATCCGTGCCGCTTTCTATCACGCGACCGCACCACGGCAAGAAACAGGACAACAAACCGCTATCCAATGTTTCCAAATACTGAATAATTTTGACATACCCATCGGAATCGAATTCGCTCCCCGACCAAACTCCCGTTGATATTCCAAGCGCCACGCAATGGACCTCGGCAACCGACATGACGAACCGCATGATCTACTATCGTACCATGTACGATAGCGCCATTCGTTGCATCGATCTCCGTAAGATCAATTTTGCCCGGGTAAAATATCAAACAGAGCCTCTCGACAAAGTAAACCAGCAACCGATAATCCCGATCCGAATCGGATAATAAAATAGAGGGGCCACTCAAACAGCCCCCTACACACACTTTCACTTTATCTTTTAATCATCAATATCCACTACCTGAAACTTATTATTAAATTTAATCTCCAAGCGATTTGACAATTTGATCTCATATCCTTCCGAATCATGCTCTATCTCTAAAATTTTTGCATCCGGATAATTGGCCTTCACATATTTAAGTATTGCCTCCGGAATAATGGCAGCAGGAACTTCAACCGTCTTGCATTTCACCTCTGTCCAATCTCCCGATTTATCGAATTCTAACTTTTCCCCGCTTGCAAACACCACATCATAACTCTTGTAAACAAGCCCGTCTCCTGTGTTATCAATGCCACTTTCTGATCTTTAAAATAAGTCGTGATAAACGTCTGCGCCTTCGCCGGTAACTGATTCATCTCAATCGGCTTGTCATTATCAGCTTTTACTATCGTCATCGAGAATAAACATACGAGTAAAAAACAATCTTTTTCATATTCTTCTATTTTTAATGGGTTACTATTTTATTATTTACATGACAAAAATATCCCCCGAATCTGAAAAGAATCTGGAAAAATAAAATACTATTCATTTTTTAGAATTACATTTGAGCAATAGCTTGACTATTTTCACACCCCGCCCCTCTATCATTTAAGCACACCCTTACGAATAGCTAATATAATCCTCCATACAAGATTCCACCAAACAGAATCAATCTAAAATCAATTTTATCGAAAATAAATGTTCGATGAATACAAGATGAATGCTCGATGGTCTAAATGAAGTATCAATAGGATTCCAATATAATTATAATAAAAACGAAACAAATTATTGACAGGATTCAATTGATGTACAGGTTCTATTTACCAATACTCGATCTCGTGACTCTCGAGAATAATCTCCGATAATACCACACCCCGACAACATCAGCCAAGAACCAACCAATAGGGATAGACCACCAAATTCCCGCAACCCCGACAGCCGGAATTGCAGATAGAGTGTAAGCCAAAGCGACACGAGTTCCCTAAAGAAATAACAGTCAACACGACCGACATCCCCGGTTTCCGAATCCCCCGATAGAAACCATACAACAGGAACAAGCAACCGATCCCGCAATAAAAAGCGCCTTCAATCCGCAGGTATTGAATCCCGATAGAAATAATTTCCGTTTCATGTGCCGGCACAAAAATTAACATCAAGGGACGGCAAACCCGAACACGACAAGAGAAATAAACACGCAGAAAATAGTTGCAGAAACAACCGCCACCCGGATTCCATCACGAATTCGCTTCATTTGCCCGGCGCCAAAATTTTGGGCAATAAACGTCGAGAAAGCATTCCCGAAATCCTGCACGGGCATATAAGCAAAAGAATCGATCTTGACTGCAGCTGCAAATGCGGCCATCACGGCAACCCCAAAACTATTGATTAACCCCTGAACCATTAATATTCCAAAATTCATCACGGACTGCTGGGCGCAAGTCAGAGATGAATAGACCGCAATTTCCTTTACCGTTTGCCACTTCATGCACATATCCTCCCGCCGAATTCGGAACTCCGGGAATTTCCGGATCGTGTACACACAAAGTCCTACCCCCGAAACGGCCTGCGCGATAACAGTAGCCCATGCAGCCCCTTTTACTCCCAAATCACACCACAAAATAAAAATCAAATCAAGCGCAATATTCAAAACAACCGCCACTCCTAAAAACCACAATGGCACGATGGAATTACCTATCGCACGCAGTAACGAGGCATAATAATTATAGATAAAGGTAAACCCTGATACCCCAAAAAGATTACCCAAAGATAATCACGCATCAACGGGTAAACAGCTTCCGGCACGTGCAATAACCTCAAAATAGGAGCAATCCAAACGAAAACGGAGACATTCAAAACCAAAGTAACAAAACCAATTAACACCAAAGAAACAAAAGTACTACGTTTCAACGCCTCCCGGTCTCCCGCCCCATATTGCAGAGAAAAAATGGCCCCACTCCCCATGCACAACCCCAAAAGCACCGAAGTCAGAAATATCATCAACGAGTAAGCCGATCCGACTGCTGCCAACGCATTCGCCCCAAAAACTGCCCCACGATCAGCGTGTCGGCAATATTATAGAATTGTTGCAACAGATTCCTAAAATCATGGGTACAGCGAACCACAACAACCCAAGAGTTATATTTCCGGTCGTTAGACCCCGATCCTTTTATACCGTTAAACGCCACGTCCCTCTCTGAAAAACGTAAATACTATTTTTGTTGCAACAACCACTCTATCAACTCTCTATTGTCAACAATACTCCAAGAATGTGGATGCCGGTTATTATCCGGCTTCCGATACCCTTTATTCTGAGTTGTAATAAGAACAGCCCTGTCGTTACCCAACCTTTTTTAATTCATTAATCATCGCAGAACAATCAATGATATTCAAACCAAAGACATCTGTTTCCCGTTCATCAAGCCACCATTGAATATCAGGTTCTATATATATCCTAATCGGTGTACCCAACAATCCTTTTATAGCAGACTGCGTCGTGTCGGAAAGCGAATAAGGAGATATTTTGTGATAATTCTTCAAGGCCGTTTGAGGTGTTCCTCCCATGATTTGCTCGATCCTTGAAAGCAGATAAAGATATATGTTCTCTTCGCCAGAACCACCCTTTCCAAACAACATGACATCCCGTTTCGTGGAATTATAAAACCGTTCAAAATCCAGCGGCGAGTCTATGGCAAAAACAGCTTTGGGCTTTTTTATCTGCCGTTTCCGCAAATTTTACAACCGTACTTCCTCCCATCGAAAAGCCACCAAGATAATATTCTAGATCCTGCAATTTATGTCTACTCGTCACATCATCAACGATTCGACGAAATGCCTGCTGGCTCAAACTATCAAACCCAAACGAAGAAACGCCATCTTGAAAAGTAGGTATAATGGTCAAAATTCCCCTTTCCGCTGTTTCGACAGGTAGTTTTGTTTGCAGCAAAACATCCTCGGCCGTTTCACCAAATCCCGGTACCAAAAACAAATATCCCATCCATGGTAACGAGTCAGGATAAATGATCGTAGCAATTCCTTGTCGTATCATTCTTATCAAGAAATACTTTTCTATCTTTTGAGCAGAAAGTTCCGTCATCATTAGAAAAGATAGAATAATCAACGAATATCTATACATATATAATCTTAGTTTACAATTCATTATAAACATTCAATTTTCTCACGCCATTTCTAATCCTACCTTTCAAATAAAAAAAAGATTTCTTCCAGTTTACATGAAAACTATCATCAAAAGAAAACCCTCTCAATCATCAGACCAAGAGGGTTATCTTTCGATTTTTAGTACCCAGGGCGGGAATCGAACCCGCACGTCTTTAAGGGACACTGGATTTTGAGTCCAGCGCGTCTACCAATTCCGCCACCTGGGCGTGAACTCGGGTGCAAAAGTATATCTTTTTTCTCAAACTCCAAACAAAATGACATTTTTTTTACAAGAAAAAGTAGAAAATATTTACAACAACATTCTCTCATTTCCATAACACCAAGAAAATCAATTGCACACCCAAACAACTCTTCCGGGTTATAATCTCATACAATCCAGCACACATCGTTGACATCCTCATGTAACTCTATTGGCAAAGGGCTATGAAAGGGTAATGAAAGGGCCATAAAAGGGCGTGGCCGTATTATTACCTAACTATATCCCCGAATTAAGCTTGGAATTAGTTTAGGTTATCCCCTGTTGACAAATCAGCTATTTTAATTACTTTTGCAAGAGATACAAAAAAACATGAAAACTATTATACGATTTGCTTTTATCCCGTTATTATTTCTTCCACTTTGCCTTTCCGCACAACAAACAGGTGTAGTGAAGGGACGGGTTTTTGACAGTAAAAACAATGAACCAATATCTTTTGCCAACGTGGTGATTTGGAAAACAACCACAGGCACGGCAGCCGACGAAAACGGATACTTCCGCATAGAAAACGTGCCTTTGGGTTTCAACCGGCTTGGAAGTGAGTAGCGTTGGCTACACGACAAAATTATCGGAAGAATTCATGGTAAACACGGCCTCGGAACGCACGGTAAACGTCGGACTGGAAGAAAGCCAAGTTAACTTGGAACAAGTAACGGTCAAGGCCAATCCATTCCGCAAAGCGGTGGAAAGTCCTGTTTCTTTACAACGCATCGGGATCGCTGAAATAGAGAAGAACCCGGGCGGGAATCGAGATATATCGAAAGTATTACAATCCATGCCGGGAGTCCTTTCCTCTCCGGCTTTCAGAAATGACTTTATTGTTCGAGGTGGAGGTCCCAGTGAAAACCGCTTTTATCTGGATGACGTAGAATTGCCCAACTTGAACCACTTCGCTACACAAGGGGCATCGGGTGGTGTGGTTAGTATCGTGAACATCGATTTCGTGAAGGAGGTAAATTTCTACTCGGGAGCATTCCCTGCCTCCCGGGGAAACCTGATGAGTTCCCTGCTCGACTTCCGGCAAATAGCGGGGAACCCTGACAAAATAAAAGTGCGAGGAACTTTAGGGGCGACGGATTTCGGGTTATCGCTGGACGGGCCTCTAACACCTAAAACCACGTTCATCATGTCCGCCCGCAGGAGTTACCTGAAATTCCTATTCGACATGATCGGTCTCCCTTTTCTTCCCGTGTATAATGACTTCCAGTTCAAAACGGAAACCAAGTTCAACCAGAAAAACGAATTAATCACACTGGGCATCGGGGCTTACGATGTTAATCATCTCAATAAAGGGATGAAAGATCCCGATGATGACCAAAGATATATGCTCAACTACCTACCGGAGAGCGTGCAATGGAGCTACACGCTTGGAATTACCTACAAACATTACGGGAATCGTTGGAACCACCTTTTTCGTACTCAGTCGCAGTACCCTACAAAACGAGATCGAGAAATACACCAACAACGACAAAAGCCAAACGAAACTGGTGGATTATAATTCCGGCGAAACGGAGAATAAATTCCGATTCGAACACAATCATTTGTTACGACACGACATCAAGTTGAATGCCGGGGCCGGGATCGAATACGCTACTTACAAAAACAAGACAACAAGAGAATTATATACCCTCGGAGAGTTGAATCATGTACACTACGACAAGAATTTTGATTTCTTCAAATGGTCTCTCTTCGGGCAAATCAGTAAAAATTTCTTTCTAGAACGTCTCGCAGTTTCGGTAGGAGTCCGGTTGACGGGAATAGTTACACGTCGGGAATGAACAATCCTTTCAAACAGGCATCACCCCGGTTGTCACTCTCCTACTCACTCTCCCCCGAATGGTTTATTAATGCAAATGCCGGACGCTATTATCAACTTCCCTCGTACACCACGATGGGATATGCCGACGAGCAAGGAGACTTGGTGAAAACAAACAAAACGGGTTGCAATATATCGGGACAAACCACTACGTGGCCGGTTTGGAATATCGCCCCGGTAGCCGGACAAAAATCACGCTGGAAGGATTCTACAAAACGTACGACCATTACCCAGTTTCCCTACTGGATAGCATCGTGCTTGCCAACAAAGGTACCGATTACGTGGCGGTAGGTGACGAACCCGTGAAATCTCTCGGCGAGGGGCGAGCGTACGGGGTAGAACTGATGGTTCGCACTCAGGAATTTTTTCGGGATCGTGACATCGCTCGCCTACACGTATTACTATTCCGAATTCAAGAAAATGGATCATGACCTGCAACCGATCTCGGAATATATTCCCAGCAGTTGGGACAACCGCCATATTCTTTCCCTCACGGCAACCCGTAAATTAGGTCTCTGGGACATAGGTATGAAATGGCGAATCACGAACGGAGCTCCCTTCACTCCTTATGACGCAGAAACCAGTTCACTAATAGCGGCCTGGGATGCCAAGCGGCAACCTTATCTTGATTACTCCCGTTTCAATAGCGAACGGGCCTCCTCGTTCCATCAGCTGGACATTCGGGTTGACCGAGTTTTTATTTCAAAAAATGGTCATTAATCCTGTATGCCGATATACAGAATATCTATAACCACAAGACGAAAAGCCCCGATCTACTCGTACCGCAGGAGAACCCGGACGGAAGTTACAAAATCGACCCTGAACACCCGGATCACTACCTGATGAGATACATCAAAATGACACGGGAACATTACTACCGTCCGTGGGTATTATTATTGATTTTTAAACAGATAACCGATTAACACTGAAAATATGAAGAATATTATTTTGACCTCGGAGGAGTTGTTGTCGAATGGAATGCCAAACGAGTAATTGAAACCTTTAAAGGGAATCCTATTCTCGTGAATTTTGTCAGAGAGAACCGTCTTTTCCTGAACGATTGGCGGGACTACGACCGGGGAGACGTCACTGCCAAGAACTGATCAACAAAGTCGCCATCCTATCCGGTTGCCCACCCGAAGACTGTAACGAATTCGTGGAACACGTGAAACATTCATTGGTCTCCATTCCCGAAACTGAAACTTTGATTAAAGAACTTTCCGCACGGGGATTCAAACTCTATTGTCTTTCCAACATGTCTGTCGATTTCTACGATTATCTGAAAACACGGGAAGTTTTCAAGTACTTTGACGGGCAAATCATATCCGCCTTGGAACACATGGTGAAACCCGACCGGGAAATTTACGACTTGATTCTGAATCGCTATCACTTAAAACCCGAAGAGTGCCTGTTTATCGATGATTTGGAACCCAACGTGAAGGCCGCACAAGCAGTAGGAATTAACACAGTACATTTCACAAACAGGCACAAGGGCTACGAAGAAATCCGGGAAAGACTAAAAGAGCAAAATTCACCATAACGAGCATTGACTTAACAATGCCTCGATAGAAACTATCCTATCCTTTTTTCGCAAGAAATAATAGAATCGCCAGCACATCATTCCCCGGTAAGTTGTTCACCCACGGGGCAACCGGAGCCATATTCCCCTCGATGCCCCAATCCAACACGAAACCACAGACATAAGAAACTGGCAACGCAATCACAAAATAACCGATAAAAGAGATCACCGCCATAGAGGTCACGTCTGCCACGCCACGCAAGGCATTAGCAAAATGATCTGTAAACTGTCACCAAACTGGTAGAATACCAGAATAACCATCAACACGGCTACCAAGTTTACCACGTCATCTGATGAAGTATACAACCACCCGATATGCTCCCGCACCAACAAAAAGAACACGGAAACCGAGATTGCCAATAATCCCAGCAAATGAGCTCCTGCCAAAGTTGCCCGTCGGACTCCTGCAATATCTCCCCTGCCCAAAGAAATTACTCACCCGGATCGAAACAGCCGACCCAACTCCATAATAGACCATAAACCCTAACGTGGAGATAGAGGCCACCACCTGATGGGCTGCCAAGGGAACCGTTCCCAACCAACCGATCATAACCCCACTGATACTGAATAATGCTGTCTCCATTCCCATTTGTAAACCGACCATCATCCCCATTCTATTCAGCACTTTCAAATCTCCCGTGTTATAAGTCGTTCGGTGGTAACCGACAAGGTAACGCCGATAAGATTGTTTCCGGAAAAAGAGAATCGCAAAAGCCACGAACATGAAAATTCGCGAGGCCAGAGTAGAAATCCCCGCCCCGTCAATCCCAATGCCGGAAGTCCCCCCACACCATAAATCAAGAGAGAATTCCCGATAATATTCAGCAGGTTAGCCGACAACATAATCCACATGGAAGTCTTTTTGTATCTGTGATGCCATCAGCAAACTGCTTGAAACTATTAAACATCATAACAAACACGAGAGAAGTCAATTGCAACAAAAAATAAGGCCGAATCAAGGGTGTGCAACAATCTCTTCCGGCTGTCCCATCCTATGCACATTCAAGTACATAATTCCCATCGCCACAGAAAGGAATAAAACCCGATCATAAAAGTTTGCCAACAGGCTGTTACGTAACAACCCGCCAACCCTGAACTTATCACCTCGCCCGAAGAATTGTCCGACCAAAGGCGTGTCAAGCCATAAGAAACCATAAGAAAATCCCATAAACACCTGAACGAAAGAAAGCGGCTGCCAAATCAGCCATCGTCGCCGAATAATCCCTGGGGCAACACAATGGTAGATTTTGCGTCGAAATGTCCTATATTTTGCAGCCAATTCACCTCAACAAAATAAACAAGTTTGAAAGTTCATAAGGTTTATAAAGCCATGTACTACCCCTCCAACTCCCCCTTACACAGGAAGGGAGAGCTGATCACCAAACGGCCTTATAAACTTTTATCAACTCCTATAAATACCCTTTTCGCCTTCAACGACTCCTGTACCTTCGTCGCAATCTTCATACCCCATTGCTGTCCGACAGCCATACTTTCAGTAGCGATTGCCGGTTGTGCGGCGGCCATTTTTTACCGACAGGAGATTCGTAAAATTTCGTAATTTCCTGTAAATCGGACAAAGTTAGACGCTTATGATAAATCGGGGCTAACATTTCAACCAAGTCATCCACCAATGTCTTCATCATCTCTTTTTCTGCCTCACTCCAAAATTCAGCAGGAACATTCGGGAGTTGTTGTTTCATCATGGCAAACATTTGCGGGATAACAAGCTTGAATGTCGCATCGCTTCCGGAAACCACGATCATTTTTTCAATGCGGCAACGTATTCTTTAGAAGGTTGAGTTTGTGCTGTCTGAGCGACATTTACACCTCCTATACCCAAAACAAGAACAAGGATAAATAAAAGTTTTTCTCATAACATCATATTTTAATTTGTGTTACAAAAGATACCTTTTTTACACAAAAGTGCGGACGAGACAAGAAAAAACAGAAATAATTTATACCTTGCAGCACAATAACGCAAAGAACTGAACTATGAGATATGTATTTTCACTTTTTGTAACTCTATTATTAGCTTGCGGATCAGTACTTGCAAACGGTCCGTTATTACAGAAATTACAACAAATCAAAGAAATATCCGGTATTCGGGAACTAAAAGGTTCAACCTTACACGGAATACTACGAATTCTGGTACGAGCAGCCGATAGACCACAATAATCCCTCGAAAGGAACTTTCAAACAAAGGGTATTGCTGGGGCATCGGGATTTCAACGCTCCCATGGTAGCCATCCTCGAAGGGTACGGGATTTACTCCCCGGCAGAAAGCGAGTTGTCAAAACTATTCAAAACTAACCAACTTACCATCGAACACCGCTTTTTCAACAGCAAACCCGAAGGAGAAACACCGTGGAGAGACTTAACCTTGAAACAGGCTGCCACGGACCAGCACGAAATTATTCAAACCCTACGACAAAAGATATACCCAAACACGAAATGGATCTCCACGGGTATCAGCAAGGGGGGGCAGACAACCGTCTATCACCGTTACTTTCTACCCGGAAGACGTGGAGATAAGCGTACCTTACGTGGCTCCCATTAACTTGGAAAAAATTGATCCCCGGTTAGAAAAATTCCTTTCCAAACTGGGCGGAACCCCGGAAAACAGAAAATTGCTCGAAGGTGGTGGAAAAGATATTAAATGGCAAATCTTCGATTTTCAAAAGAGATGTCTTGAAAATATTGATAAGCTTATGCCGCTCATGCAGGAATTAACGCAAGCAAAAGGCTATTCATTCAACAAAGTCGGCGGGACAGAACGGGCTTTCAAACTCACGATCCTAGAATTCCCATTTGCATTCTGGCAATGGGGAAACAACATCAATGATATGCCCCAACCGGAAGAAGACGATTATAACGAGATATTCAACTACTTGGTGAAAGTGTCTTCCCGGATTTCTTTGACGACAAAGCCATTGAAAATTTACAGGCGTTCTATTATGCCGCTCTAACAGAAACAGGCATGTACGCTTATAATACCAAGCCTTTCAAGAAATTCTTCAAGGATGAACCGGAACCGATCATCACGTTCGACTTCGCCATGCCTAAGGGATATGAAAATGCCCCGTTCAACACACAACAATTGCAGGATATTAATCATTGGTTACAGACCAATGCAAAAACATTCTTTTCATTTACGGGGGAAGTGATCCTTGAGCGCCACGGCTGTCGATTTGAAGAAAAACGACAAATGCCGCAAGTACATCAAAGCCAACATGGACCACAAATGTCGCATTGCAAGTTTTCGAAAACCTTACCCGTTCAGCCATTGTCAAAGTATTGAAATCATGGCTCACGGGCACGGAAGTCGAAGAAGAAATTGAAGAAGTTTTAATTTACTAACTGACGGATAACCGCATCTGTCGCACCAAGTTGTTGATTGACGAACTTTAAAGCACTTTGCCCGGCAGCCTCAGCGATTGCCGGGCTATTTATTAATGAATCCATCAAAGAAGTAAATTGCTCCTTGTCCGAAATTGAAAACGCCCGCCACAAGCGATCAGATCAACAGCCGCTTTAAACTTGTGATATTTCGGTCCGAATATCACCGGGATACCGTAGATAGCAGCCTCAAGCGTGTTGTGAATCCCTTTCCCGAAACCACCCCCGACATAGGAGATAGAACCGTAACGATAGATTGAAGACAGTACCCCGATCGTATCGACCACGAGAACCTGACATTTCGTCACGTCGGCCGTCTCATCTGTATAGCGAGCTACCGACTTACGACACTTGCCCAAAATATCTTTGATATGCCCCTCCCCGATCTCGTGAGGCACGATAATCCACTTGTAATTTCCTTCCTGTGCGTTAATATAATCCAGAATAATATCTTCGTCTCCGGGCCAAGTACTTCCACAAACCACGGCCCTCCTGTCATTACAGAAAGCCTCCACCTTTTCGATTCTTTTTGCCGCATCCGCAATCTGTTTTACCCGGTCAAAACGAGTATCTCCCGTCTGTTGCACGTGAGTAATACCAATCGTCGACAACAACTTCACCGATTCCTCATCCTGCACGAAAAGACGAGTAAAGAACCCGAGCATACGACGATGCAGATTCCCCATTTCTTGAAGAACGGTTGCTCCGGACGGAAAAATTGCAGAGATTAAATACGTCGGCACCTGATGTTTATGCAGTTCATTCAGATAATTATACCAGTATTCGTATTTCACGAACACGGCAGCATCCGGTTTCCATATTTCCACGAAACGACGGGCATGTGAAGGAGTGTCAAGTGGTAAATAATAGATATAATCGGCCCCTTGATAATTCTTGCGAATCTCGTACCCGGAAGGAGAGAAAAGGTCAATAATATTTTCGTGTGAGGCTCCATCTCTTTCAATTTTTCAATCACCGGACGTCCTTGCTCGAATTCTCCCAGCGATGCGGCATGAACCCATACCAATCGACCCTTTCCACGCTCAACAGCCTCCATCCGTTTCCATATTCCCTTTTCGCCCTTTTACCCATAATGCCGCTTTCTCGTTAAAAAGAGAGGCCACCCCGATAGCACAACGATATGCAATAATTCCGAAATTATACAGCATAATTCTATGATTTAATGATTTTAGATTCGGTGATTATTCGAAATTCATAATCATGCACAATCTAAAATCACATAATATAAATCACCTAATCACCTAATCATTTTTCGGTTTCAAAGGTATAAAATTTATCGCCCAATGGTATAACTTTTGTAAATAACGTTAAGCAGGGAGAATGAACGAGTTATTACATTACATTTACTCTCCGAATAGAAGTACGTGTCAGTAAAACATTAAAATAGTCAAGTTATGAAGATCAAAAGTCTATTAACATGCATGATGATAAGCCTTGTCACGATTCTGCCATTACAAGCTCAGGTCGGCAAGGAAATGAAAGCATTCCGTAACAAAGATGGTATAACCGTAACGATGTTAAACCCGTCGCTTTACAGCCTTTACAAACAAGGAGACCTATCTCTACCCGCGGAAGAGGCTTTAAAAGATATGAAAGAGATCAACGTAATGCAAGTTGACCTCAAACGAGCCACCCCCAAGGTTGTGGAAGAAATTTCTCAACGCATCATCCCGATCGTGGAAAACGAGGCCAAATACACGCTCGTACGTAGCCACCGGGGAGCTTACAGCCAAGAATACCTCTACGTGACACAACATGAAGAACGTATCACGTCTCTCGTTTTATGGAGCGAGGATGCAGAAACACTTTCTATCGTGGAACTCAAGGGGAACATCCAACTGGATAACGTGGATGAAATCGCCAATGCACTAAAAGTGAAAGGACTCGATCGCTTGGCTTACATCAACACGCCGACAGATCAGGTTGCATCCGGTTCCGATTTTATCAAAAACTGGAAGAACGCTTTGGCATAAAAAGAGATTCCATTTTCGGGAAAGATCCTTTTGGTTCATTCCGGGAAAGTTTCGGCAGCATGGACGATATGCTCAAAAAAGCGGAAGAAATGTTCCGTGACATGGGTCCCATGTTTAGCGGCGAATCAGACATGGAGGGGATGGGAGAATCCATTTCCAACGGTCTGGAAGTTATTCAGGAAAACGGGAAAACCCGTATAAAAGTAAACGCCAAAAAAACTCGGAAGTATCTTACGTGATCGACGGCATCGAATACGCGGCCGATTCCTTAAAAACGGTATTCCCGACGAAATTGCCACCGTGAACATGATTACCTCCCCGACGAATGCCAAAAATCATACGTGGTAATCAACACGAAACAGAAAAAAGGACAATTCATCAGTTATGCCAACGGCGTGCTGAAATACAAGTACAACAAACAGGAATACACCTTGAATCGAAAAGCTGGAAGAACCGGCTCTGGTTATCAACAACCGTCTGACAAGAAGTTTCAATATTGATCCGGTACAGATCATACAGATTCGCCCGGCATCCGAACTGGAACGACAATTATTAGGTGCCCCGTCAGCCCAAGTCATTATCGTAACCGATAAAATGGGTTTCTTCTTCTAACATTTTTCTTAAAAAAACGTATAGCAGCAATACGCAAGGGTGTGTCAAACGACTTTTGACACACTCTCGCTATAAACTAACAATCAACGCATACGTTATGAATTTGGCTGCTATCACGAGAACGGGAAGTTATTTCCTAACATTATTTCTATTCACCCTTATCCCTTCGGCCGGAAATGCCGGACAATACAAACCCGACCAACCGGAAAAGACCAAGCCTTATAAAAAGGTAAGCGAACATTCGAATTTGCAACAAACCTTACCTCCAACGATGAATGGTGGCAACTATTCAAAGATCCGATTCTCGACACGCTGATCAATAAAGCCGTCATCAAAAACTACGATGTGCGAAATGCTATTCGCAAAATAGAGATGGCAAAAAGCAAAACTGCGGGTGGATCGCAGTCCCTACTACCCGACCATCTATTTTTCAGCCAACTATGCCCCGGAAAAAAGCAGCCTTAGCGCAGATAAAAAATATTATCGAACGGAATGGAACTGCCACCGTCAACCTAAACTGGGAACTCGACGTGTTCGGACGAATCCGGAAAAGAGAGTTCTTCTCAAAAAGAATTCTACCTTGCCGCACAAGAAGATTACCGGGGAGTGATGGTATCTCTTGCCGCACAATTATCCACGGCATATATCAACTTGCGGAGCGCCCAGAAACAACTGGAAGTAACCCGTGAGAAAACATCGAGTCACAAAAGAAAGTTATGGAACTCACCGAATCAAGGTTCAAACTCGGATTAGCCTCCCAACTTGATGCGGCACAAGCCAAGAGCCTCTACCTGCAAACCAAAGCGTCATTACCGGGAATCGAATCGACCATCGCCCAGCAGATCAATCTAATCGGGGTTCTTATCGGTGAACATTCGGTTGCCATCCGGGACTCGTTATTGAAAATCCGTCCCATCCCGACTAATCCCCGGCAAGCCGCAAACGGTATTCCCGCCAATCTGATCCGCCAGCGTCCTGACGTACGTTCAGCGGAGAGAACGATTGACGGGTTGGCTGAAGCCGTGGGGGCAAGCCGTGCCGACTGGTGGCCCAAGTTCCTCGTGACCGGATTCTTCGGCTACTCGTCCGAAAACTTCGAACAGTTTACGAATAAAGAAAACATGATCTGGCAGATCGCACCCTCTATTAAATGGACCATTTTCAGCGGTAGAAACTTGGTGGAATCCAAGAAATCTGCCCAATTACAACTTGACGAAGAAATCAACTCGTACAATCAAACATTACTGACCGCCTTGCAAAGAGGTGGATAATGCTCTGGTAACTTACAATAAATCACTCCTGCAAATATCCGCCTTGAACGATGCATTCCAACAGTCACAATTAACATTAGACCTTGCGATAGAACAATATCAAAAATGGCTTGGCCAGTTACCAGACTGTGTTAAGTTCCCAAATCAGTCTTTTGAACTACGAGAATTCCCTTGTGGAAGCCAGAACTGCCTCCCTTCGCTATCTGATAGAACTTTATCAAGCCCTAGGAGGGGATGGCCTGTCGGAGATTTCTAATTTTAAATTTTAGATTTTAGATTCCAACCGCACAGGCTATCACGAACCTTATGAACCTTACGAACTTTTCAATTATATGAAAGCACTTTCCATCATTTTCGTCGTTTCTCTGTTTCTTTTGGCCGGATGCGGCAAATCGAAGAAACAACAGGAAACAGCCCAACACCCTCGGTTGCCGTTGATCATCCGCAGTTGCGCACGGTGGTCTATACATTTGAGTACCCGGGGTATCTACAAGCGGAACAAACGGTCAATCTCGTGGCACGGGTTTCGGGCTACTTGGAATCTTATCAATTCACTCCCGGACAACGGGTTCAGCGAAGGGCAAACTCTTTTCGTGATTGAGCCGCAACCTTATAAAGATAAAGTGACACAAGCCGAGGCAAACGTGGAAAGTAGTAAATCGAAACTCGCCTACACGAAAGCATCCTACGAACGGATGCAGGAGGCCGTGAAGACCAAAGCGATCAGTGAGATAGACTACCTTCAAGCCCAATCCGACTATGGAGAAGCCCTCGCGGCTTACGAAGAAGCCCGGAGCCAGTTAAGTCTGGCCAATATAGACCTTTCATACTGTATCGTGAAAGCACCTTTTACCGGGCGAATCTCCCGGAACATGGTCGATCCGGGCAATATGGTCGGAATAGATGCCAGTAATTCGGCTTTAGCCACCATATACAAGGACAACCAAATGTATCTCTATTTCAATATGGCTTACCCGGACTTTGCCCGGTTGCCCAAGAATACCCCGTCTGCCCTCCCGGTTACGATACAGGACGTGAATAACCCGGAAAAGACTTGGATCGCCGCTTTGGATTACAATTCCCCAAACATTGATCTCACCACGGGAACCCTCAATCTGCGAGCCATTGCCCGCAACCCGAACGGGGAACTTCTTAGCGGGATGTACGTGAAAGTCATCGTCCCCTACAAAAGTGTCCCGAAAGCGATTGTCATTCCAGAATCGTCCCTCGGAACCAATCAAGGCGGACGCTATGTTTATCTCGTGGGACCGATGACACGATCGTCTTCCGTCAAGTGGAAGTCGGAGTACTCACTCCCCGATGGGATGCGAGAAATCACCAGCGGCCTTACCCTAGAAGATCGCTACGTGACCAAGGCCCTCATCAATGTACGCCCGGGAATGAAAATCAAACCAACTCTATGATTTAATGATTTACGATTTTAGATTTTAAATTCCAATCGCACAAAGACAACACTTCGAGAATTACAAAATCTAAAAACTAAAAAATCATTCATCTAAAAGCAACCAACTCGCGTTGTTGAAATTTAAAATCTGAAATCTAAAATTTAAAATCAACAAGATGTTATCTCGCTTTTTCATCAATCGACCGATATTTGCCACCGTCCTATCTATATTAATCGTGGTTGCAGGTGTGATCACGTTGAGATCATTACCCGTGGAACAATATCCCACGATAACCCCACCCACGGTAGTCGTGGAGGCACAATATCCGGGAGCAAACGCCACGACCATCGCACAGATGGTAGCCACTCCGATCGAGCAACAAGTCAACGGGGTCGAAGGAATGCTTTATATGTCATCCACTTCTTCCAGTGCCGGGGTCTATCGGCTTACCGTAACCTTCGAGGTCGGTACCGACTTAGACATGGCTACCGTTCTCGTACAGAACCGGGTGAACATGACCTAAGCTCACTTCCGCAAGAAGTGACAAAAATAGGAGTTACCACCACCAAAGAATCCACCAACGTGGTCATGTTTCTCACGTTGACCTCCGATAACCCGAGTTATGACGCTCTTTACCTATCCAACTATGCAGAATTGAACCTCGTGAACGAATTATCACGGGTAAAAGGAGTAGGCAGCGTAGGGGGGAATTCGGGGCAGGAAATTACAGTATGCGTCTCTGGCTGAATCCCGACTTACTGACCATCCGGGGTATCAGCCCACAAGAGATAATCTCCGCCATTGAAAGCCAAAACATACAAGTAGCCCCGGGGCAGTCGGGGCTCCCCACTTGCTAGCCCGGTAGCCTTCCAATACACGCTGGAAACCCAAGGTTTGTTGGTTAGTGAAGAAGAATTCGGGAACATCACTGTAAAAAAACACTTTCCGACGGAAGATACCTACGCCTGAAAGACGTGGCCACAATCGAGCTGGGCAGCCAGACGTACTCGACAAACGCCCTGTTAAAAGGTCAGGCGGTGGCAGCCATAGCCATCTATCAACTTCCGGGAGCAAACGCCTAGATGTGGCCCAACGTATCAAAGCCCGGGTAAACACGCTATCCTCGTATTTACCCGAAGGTGTACATCTAAATATCACGCTCGACACGACCGAATTCATTCGTGCATCAGTCAAAGAAATATATAAAACATTGGGGACTGCTTTTTTACTCGTGTTAATTGTCATTCTAATCTTCTTACAAAACTGGAGAGCCATGCTGATTCCCCTGATCGCCATTCCGGTATCACTTGTCGGAACCTTCACGTTCATGGGACTCATGGGCTTTTCTATCAATACACTAACCCTTTTCGGGTTGGTGCTGGCCATTGGGTTGGTAGTAGATGATGCGATCATCATTGTCGAGAACAGTTACCGCCTGATCGAGACCGGAAAATATGCGGACATGAAATCTGCTGTCACCCAAGCCATGAAAGAGGTGTCGGGGGCTATCGTGGGCATTATCCTTGTCCTCTTGGCCGTGTTCATCCCGACTGCGTTTATTGGCGGGATCACGGGAATGCTTTACAAACAATTTGCCTTAACCATTGCGGCAGCAACCGTCATCAGCGGGTTCAATGCCCTGACTCTAAGTCCCGCATTATGCGCCCTTTTCCTAAAACCCGCCAAACCATCCAAATTCTTCCTGTTCAAAGGGATTCAACAAGTTTTCGAGAAAACCACGAACGGGTACACGTGGGTGGTACAAGGTTTTATCCGGAAATCGACATTAGCCATTCTGGCATTCTTGGTACTTGCCATACTGGCATTCATTGGTTTCTTACGACTACCGACAACTTTCGTCCCGAACGAAGATCAAGGGTATTTCGTGGTTTCCATGCAATTACCAGATGGTTCTTCCCTATCCCGGACCCAAGCCGCATCAGCCAAGGCAGGTGAGATACTGAAACAAATTGACGGGGTAAAAACCTATATTGCCATCAATGGATTCTCCATGATGGACAACGCCCAGAACTCGAATGCGGCCTCCATCTTCGTCATGCTCGAAAACTGGGACAAGCGAAAAGCAAAGCCTTGGGAGTAGATGCCATCACGACCCGATTCAATGAACTGGCCTATCTCGAAATCCCGGAGGCACAAAGTTACGCCGTTTCCCTCCCCCGATCCCCGGCTTGGGAGAAAGTAGCGGGTTCGAACTCATGGTGGAAGACATCAATAACTACGGTTCCACATCCCTGCAACAAGCCATCGATCATCTGGTTGATGCCGGGAACGGAACGCCTGGTCTATCCATGCCCGTTCCACGTTCAGTGCCAGTGTCCCGCAATATTACCTGAACATCGACCGGGATAAGGTTGAATTAATGCAAATCCCTATAGGAGACGTGTTTAACGCTCTCTCGGCATACATCGGCTCTATTTACGTGAATAACTTCGTGAAATACGGCAGGACCTTCCAAGTTAAACTCCAAGGTATTCCCGATAGCCGAAGAGTGATTGACGATGTTTTGTTTTTGAATGTCAAGAACACGCGGGCGAAATGGTTCCCTTCTCTGCCTTCACGACCGTGGAACAACGCCTAGGGACAGAACTTCTTCCCAAGTACAACACCTATTCGGCAGCCTCCCTATCCGGAAGCGCAGCCCCGGGATATAGCTCCGGTCAAGCCTTAACCGTCATGCAACAGGTATTCGAACAGGAATTAGGCAACACGTTCGGTTACGAATGGACCGGACTGGCCTATCAGGAAGAGAGTGCGGGATCGACCACGACAATGATTTTCATACTCGCCATTCTCGTGGCTTTCCTCATTCTCGCTGCCCAATATGAAAGCTGGACTTCACCATTTGCCGTGATCATGGGATTACCCATTGCCCTGTTGGGAGTTGTCATCGGGTGTCTCGTGATGAATCTCCCGATCAGCGTATACACCCAAATCGGCATCATCCTGTTAATCGCTCTAACCGCCAAGAATGCTATCTTGATCGTGGAATTCGCCCGGGATTATCGAGCCGCCGGGAAACCGATCTCCGAGGCAGCCATTGAGGCCGGAAAGGTTCGGCTACGTCCAATCCTGATGACCTCATTCGCTTTCATCCTCGGTGTTTTTTCCTCTGGTCGTCTCCACAGGAGCCGGGGCAGCAAGTCGAATCTCGTTAGGAATAGCCGTCTTTGCCGGAATGTTGATGACCTCGTTGGTGGGTACACTTTTCATGCCCAATTTCTACTACGTCATGCAGTCTTTACAAGAACATTTCAATAAAAAGAAGTCATGAAATGCACATAAAAAATCCATAAGGTCTATAATGAAATTCAGACCTTATGGACTTTATAAACTTTTAGACGTTATCGACTAACTAGAATACAATCGTCATCTCGTTAATCAAATTCTGCGCATTTGCGATCTTGTCCACGATGAACAGCATATAACGAGCATCCAAGTTGATACATCTTTGCAAGTTTTCCTCGAAATCAATATCACCGGACATAGCCTCGAGTTTCCGTCAAATGCGGTTCCGATCAACTCGCCGTTACCATTGATCACCGGAGAACCGGGTTACCACCTGTAATATCATTGTTCGTGATGAAGTTCACGGAAATGTTGTCAGCACCGTAACGTCCGAAATTCTTTGCATAATACAAATCTTTCAAATTTTGCGGAACTTCGAATTCGCCACCTTTCGGGCCTTCTTTTTCCATAACACCGGTTAACGTAGTGTAATAATCATAGAACACGGCATCTCTCGGCTTGTAGCTCTTCACGTTTCCATAAGTCAAACGGATAGTAGAGTTAGCGTTCGGAGCCCATACTTTGTTCGGTTCCATTGCCATCAATCCATTCACGAACAAACGATCTCCTTTGGCAATATTGCTACGCATAGAACTCATTTCCCGCTTAATTTCTGGTAAACCTCGAACAAGCTCTTTCCCGTGATATAACCCAAATCTTTATTCAATTTCTTCATATCCGGTTTTTCAAGGAACGCGTTCAAACGATCCTCATCCGTGAAAATAGATTTGTCGGACAATTCTTTAGCGAATTTCTCGTAGTTACCTTTGTATTTTTGTTGATCAAATTGATCACTTCAGGATGCCATTCGGCTGCCACGTTATCACTATAAATCTTGAATAAAACAGCCATCAAGTTTTTATCAACATCTTTGTTGAAATCCTTAAAGAAACCTGCTGCATTTTCTTGATTGCCTCGATGTACATATCCTTCATTTCAGCCGGGGTATTTGCATCCAAAGCTCTTTCCAAAGTATTAGCCACTTGGAAAGCGAATAACGGAACTTCAGGACCTTGTAATGCAGCCTCCTGCATATAAGACATGGCCACGTTATACGGGTGCATAGCCTCGTAACCCTCTTTGATCAAAGTCAAAGCATTACCATATTTAGCTTTGCGAGCCGGATCAGCGTTCACCCAAGCGGTAAATTCACGCTCGATTCTCTCTTTCTCACCCATCGTGTTCAAATTCTCCAACGCGATATTCTGCTCGTGAGAATATTTCCAATAGTTAGCACATTGTGCATATTTAGATGCATATTGAATACGGGTGGCAGCAGCGGCGTCCATTCCTTCTTTCATGATACGCAACTTCTCTGTACGTACTTTGTAACGAATATCATTGGTTACATCCATCGTCTCTTTCAAACCGAAGCTAGTCAAGAAACGATCGGTTGTTCCGGGGAATCCCATGATCATGGCAAAATCACCATCCTGTACTCCTTTGGCAGAAACAGGCAAATGATGTTTCGGTTTCAACGGAACATTACTCGTGTTGTAAGGAGCCGGTTCACCGTCAGGACCCGTGTAGATACGCATCATACAGAAGTCTGCCGTGTGACGGGGCCAAGACCAGTTATCCGTGTCACCTCCGAATTTACCCATGCTCTGAGCCGGTGCGCCTACTAAACGAACATCGCGGTAAATCTTGTAAACCAACAGAAAGAATTGATTTCCCTCGAACATCTCCTGTACCTGCGCGTGAAGGTTTGTTCCTTGCACAGCCTTGGCAGAAATTTGTTTAGAAATAGCATTGATAGCTGCTGCACGTTCCTCTTCTGACATTTTATCATTCAAAACTGCATTCACCTGATCGGTCACGTCTTCCATACGTTGCAGGATAGACGCAGTAATACCGGGATTCGGTAACTCTTCACTATATTTGTAAGCCCAGAAACCGTTTGACAAGTAGTCATGTTCCACGGTTGAGTGCTTTTGAATCACGCTGAATCCGCAGTGGTGGTTCGTCAATACCAATCCTTTGTCCGAAATGATCTCTCCGGAACAGAAATGCCAGAAAGGGCGTCCGTCGTTTCCTAATCCAACGATTGCATCTTTCAACGATGCCTGATTCACGGAATAAATATCTTCCGCCGTCAATTTACAGCCTTGTGCCTGCATCTGCTCGATGTTCTTCCCGAGCAATGACAAAAGCCACATACCTTCATCCGCCCGCACGATTGACGTTGAAAGCAAAGCAAATACAATAATAAAAACTCTCTTCATCTGTTTAAATTTCACGTTTAATATATAATCTGATCTAATTTAATTCCTGTCAAATTATGCCCTCGCCTCCCACAAACGATCGCGAATATACAATTTAATTCAAAGAAATCTTATGTAACTCACCGTGATTTAATATTATTATAACATTTTACAACACGCTGTCAGAGTAAATTAATCCTCAGACGAAACCCATGAATGTATATCGTGAAAACCCCAAAGGAATACTTTCTCCCCAAACGACATCCGGATCGGGTTTTAAATCATTTTTGGGGAGATCATTCCGCTCTCAACAACCATTTCCAAACAGGAATAACTTCTATATCCAAGCTCCTCCAAACATTGTTTGTTCTTCATCTCTAGTCACGATGATCCCCTTCCGTATCGGAAATACTTCCGACATCTTACGTAACGCTCGTACCTCTCGTTCCCCTAGTCATCGGATCATCAATACTATATGAAACTTGAATGGCCATAGCTTTGTCCGGAACATAAAAATCCACCTCAACCCCCTTATTGTAAAAGAATACACCATCCTCCTCCACTTTCTGATAACACTTTATCAAATGAATTGCCACCATATTTTCCAACAATTTCGCCTCCCCATCAAATAAAAAATTATTAAGCAACCCGTTATCGTAATAATAACGCTTTACGACTAGAGGCTCGCTCTGCCACTGTATCTGTAAAATTCGGAATACTAAACGTCAAATAAGCATCATCCATGTAAGCTAAATAATCCGCTAAAGTATTACGGCTAACATTACTCCCGGAAGATTTCACGATATGCAATAACCGGGTTTGCGTGGTCGGTTGCATAACACTTTCCGCCAGCTTTTTAGACAACAATCGTATAGCCCCGCCGTTACGAATCTCATTACGGGCAATAATATCTCCTAAAAGAATTTTTGATAAAAGCGAGTTTATCCATTCTCTTTTATCTTGAAGAAGAAAAGTTTCGGCAAAACCTCCAAAATGAAAATATGAATCAAATAGCCGGACAACTTGTACCCGTTGATCCGGATCATATTCCCATTCTTTTTAAGTTCCAAACCGCGGTATGACAAATATTCAGCAAATGAAAATGGGAATATCTCCCGAACAATGTAACGTCCACCAAGAGTTGTTGCAATATCCCGGCTAAGCATACTGGCATTACTTCCCGTAATAAAACTCGATATTTTGAATCAGCTAACCGACGTGCAAACTTTTCCCAACCTACGATATTTTGTATTTCATCAAGATATATCAAGGGTTTACGATTTCCAAACATTTCGGAATAACACTCCAACAACAGGCCTAACTCTGACGCCTCAAGCAAGGCAATTCGTTCATCCTCAAAATTAATATAAAGACAGTCTTCGATCTCCGCTTTTCCCGTTTTTATCCGATTTTGTATATCTTGATACATCTGGTACGACTTACCTGCACGTCGAATCCCCACCAATACATAATTCATATTTTCTTCAAATTGTATTGGTCTCTCTATAAGCTGAACCTTGCGAATCTCTTTTTGGCGTTCCGCAATAATTGCCTTGATAATCCGTTTCTCCATATACAATGCTCTTTATACAATGCAAATATAGCAAATTTATGCTTAATATATTGAGCATATTTGTTTTTTCTTCTTATTTCATAAACAGTGAAGATACCTTTTAGCAAACACGCTCTGCTATGAATATACCTAAAACCTATTAGAATATTTGATTTTATTCCGTATTTTTGCAGCGGAAAAGCAATGACATGGAAAAACGAATATAAGAGCGTACACGTTACAAGAGTTAGCAAACGTCCTCGTGCAACACGGGGAAAAAGCATTCCGGGCAAATAAACAAATCTGGCAGTGGCTTTGGCAAAAGGGAGGACCCGTTTCGAGGACATGACCAACTTATCAAAAGATTTCCGGGAATTTTTCAACAATCACTTTATCCTGCAAACAGCCACGCTCACCCATAAACAAGAGAGTAGTGACGGTACGACAAAACTCGGCTTTACCCTTACTGACGGGAACTTGATTGAAACCGTGCTTATCCCAAGCAAGGATAAATCGACCGTGTGCGTCTCCTCGCAAGTTGGATGTAAACTGAAATGTAGTCTTTTGTGCCACGGGAGGGTTAGGGTTCACCCGAAACCTGTTGCCGGAAGAGATTTTCGACCCAGTGGTTGCCGTGAAACGCCTAGGAGATGAACGGGGACTCCGTTATCCAACATTGTACTGATGGGCATGGGCGAACCACTCTTGAACTACGAGAATGTCCTTGCAGCCATTGAACGCATCACGGCAGAGGATGGGTTGGGAATGTCACCCTATCGCCTCACGCTATCCACCTCCGGCATCGTGGAAGGAATCAAGCGACTGGCAGATGACGACGTTCGTTTCAACCTTGCCATCTCGCTCCACTCGGCTGTCAACACGACCCGGGATAAAATCATGCCGATTAACAAGGCTTACCCGCTTACCAAACTCGCCGAGGCCATCCGGTATTTCGTGGATAAAACAGGAACGCGTCCCACGTTCGAGTACTTGTTACTGAAAGGCGTCAATGATAGTCTCGATGATGCCAAGGCGCTCGCCTTGTTCTGCCGGCAATTTCCCGTGAAAAATCAACATTATCGAGTACAACGAAGTGGACAACGCCCCTACCGTCACAGCCCGGATGCCAGCAGGGATCAATTTGTTCGCTACCTCGAAAGCAAAAAATATCGTGGTGAATATCCGTCGCAGCAAAGGAAAAGACATTGACGCCGCTTGCGGACAACTGGCCAACAAAAATAGCTAGCCAACCCTATTCCCTTTTATAAACACAAGAAGACTGACCAACAAATCAGTCCGTCCCTCTTGATGGCAAAACTTAACACCCAACAAAGCAGATATCAGTTTGTTACAAGGTAATCAATACCGGGCTACTACCGTCATAAACCTTATAGATACCTTATAGCTACCTTTATATGAACCTTATATATAATAAGGTTCATAAAGTATTCATATATACTTTAATATAAAATATTACTTCCGGTTATAATCAGGTAGTCATCAATTAGTCAAAACAAATTTCTTTATTTACACGAGGGGCAAAAAAATAAACGCCCTATTAAATACAAACCTCACTTCACAAACCCAGCACTCCCCCAAAAGACGTTATGAACTTTACAGACTTTATAAATCTTATAAACGAACATCGGGTGCCGACTTCTCGTATTACGAGAAACTAAACACCTAATTATCAACTCGTAGTATGAAAGTTCTTCTTATTAGCCATATTGCTCGTCGGATGCAATATCATAGCAGCAACAGCACAATCCGACAAGATCATTGATAACCGAGCCATAGACACGCTGGATCTAAAAAAGTATGTCGGCCTATGGTACGAAATCGCACGCTTTGACCATCCCTTTCGAACGAGGCTTGGTCGGGGTAACAACCGAGTATACCATCAAACCCGGCGGGAGCATCGAAGTTATCGGACGAGGTTACCAAGACAGTCTCCGGGGAGAGAAAAAAGAGATCGTGGGCCACGTGCATATCCCGGACACGACTCAACCGGGAGTCCTAAAAGTCACCTTTTTCCTGATCTTCAACACGGACTATCACATCCTGGAAATCGAGAAAGATTACAGCGCAGCCCTCATCGGAAGTTCCCAATGCGATCATCTCTGGATCGTAAGCCGTACACCGAAAGCTCCCGCCTAACAAACTGAAAGACTTGATGCAACGGGCTCGGCGCAGAGGATACGACACCACCGCCCTCATCTTCGTCCCGCACGGGCAAGAACAAATTCAAGAAGAGTTGACTAAACTCTGAGTTATTTTCCATATTTTTGAACAACCAAAGGTTCAGAAATATGGAATTATTTATACTTATATCCTGCGTTTTACTTCTCATTCTCAATATCATCCTTATCGGATTACACGTTCGTTCCCGCAAGGACAGTACCGCACGGGAAATATCCCGATCCATCTCGGACCTCGAAAAAGTGATTCGAGACGAATCCCGCTATAACCGGGAAAACGACGAGAACCGCTCCCGCAAGGACCGGGAAGAACTCGCCTCTACCCTCAACCATTTCCGGACAGAACATCGGGAAACCTCTGAAGAATATCACCACCCAGACCAACTCCGCCATACAAGCTTTCCAGAAAAGTTTTGCCGAAAGCATGGAATTATTCAATCGCCTGCAACGGGAAAAATTCGGAGAGCTATCACTCCGTCAACAGGAACTCTTGCAAAACACGGAAAAGAAAGCTGGAAGAGATGCGAGCCACCGTGGATGAAAAGTTACAAAAGACCCTACACGAACGCATCGGACAATCGTTCGAACTCGTCAGCAAGCAACTGGAAAATGTGCAGAAGGGCTTAGGGGAAATGCAGACACTGGCACAAGATGTAGGTGGACTAAAACGAGTGCTTAGTAACGTGAAAATACGGGGAACGATCGGGGAAGTACAACTCTCCATGTTACTGGAACAGATCCTAGCCTCGGATCAATATGACACAAACGTGAAGACCAAACCCGGATCCGACAAGCTGGTCGAGTTCGCCGTGAAACTTCCCGGACGGGCGGAAGGTGACGAATCGGTCTATCTTACCCATCGATGCCAAGTTCCCAAAGGATGTTTACGAACAACTCCTTGACGCCTACGAGTCCGGAGACTTACAACGAGTGGAAACTACTTCCCGCGTACTCGAACAGACCATTCGCGGCATGGCAAAGGACATCCGGGACAAATACCTGGCCCCACCGCACACCACGGACTTCGGGATCATGTTCTTGCCTTTCGAAAGTTTATATACGGCGAAGTTACCCGCCGGGCTGCTTTGCTCGAACAATTACAGCAGGAATACCACGTGATTGTCACGGGCCCACCACGCTGGCAGCGATTCTCAACAGCCTGCAAATGGGATTCCGCACGCTTGCCATCCAAAAACGTAGTAGCGAGGTGTGGCGTATTCTTGGCGGTGTGAAAGGCCGAATTCGAGAAGTTCGGGGGACTTCTGGAGAAAGCCCAGAAGAACCTTCAAACCGCCAATAACCAACTGGAAGAAGTCATGGGAAAACGAACCCGCGCCATACAAAGACAGCTTCGCTCGGTCGAAGCACTTCCGGCTAAGGAGGAGCAAAACGCACTATGGATTCATTCTCAGAAGAGGACGAGGCATAAAAACAACCAAGATTTTCACCTGAAATAAAACAAAACACGACTTGCTAGATTCTTTCCGCAGTTTTTATTAGCTTTGCCCGAAAGAAGGTAATACAAGTAAAAAGATTAAATATAAAAACATGGAGACTACGAAGAATAAAACGACCTTGCTCATTATGGCAGCAGGCATGGGTTCACGGTTCGGTAGCTTAAAACAACTAGCACTACTCGGCCCCCACAAAAAAACATTGTTGCATTATTCAATCTATGATGCCGTACACGCGGGATTTGACAAGATTGTTTTCATCATCCGCCGGAGTTTCGAGAACGAATTCAAAGAGGCCGTGGGAAAATATGCCGAAAGCCTGGTTGAAACCGTGTACTGTTTCCAGGAAATGGATCAACTGCCCGGTAACCTACCCCGATCCAGCGGGAAAAACCTTGGGGAACGGCTCACGCCATCTGGGCTGCAAAAGACCATATATCACGAACCGTTTATCGCTATCAACGCCGATGACTTTTACGGACGGGATGCCTTCGTGAAAATGCACGATTTCGTAGCTAGCAATACTGACGAGAGATGCTTCAGCTCTAGCCGGCTACCGGTTGGCAGCCACGCTATCCGAGAACGGGACGGTATCCAGAGGAATATGCACGGTTGACGGGGACAATTTCCTAACCAGTATCACCGAATGCACGAAGATCGGTCGGGAAGGTGACGTAATTAAAGACCTGAACTCGGGGTAGTTTTGCATGAGGACGACGTGGTTTCCATGAATTTCTGGGGATTCTCGCCCATGCTTTTCGGAGGAAATCGAAAAACAATTCATCGAGTTTTACCACAAGAACAGCGAAAATCCCAAGGCGGAGATTTACATACCTTTCGTGGTGGACGAACTCATCAAGCAAAAGGCCGTGAAAGTAAAAGTCTTAAACACCAGTGCCCAAATGGTTCGGCGTAACATACAAAAGAGGACACAGAGCTGGTAAACAATGCCTTGCAGAAATTCGACGGGGGAAGGATTATACACTGACATGGGGCAATAAATAGCATAAAAACGGGTAAACACTAAAAACAACTAAGCATGGACAAACTGAAGAGAATTTACGACACGTTCGTATCGAGCGGGCGGTTTATATCCGCTACACCGTACGGTTCTGGCCATATTAACGACACCTATCTGGTGAAAGTGGACGAGGATGTCGAGTACATTCTCCAAAGGATCAATGGTAACGTGTTCAAGGACATCCCGAAACTGGTGCGAAACAAAGAACTGATGTGCGGGCATATCCGCAACCGACTTATCCGGCATAAAGTGAGCGATATCACCCGGAAATACATCACGTATTTTTACACGGACAAAGGAAACGCTTACTACAAGGATTACGAGGGGAACTACTGGACGTTATCACTTTATCAAAGGATCAAAGAGCTACGATGTTATCCCGGATTCCCCAGATCGCTTATCAAGTGGGTATCGGGTTCGGAGAATTCGAGAACCGGATTTCCGATTTCGACGCTAAATTGTTGATCGAGACGATCCCGCTTTTCCACAACGTTCCCCGCCGCCAACGAGAATTAAAAGAGGCCCTAGCCTAAAGCCGAACCGGACCGGATCGAGGCAGAGCAAGGAACTGCTCGAATACCTGAAAAAGTTCGATAACGAGATGTTGGAATTACAACGGATGAAAGACGAGGGTATTCTACCGCTCCGGGTCACTCACAATGACACGAAAGCTAATAATCTCCTGTTCGACCACAATGATCACCCGTTATGCGTGATCGATCTGGACACCGTGATGCCGGGAATCGTGCATTACGACTTCGGGGATGCTATTCGTTCGTCCTGTAACACAGCCGGAGAGGAAACCCGCAATCTTGACGAGGTGCATTTTAACATGGATTATTTCGAGGCTTTCACCGCCGGGTTCATGGAAAAAGCCAAGCACCTTTTCACACTCAAAAAAAAAGACCCTTGCACAAGGATGCACGCTGATGACCTACCTACAAGCCGTCCGTTTTTTGACGGATTATTTGGACGGAGATCATTATTACCCGATCACCTATCCCGAGCATAACCTGCAACGGGCTAAAAGTTCAAGTAAGGTTATTACAGGACATGGAACGACAATTCGACAAGATGAACCAGTTTATTCTTGAATCAATAATACAAAAAAAACGGTAGCTTTCGCTACCGTTTTTTGTATCCTTCAAGAAATATTTCCTTACTTTTTCTTATTCTTGCAGCACTCGTCTGTTTTACCCGTCTTGGAACAGCAATTGTCACCATTTTCCTTCACATTTGCTCTCTCTTTGAAGTGCAAGTCTGGTCACATCTACCATCACACTTTTTCTCTCCGCAACTTTGCCCGCAGGTACCACTGCAATTATGTTTCTCGCCGCAATTTCCCTTGCAAGCTTCTTTATTTCCTTCTTTACAACATTTATGTGCTTTTTTACCACATTTCATCAACTTACCGTCTTTATCACACATTCCTACTACTTTCACGTCATGGCGCTCGATAGCAGCCCGTAAGGCCTCAACAGAGTTTTTTTGTCGGTACGGAAAGAAATCAACACGGTTGAATCTTTCATGTTCAACTTATAATCCTTGATTCCTTTCTCGAAAGGCATATCTTTATCCAGTTTAGCCTTACAAGAAGGGCAATGTATTCCTACTTTAAAAATAACGGTTGTATCTTTTTTAGCTTGGGCACTCACGGTTAAACCCATCATAACGAACACTACCAGCGTGAATAAAATTTTCATTGTTTTCATAGTAAACATATTAGTTATTAAAAAACATTGTTTTTCAAAAGTAATTATTTTATTGATTATTCTTTTCGATCTAAGGCAAATCTCAAACCGATATAAAATTTACGTCC
>VOFG01002650.1_pt1 | contig 33514 bp, 63 predicted proteins | sample 5384171 | NCBI WGS metagenome assembly VOFG01 (sample SAMN12384726, study PRJNA508395) | human gut metagenome | isolation source: healthy gut F | host: Homo sapiens
TGGGTTACGTATTGCTAAATAATCTTTGTCTTCTTCTGACCTGTTCCATTTCCTTTTCCTATCCCTTATTCTCAATTCTTATTTTGCCGACTGCTATGTGCCATTCCGCCACCAATCGTAGCATCTTCTGCGAGAGTTTTGTGATCAAGCACCTTGCGGATCGCAGAATCTCCAATGCACCCACGTCGCCTGATCTTTGGAAGCATTGTGCCTTCCTCAAACTCACCGGCTGCCATGTAGTTTTCGCATCCTGAATGCTCATATAGTCCAGAGGTTTTCATGATCTGTGCCAAAGCCAGACACCTTATTCTACACCGTGTCAAGATAACAAGGTCAGCATCCAACTGATCTGCTGTAGTTGTCCGGCAATTGTATCTTTTTCAATGACTGCGCTTGCAGCCCTTTAAGTGGTTATCTTGTTGCAATACCGATACCACCACCGCAGGCTATCACGACCTGTCCTGCATCGCAAAAGTGCCTCGATCGCATCGATCTCACGAGGTGCCGCTACGATACGACGGTAGCCGCCTTCCACTTCTACCACATGATTTCCTTTTTCTCTTCGGCCTCTGCCTCTTCTGCGGACATGATACGTCCTATGATCTTTGTCGGATGATAAAATGCATCATCATACGGATCTACCGTCATCTGTGTCAGCACGGTAGCTACCGGCTTATAGATTCCGCGGTTGAGCAGTTCGGTACGGATCGCATTCTGTAAGTCATATCCCTTCAAATACTGCATCACATTGGATATCTCATCCATAGAACTTACTTCTCTGCCATTGAAAGATACGATGATGTCGCCTTTCTGGATGCCAGCCTTGCTTGCTGCGCTGTTGGCCGCTACCTTTGTGACATACACACCGGTCGGCATATCATACTGCTTTGATACATCGCTGGCAACGTCCACACCTGAAATGCCAAAGTAAGATGCTTCATCATCGGAAACTACTTCCTGGTTGATGATGGTCTCGATGATATCCTTTGCAGTAGAGATTGGGATGGCAAAGCCCATACCCTCGACCTTGGTATCTGAATATTTTGCAGAAACAATGCCGATGACCTCGCCTTTCATATTCAGAAGTGCTCCACCACTGTTACCAGGGTTTACGGCTGCATCGGTCTGCATCAGGGTACTGGTGACCGTGTTGCCGGACTCATCCTCTAACTGAACTTCACGGCTGAGTGCACTGATAACACCGGTAGTAACAGACTGTCCATAGCCAAGTGCATTACCGCTAACAACAGAGGATTCACCAACCTGTGCCTGATCGGAATCGCCAAGTGTTGCCACCTTGATCGCATCCATAGTGCTGTCTTCCACATCAGAAAGCGCAACTGCTACGACTGCAAGGTCTAGAGAAGAATCTGTTCCCTTTATGGTTGCCGGGGCTGCACTGCCATCGTTGAAGGCGATCGTCAGTGATTCTGCACCGGATACTACATGATTGTTGGTTGCAATGTAAAGATAATCATTATCCTGACTGACACGATACCGGATCCTGCGGATTCACTCGTAGGTCTTGGTCTGCCCAAACATGCTGCGATATTCCGTATAGGAAATATTGGTAACTGCCACAATCGCCGGCATAACATTTTTCTACAATGTCGGAAACATCGGATACCGTCGTTGCCGTAGAAACTGCGGTACTGTCCACACTGTCATTGGTCGTCAGTGTCTTTGCTGTTGCCGCTGTCAGATCTACACCAGTCTTCTTGCTGACTGCATAGGTCACACCGCTAAAGGTGCCGCCTGCTACCAAACCAAAGACAAGGGCTATTGCAACGACCTTCAGCAACTTATTGCCAAAGTTGCCCTTGAAAAGAATTGTTTGATCTTGCCATTGCCACTTCTATGATGCTTCTCATGACCACCTGCATTCTGTCCGCCATAGGGATTGTAATTATAGGTATTCTGGTCTTGATAAGCATTCTGCTCATAGCCGGTCCCTGCACCGCTCGTATAGGTCTGCCGGTTCTGGCTGATCTGCTGTAGCATTTTCTCCCTGATTGATGTCAGAGTAACTATAAGAATAAACGGAACTCGCCTGTTCTCCATTATTATTCTGCGTGTTCTCGCCTTGTGTATTCCGATCGAACTCGCTCATTTGTATCGTCTCCTTTCGGTTCCTTGCTTATGTCACTTAGTGTAGGGGTTAAATGTGATAACTTTGTGATGAAAGATAGGACATTTTTTGAAGTCTTGTGAAGCGGCGGATTGATGGGCACGTGTACGGCTGGGGCTGAACCAAGGGGAAGGCGGGGGAGGATGTGTCATAAAATTCTGTATCTCTAGAAAGAGACTATTTGTTTTTATCTTTTAGAACTGTCTCTTTCAGAGATACGACGAATTTTTACTCAAATACATCCTCCCCTGCCTTCCCCCTTGCTTCAGCCCCAGCCTGTACACGCGCCCATCCAATCCGCATTCTTTAGGGAACGCAAAAACCGAGGGCAATTCCTCGGATTTTTTCTATAGATTTAGAAGCCGTAATCCAACGCATCATCCTGCGTGTAGCCGGTGAAGTTTACGATATCATCACTGATCTTGACCAGTTCATCAGACAACTGTGCATCCTCATTTCCAAACAGATATGCATGCAGATATTTTACATTGGATTCCAGTGTACACGGTACGACCAGACTTCCCTGCGAACCAAAGTTACCTGTTCGCTTAGCAAATGGGAATCCTGCGGTTCCTGCCAACTGATAATCTTTCATGGATGTTGCCATGGAAATGATCTGTGTCATGGTAAAGTTGGTGCCGATATCATCAAATACGGCATCTACCGATCGTTCAGTTCACTCAGGCTTGCGCCATCTAATTTTGCCACCATCTGCTCTAAGACGGTTTCTCTGCCCTCCGCACGACCGAAGTCACCGCCTGCGGTATAACGGATACGGCAATAGGCAACTGCCTGCACACCATTGACCGTCTGATGACCAACGGATACATTGCCGCCCTTTCGTCCGGCGATCTCAGCGGTCATTGCGATGTAGCCGCCGACACCGTTCATATAAGATGCTTCTTCATCCGTGATGTCCAGTTCAATGCCGCCCAAGGCATCTACCGCCTCAGCCAGTGCATAGAAGTCAACGGATACATATTTTTGAATGTTCAGATCCAGGTTGCGGTTGAGCATCTCAATGGCTTCCTGCGGTCCGCCATGATTGTATGCATAATTACATTTACGGAATGTCTCATCACCATCCACATCCAGACAGGTATCACGGTAAACAGATACCAGTTTTACTTCCTTGGTGTTGTTGTTAATGCTATGCATCATGATGCTGTCACTGTTACCGGAATCATAATTACCGGTCGCACGGTTGTCCACACCAAACAGGGCAATCGTCGTATAGTCATCCAAAAGATCCTGTGTTTCTTCATCCAGATTATTTGTCTTTAAGTTCTTCAGATCATCCCAGTTGATCAGACCGACCTTTAACCAAAGGAAAAGACCTGCCAAGAGCAAAAAGTAAAACAATTACCTCAATGATGAGGATTGTCTTTCTTCTCTTTCTCCGTTTCTGGCTGCGGGTCATTTTTTACCCTTCTTGCCTTTGCCACGCACCTCTTCCTCATGGTCGCGGCGTGAGCCACCACGGCTGCCACTACTGCGCCTTCTGTCGGATGTCTCCTGCGGCATTTCTATATTGTATATCTCTTTTTTGCCATTTTATTCTCCCTTGTGGAACCCTCTTTACAAAATTGCACATATCAAACTAGAATTTTATACCATAACAAGTTTGTCGTCAAGAAATACCACACATTATTCACAGATGCTATGCCAGTCTCTCCTCTTCGGATCCGATCACATCCAGGCGATAATTGAGTAATCCCATCGGCAGATTTGGATTATAGTAAGGATCTCCCTCTGCCAGCAGATTCGCCCATTTTTCCAGCATTGCTTCATGCGAAACCCGACTGCTCATCCTGTTTGCCGGGACTTTTGACAATGATCCCGGATCTACGATTGTACGATAGCCTGTTTTTTTTGCACGCAGGCAGAAATCCAGCATCTGGTCTCTGCCGGAAAGTTTTGGATCCAGCCCTCCCAGTTTTCGATAAACCTTGGCATCGATCATGCAATAGCGGAAATCGACCATACTGACCTCCCGCGGAATGCCTGCCAGATTATCGTATGTCGTCTGATGGATCTTTCGTATCGTAAAATGCCGGGTAGATATCTCCCTGCGCATCAAATAAAAAGCCACAGTTTTCCATGGCAAATCCGCCTTTTAAAAAGCGTACTCCCACAACAGCAACATCCTTCCGGCACAAATGCCCGTACATTTTCTGCAAATTCGACCGTGTCAGGGCACGCACCGATGGCTCATGCAAAAAACATATAGTCCCGCTGTTGCTGTGTCGCCACACCCTTGCCATCGTAAGGAATCTGCCACCATGCTCCACCGGCTGCCGGCGTGATCGAACCGTCCAGCAGGATACCCTGCCGTCGCAAAGATGCTTCTACCGCAAGGATGTGTTCTGCCGCAAAACGTTTCTGCCAGACTTTTTCCTCTTTCCGCAGTAGTTTTTCCCGCATTCTCTCATGATATAAAAAGCATAGAACCGAAGACTTGCTCCCCCATTTCCACCAGCCGGAGCAGATATTCGTAGACACAGGCATAGGACAATTGCTGACGAAACTCGCCCAAGGCATATGCCGCCGAACAGGAAACCAGGAAATGCTGCCCAATATAATTGCAATGCCGCAAAAGTTCCATGTTCAGTTCCGGTTTAAAATGCGGTTCCATGCGATCCTGTCCCTACCAGCATATCGTGATCCATATGATCAACTCCGGTGCTTTCTCCTGCTTTTGCATAAAGCGGTTGTATGCGCCGGCGATCTGCAAAAGGGCATCCGGCTGTAGTCTATCGTGCTGTCCTACAAAGAAAATGTAGTTACCTTCCAGGTCACGTCCTTTTTGCCAAAGTCTGCCATCACATAATGAGAGCCTATGTTATACGCATAGGCTCTCCCCTTAGAATTCTTTAATTGTCTGTAATGTGCCCGGTCATCTTCTGGGAAAAATTGGCTACCATGGAAGAAAAACCATAGGCCGGATTCTCGATCCAACACATAAAGTTCCCATCTGTCATAGGTCTGGGAAACCAGTGATTCCAGCAGATCACGAAAATATGCTTCTTTTCGTTTCATGCAGCCAAACAATGACTGAAATTCCCGGCATCTCCATTATTTTGATCCCTTTCCCGTAAGTACAACACCAATGGTCTTAAATAACAACATGATATCCAGTCCCAAGGACCAGTTGAAATATACTGTGTCTAATGCGACCACATCTTCAAAATCCGTAATGTCGCTTCGTCCGCTGACCTGCCACATACCGGTCAGCCCCGGTTTCGATCCCCCAGTCTTGCCTTGTGATGATATTCATAGTTTAAAAATTCATCTTCTGTCGGCGGACGCGTACCCACCAGACTCATATCGCCTTTTTAGGACATTCCAGAACTGCGGCAGTTCGTCAATGGAATACTTTCGCATAAAATGACCGATCGGTATGATACGCGGATCATTTTCCATCTTGAACATATTGCCGCTCATCTCGTTATCTTTCATCAATTCTGCCTTGCGCTCCTCTGCATCTACATACATGGAACGGAACTTGTAGAAATTGAAGCGTCTGCCATTCTTGCCGATCCTCACCTGTTTGAAAAAGACCGGTCCCGGTGACTGGATCTTGATAATAGGTGCAAAGATAACAAAAGCGATCGCCGTCAGTGCCAGACCCACAATACCGCCTGCAATATCCATCAGGCGTTTTTACAAATAATTGTCTGGCATTGGCAATGTGCATGCTGGATGTCAGGACAATGAAGTCTTCCATAATTTTCAATACGACGGTTTGGAACCATCTGCTTGGTATTGATCAGGCTGATGTGTGCCGTGATGCCAAGTTCCACCATCTCTGCCGCAAGTGCCTCAGACGAAAGATCTGGTATTGCCGTTGATAAAGACCTCGTCCACCACATTGGTCCGCAGATACTCCATAAAAAGTATCCGCACTGGCAACGACCGGATCCCCTGTATCGTCTGCCCCCGCATATCTTTATCAATAACAACGACACCTGACACCTTAAAATCCGTGTACTTGTCGTGTGCGATCTCATTTAAGCACTGTTCTACCGTATGCATATCTGCCACAACCAGCATCCATGCCTTATTCCGATCTTCCAACTTGCGCTTGCGGATGACTCTTTTAAGACCACCCTGCTAAAATAGGACAGGATGATAAAGAGTCCCAAAAGACAAAGAGCATCTGTCTGGAATACTCAACAGAGGTCTTGTCGCATACATATATACCAGAACACCGCCCCAGACCACGGCGCAATGCGTCACAGTCGAGCGTAATTCCTGATACTTGTTTCGCCGCAGGATACCCGTGTATGCCTCTGAAAAAAGACCCACACACATCGATCAAAAGCGCGATCACCGCAATACGCACATATAATTCGTGATTAAAGCCATGCATGCTCAAAGCGCCAGCCATACGCCAAAATGAGCGCCAACTCCATCATGAGCATATCTAAGATCGTAAAATCCAGATGCTTCATCCAACTACGTTTTTCGTCTCGGTACATTCATGCCTCCTGTACGCCCATAACTCCCTACAAGGATGCTTTCATGCTCCCCTGCGTGTTTTCTCTGTCGTGTAAAAAATCTCTTATGCCTTTGCCTTGCCGTGGATAAACAACCAAGACTGCGCGTAATCTTCGCGCTGTTCGTCGCTCATCTGTGAGTATTCTACAAAGGTCAGACGGGATGGCAGCATCTGCACGCCACTGCATTTGTGACATTCAACTTCTTTTTCTGCGTGATACTGTGCGAATCCATCCACATTCCGGACAGATGAAAACTTTCATCATAACTCTACTCCATTCCTCTCCAATAACTCTCTTGCTGAATCCAGGAGTCCACACCATGTAAATTCTTGATCGGTGCGAATTCCTTTTCTCTGACGACCTCATAAGGCAGATTGTCATCCATCATACGAATCATATCTACAACCAGTGTTTCAAACTTGTAACCATTTGGTGACCTGGTTCGATCAGATTGCCCGCCTCGTCAATATATGGGATCTTTTTCTCCACCACATGTACCGGAAGATGGCGTCCCACGATCTCTTCCAACTTATCTACACGGAAAATGTAATTTAAGATCACCCAAAAGCATAGAGCGATCTCCCTTTTCATCGGTGCTCTCTGCCATTTCCTTTTGCTCATTTCATAGTATTCCACAACAGATGGCTTTCCATCCTCCAGACAGAGAACTCCCATCTTCTCATAAGCGTCTACCTTGCGGACCACCTTGCTGCCGCTGACCTTGCCACTGAGAATGGTTGTCCTGACAAAAGCAGGGATCACAGATGCGCTGCAAGACATTATCTACCGCGAAAATGTTGATCCATGCTACCCCACGCTTATGTACATCTTCCAGCAATCCAGCCTTTTTTTCAAAGATGAGAACCAGCCGCCATTACCGTTTGGTGATGTTGCCAGACGTCCCTGGCTCCTCTAATAACAACTTGCCATCATAGTCGACAGCCGCTGCCATCTCCTGTACGAAGAAGGCGACATCCTCTTTCGGATAACCGAAATAGTCGTGTTCCTCGAAAAAGCGGATCGTCTCGTCATTGTTCTTCTCACTGGTCATGATGTAAAGCGGAATACTCTTACCGGCAACACTTGTCACATCCATCAGATTGTGGATGAGGCTTTCAAATAAGTACAAAAGTACGGTTGATGCCCACATTTAACTCGCCCTTTGGCTTGTCCAGCCCCAGACGCGTTCCCATACCGCCTGCCAGTAAAAGCGCTGCAACCTTGCCTGCCCGGATTGCCTCATAACCTGCTTCCTCGAACTCTGCACGGCGCGCATTGATCTCATCAATATCCACGGCACTGAGCGGAGAAATCTCTCCTACCGGAACCTTTTCCTGCACACCTGCCAGTGCCAGATCGTCCCAATTCACCTCGGAGATCTGGGTCAGAAGTTCCTCCTGTGCCTCCGCGGATAAGTCATCAAAATGTCTGAGGACATGTTCTTGTCCGTGTTCTTTAAAATCTCTTCTGCTTCATTTCTTGTCATTACGATACCTCTCCTATCTCATATCTGGTATGGGATCGTATCTATTCTACCGTCCCACCATACATGACCGGCAAATGCGTAGGATCCTTTAACTTGTAGAGCGTATAGCCCAGATTCGGATACTCCGCCACCTGCGTCATAGCATCAGTTTCCTCTATGGTATAGGCATCATTTGACACCAAAATATAATCCAGCGTCTGCGGTGCCCCGTAGCCGGCATACTTGGCTACTTCGCCCTCACTCCACAAACCATACTTTTTGATATTCCCCTGCGTCAAGGCAAAATACCAGCCCCGGCAATACCGATATTGCGCACATTATCACAATCGATCAGAAATGTGTCGAGCAATTCTTCATGGGTAACCGGCTCTATGACCCCAATACCGACATCCGCATGTTCCCGCACAAAATCACATACCTGCTCCGCCTCGGTCGTTTCCGCCTGCGTATGCGTATGTGTTTTATACTGACATATGTGGATAATATATTATTGCCAAGTGATACGATCAAAATTCCCGACAATAATAATGTGATAAAAAACTTGCTCTTATTATAAAACAGATAGGTAAAAATTGCCACTATTACTATCAAAAGCAGCACGCAAAGCCTTGCCTTTGTATGGCAAAAAAAAGTATGTCCGTCCTGCGAAAATACCTGAACGAAAAAGAGCATGGTATGGTCGATCGTCTGTCCGTTAAAGCCGACAAAGGAGACCAGACATAGGCCAAGGCTGCCGCTAACGCCAAAACATGGCGAAAAGCAAAGACCGGTCTTTTTGTTCCAGCAGATGAAAAAGAAGGATCAAAACGGCACAAAAGATACTCCACATAGCGGATATGCGCACGTGGGGTCAGGCTTGGATAATCCTCATAGATATAGATCGTATAGGACACAACTGCCGCTGTAACCACGATCACATAGACCAGAAAGAGACATAACTTTCTGGCATTTTTTCTCCATCGTTCTGCCAAAGATGACCGGATAAAGTACCGGCAAGAACAAAAAGGCGATCAGTGTGCTCACGATAAAAAAGAGGGTTCCGTATAAAAGATACCAGAATCGTTCCTGTAAAAGCGTCAAATCAAATCCCAGTTGATAATACTGTGTTCCCCGCATTGGAAAACAGGTAGATCCCGATACAGGCGACCGCCATCAAAAGCAGTGCCAGAAAAAATTTCCAGGTCTGCTTTTTGCCCGGTGCCACGTCGTCCTTTTCCATCCCTTTCCGTTGTCTCCAGCCCAGCAGGCGGTCTGTCTCAAAATATAAGCCCAATGCCACCGGTATCACAAGTACCAGTTCCTTGACCAGATATGCCAGCAGCCAGACCAGCACCGTCACAACCAGCATGAGTATCTTCTTTTTTTCCCATGCCAGGCATCTGTCAGCAACTGATAGATCAAATAGATCAAAAGTACCATGACCGGTATAAAGAGGACTTCACTGGCATAGGTCATAGAATAGGTCATGGTCGCAGACAGGGCATAAAAAGCAGACTCCATCTGCGAAATCTTTCCTCTTTCAGAAGTTTCTGTGCCAGAGCATTAACCGGAAAAAGTCCCAAGGACATGACCAGCGCACTGATAAAGCCTATGACCATAGTCCGCACCCTGAGATTTGAAAAGGCAAATGCCGGTGCGATCAGAAGCGAATAACCGATCTTTCCAAAGTCTGTCGGCAGATTGAATGCCAAAACCTTGTGCTGGTTCCACAGACTGGCTGCTGCCGACAAATATAAAGCCTCGTCCGGATAACAATTAACGGTACGGGGATAGTAACATCCCAGCACCGTTCGAACGATCACGCGCGATCCAAAAGACCGCCCATACAAAGCGGTTCTCCTTTTTGTGTATCAATGTCATATCTGACTCTCCTACTTTTTCCCACGGAATACGATCAACTTGCTGAACACATAATTGAGTGCGATCACAATGATCTGCGCCAACATCTTGATCAACATGTTTGGCAAATGATAAACCTCGATGCAGAAATATAGCATCATCTCCTCGATGCCAAGTGTCAGCAGACGTCCTAAGCAAAATCCGCCCAACTGCACAAAAAAGGCATACACGCCCCTTGGGGTGAAAAATAAATACCCAGCGGCGGTTCGTATAAAACGCAAACAAAGTGGCAAAGATCCAAGCGATCGCATTTGCCACTAATACACCAAGATCTATCGTCTCAGTAAATAAGGAATATACAAATAAATTGATGAGTACTGTACCTAATCCAAATAAGGCATAAAGCCACATCTCCCGATATTTGTAATAAATCGGACGAAACCAGCCAAGCCATGATACGGATACAACCCGATCAAATATATCTTCTTTTCTCATCCATTCCCTCCTACAGGGAGTATTTATCTACAGAATGAATGCATTTTACCACTTTTGTAAGAGAGTGTCAAAAACCTTGCCTGACCTCTTATGCCGACTTGCAATAGCCCATGCGGATGTGATCCGCCAGCATGGCAATAAACTCCGAATTGGTTGGTTTCCCCTTGCAGTCATCCACCGTATAACCGAAAATGCAATCGATCATCTCCACACTTCCGCGCGCCCAGGATGTCTCGATCGCATGACGGATCGCACGCTCGACGCTAGCAGCCGTCACACCGAACTGGTCTGCCAGACTCGGATACAAGCGCTTTGTGACAGATGATATATACTCAACACTCTGCAAAGTCATAAAAATGGCTTCGCGCAGATACTGATAACCATTCAACTGTGCCGGAACACCGACTGCCAGCAGGAGTCTGGTGATCTCCCTGCGGATACATGCCGCCTCATCCGTCTGCGGATTACTGTAGACACGCGTTAAGACATTCTGTTTTTGCCCCTGCATCCGGTCTTCGACACTCCGCCGATCTCGCGCAGAATCGATCCGCGTGGAAAGGTTTGACAATATAATATTCTGCCCCTTTAGCAAAAGCATCAGCCGCCACACGCTCGTCCCCAAGTGCGCTGACCATAATGAACTTGGTCGGAATATCTTCCTCCTCTTTTACCTGACTCAAAACCTCTAAACCATCCCCTAAGGGCATGACAACATCCAATAACATGACATCCGGCTTCTGGCTCTTTACCAAAGCCAGGGCTTCCACACCGCTCATCGCTTCGCCAACGATCTCCAGATCTGTGTCCATTTCTGCGATCGCCCGAAGCATCTGCCGCGAAAGTTCGTTATCGTCTGCTATACCAACCCTGATCTTCTTCATTTTTCATGTTCTCCTTTTTCCCACCGTTTACGAAAAAGCAGACCTATATCCACAGATACATCCATCCGGTTCCCTGATTTCTCGTAAAACCATATTTTTTGTAGAATTTTATACGCTGCCATTTGGACAATTTTCCGATCTCGGAAAATTCTTCCAATATTTTCTTTTGTTTTTCCGGAAGGGCATCAACCAAATACATCTGCCCTGCCAGATCCCTTCCTTTTTGCAAAAAAGCACTTCTGCTGCATAAAACGACCGCTGCATAAATCTATCAGATTGCGCTTGATCTTATCTGCCTTGCTCTCCGTCCTGGCTCCCATCTCATTGTTGGCATGCTGCCTGTAATATGCACAGGCCTCATCCACTACTCCGACATGTTCTGTGCCATATGCCGCCGCCAAAGCCAAGATCCATACATCATGCATCTCAATCTTGGTCGGATCCTGCAACTCTAACGCCGCATCACGCAGCGGGCGGTTAAACAGCATGGTACATCCTGCCGCCGGGTTATCCATGATGATCTCTGCCATAGACGTACGGTAAGGATCCCGTCCGATATAGCGGATGAAAGACGGGGCAATCTCATGCAAATTCTCATCGACCACCTGCATATCCGTGAAAACACAGAATGCCTGGTATTTGTCCTGACAAAGCATCTCTGTCTGTTTCATCTTTTTTGAAACTTTTCTCGACCTTGTCCGGCATCCATACATCATCCTGATCAGCAAACATATAGTAGTCGGATTCCACCTGCGCAAGCATCCAAAAAATTATCCTTTGCAGATCCCTGTGCTTGACCCTCAAGGATCATAAAGTGATACGGATGATCTTCCACCCACTTTTTGAGAATATGCATCGTCTGATCTGTCGAACCGTCGTCATGGATATAACAGACAAAATCATCTTCTGTCTGTTTTTCCAGCGACCGTAACATCTCTTCTACATATTTTTCACCATTGCAGGTTGCCATTAAGATTGCAATCGTTTTTGCATTATTTTTTATCATTTATGCCACCTCGTCTTTTCGTGCTACCATTTTAACACCCTATCCATACTGACTCAAGTAACATTCCATGATTCCATCTTCCCTATGGACTTTTTTCACACCTGTGTATTATATCAAACCCAAAAGTCGAAAATCTCACCTAGATTTTTGTACTTTACTCAATTATAATGGTAACGTAAGTAGAAATTTTAGACTTCAGGGGAGATAAAAGTCGATGACAAATATTGAAATTACACAAAATTTTATCGAAAATCTGGAAAAGCAAGAGAAGAACTCGGATGGACACAAGCACAGATGGCGGAAAAGTTACAGATGTCCCTTTCTTCTTATAAGTATATGATATCCGGCAAATCTGCCAAAATCCCTATTTATGTTGCCTATCTGGTCTATCAGACGACAGGGAAATTTTTCTTTGAACTCTGTGGCGACATTGTACCCGAGATGAGTCTTCTCATGGATTACCGCCAACTGTCCAAAGAGCGTCAGCAGGCGATTCTGTACCTCTATTGCAATGGAACGCGCGATCGCTGCCCAGTCACCAGAGGCCATCGCCCAAGCAAAGGACACGCCGGAGGAACTCCTGCCTCTTTACACCATCCTTGGCAATATGGAAGATGGCATGTATTACGATACCTCCAATGTGGAATATTTTAATGTAGCACCTTACCGCGCCTTTTATGGGGATGAGGTCACCTGTGGTGTGCGCGTCACGACCAACCATGTGCATCCTGCATATCATGCAGGCGATATTTTGTTGGTCTGCCAGCGTCCTCCAAGAGATGGTGACACCGGACTTTTTCTCAACAAGAAAAATCGCCGTTTGTATATCCGGCGATTTCGTCAACAGAACCCTGCCGTCTGGAACCGATCACCGCGTATGGTGAGACGATCACAGTCGACAGTTATGATTACAATGATATGTACCAGTGGGTCAAATTCGGTTATGTGGTTGCCAAGATCAGATAATCCGCAACGGCAGCAATGTACTCCGTATTGGTCGGTCTTCCTTTGGATGCCTGTACGGTATAGCCGAAGATCCGATCCATGGTATCCATATCCCCCCTGCTCCAGGCTATCTCAATAGCATGACGTATCGCCCGTTCTACTGTGTAGTTCGACACGTCATGCTTTTTTGCTATCTGTCCATAGACGATCTTTTGCCATCTGATGCCTGGTATCCGGTCTGGTCGCCACCATAAAGATGGCCTCTCGTAAATATTGGTATCCACGCAAATGCGCCGGCACCCCCAAGAGGAGCATCAATTCCGTAATGCGATGCTCCAAGGGCTTGCCCGGTGTGTTTTCTTTCGTGCCTGCATTTTCCGAACTCTCCAAGATCGATTCCCGACCCAATGCCGCACGAATGCTTTGAATGATCGTCTCCGAATCAAAAGGTTTGATAATATAATAAAGAGCCCCCAGCGCAAACATTTCTTCTGCTAATGCCCGCCTGTCTGCCGCGGTAACGACGATCACTTTGGTGTCTGGTGATATAGTTTCATCCGATTGCAATTGCCGCATTACTTCTTTTCCGTCCACCAGCGGCATGATCATATCTAGCAATAAGATGCGCGGTTTGCACCGGCGCACCAAGTCCAATGCTTCCTCTCCATTTCCGGCAGTTCCTGCCAAAACGAAATCATCCTGCGATGCCACGATATTGGATAGCATCTCCACTGTGATCTCTTGGTCATCCGCGATAGCAATCGTAATTTTGTCCATAACGCCCAGTCTCCTTATATCAACTTCATAACCCGCGGAAACCTTATCATTTTTTCTCGTTTCCCTCCAGTCTGCATGCGCGAAACCTGTCGTTTTCTGCGTCAATCTCTGCAATCACATCTTATCCGTTTGCCATTTCAAATTTGCGTGCCAACAGTTTTTCTTTAAATTCGGATTGTTTATCCTTGCTCAGATATGCCTTGGTTCCATCACTCATGATGATATTCATACCCTCGTAATTGATGGTCTCATCTAAATTGATCAGATAGGAACGGTGACTCCGGTAAAAGCCGCAGCCCTTTACCGATCCTCCATCTCGTGCATGGTACAAGAACTGATGAAGTCCCCTTTTCGCGTGTGGATCAGGATATTTCTGCGGTTCATATTGACATAGATAATGTCCTTTATCAGAATCGGCATGGTTCCGAGTCCTACGATATTAACCTCAATACACCGCTCCTTTTCTTTGGCTTTGCGCACTGCACTCAGCGCCTCCGTGATCTCCGCCTCCATGCAGGCTTTGTCAATGTATCGAAAAGCATTGACCACATAGCCTCTGCGGCTCAACTCGGTATGGGATGTCAGCATGGCTATCTTTGCATATTCATATTGCTTCTGGTAACGTTTTGCTGTCTCAAAACCATCCAGCCCCTCCATTTCGATATCCATAAACAGAATATCGTAATAGGTGTTCCGGTCTAAAAGTTCCCTGCCGCTGGAATAGCGGTCGATATGTGGTGCATCCAGACCATATTTCTTCTCGATCACATCTACTGTCTTCTGTTGCCATAGTGGTTCATCGTCCACTACCGCAATCTTTAAGAATTCTGCATCATATTGCATAAACTTAACCGAACGACGAACCGGGCATCTGCCGTATCATAAAAAGATGTGTCCGTTATTCTTACGGACCACCTCGTTGATATTGGCAATCCCAAACCCTTGATGTCGTAAATCTCCTTTCGTTGATACAAACCGATTGTCAGTCCTTTTTGATCGGATTGACATAATCATTCTTCACTACAATTAAAATCTGTGTCTCATCATAACGTACGCCGCAGTATATGGTCTTACCGCCCGCTTCTTTCTCTGCATCTATAGCATTGCTCAAAAGATTGGATAAGACGGTACAAAGATCGTAAGCAGACATAACATTCTCCCGGGAAGTGACCTTCCACCTCCATGGTAATGCCTGCCAGTGCCGCTTCATCATAGTAGCGGTTGATGATGGCGTCCGCTATATCGTTGTTGACGGTCACACGATTGCCAATGGCGGCGATCTGCTCTGTCATCTTGTGGAAATAGGCTTCAAACTCTTCCCGCTTGCCTTCCTCATATAACTGTTTCGCCATAGCCATATGCGACTTGAAGTCATGACGGAAGCGCTTGGTATTCTGCTCGCGCTCACTCAAATACTGATAATGTGCCACTTGTTCTTCCAAATACTTTGTCGCCAGCGCCTGCTGGGTACGGTAGGCGTTGCGCGAAAAAAATAGAGAGCGATGAGAAGTCCGAGTTGGACGAAGACGCCAAGTCCCATAAGGACGTAGGCGAGTTCTGCAAACCACGTTCTTTCTAATTCCAGTTCTGTTAATATATATTCTCCTAAAAATGTAATACTAATACAGTCTGCCAACAATACGACTGTAAAAATCACAATATATTTTAAAGGTATATTCTTCAACTCCGTTGGGTGTTTATATCGAATATAAAAATAAATACTGCCAACTAATAGTAAAAGCATTAACTGCGCTACGCTTCTTGCCTCGCCATTGCCAATTTTCCAGTGTAACATTGATGCAAATACTATCGTTGATGTTTTTAAAAGTTGTGTTGAAATGCTAATCAGCACAATCGCTATAACTGCATCACAAATCAATCTTTTTCTTGCACCTAATATCAAAGTTTCAAACACTAAACTTATAGAAATAATAAAGGCTAATAATTGTATATTTGCATTTTGCACGATTGACGTGATGCATGTATATCCTGCCAATAAGATTATTGCAATGATCCAGTTCCTTTTCTGCATTTTGAAAGTCGCATCTGATATCAATAATACAATGAGGATCAGCAGTCCAATATACTCTAAATTACTAATGAACGAGAAAAAAATATACCCATACTTATCCACCCTTTTTCCGTTTTCTTAAATTATACCAACTCAACAGAAAAAGGGATACTATTAAATACTCTACTTACCATGACCAAAACTCTTAATCCAGTTTTCGATAACATCAAACATATTCATAAGTCACTGTCCTCCTTTCAAAAATTCAAGAAGACAATAACTTTTCTTATTACATTACCCAGATTTTTCGCGTCAATGCCTTGATTTTTCGCGCAAAAAAGCCAGCCTCATCGGGCTGGCTTATCATCTCATCATATTCACGATGCTTTTTTATTTACCTACAACATAATCCTTATATGAGGAATTTACCTTATCCTTATCAGACAGGATCAGATCATCTGCTGTCATACCTTCCGGCATCGGCCATTCTACCCCAATATCCGGATCATTCCACATCAGACCACCTTCATCATTTGGATGATAGAAATCGGTTACTTTGTAGCAGAACTCTGCGTGATCGGAAGAACGATAAATCCATGTGCAAATCCCTTTGGAATGAAGAACTGCTTTTTGTTCTCGCCTGTCAAAGTCACGCCAAACCACTTGCCAAATGTCTCGGAACCCTCGCGGAGATCCACTGCAACATCAAATACTTCTCCGATCACACGCACCAACTTATCCTGTGGATAATTGATCTGAAAATGAAGTCCGCGAAGAACGCCTTTTTGGATGCTGACTGATTATCCTGCACAAACTGACAATCGATCCCTGCTGCTGCGAAATCATTGTAGTTGTAAGTCTCCATGAAATATCCTCTGTCATCACCGAAAACGGTCGGTTCAATGACCTTCAATCCTTTGATTCCATTGCAATCATCTGTTACTGTTATTTTTCCCATGATTAACACCTTCCTGTGATTCTAGTCTTATCTGCTATCTATTATACAGACACATAAAACGTTCGTCTAGTCTACTTTTCCAAATGTTCATACTCATAATGGACATGCTGTAATTCCATCTCAAAATCCTGGCGGTTCTTTCGCGTGATCGTCTGGAGTTGCAGTCCCAAAAAAGGAAACCATCGCCGCTAAAATAACAAAGCAGCATACGATCAAAGTCGGAAAACGTTCCACCAGACCTGTATGATTGAACTCAACCAAAACAGGTATCATAAACCCAACGCCTAATACCGCCAAAATCAATGCAATCACGCCAAAGAATGCCATTGGTTTATACGTACGAAACAGGCTTGCAATGGTACGAAGCACTTTAAATCCGTCACTGTATGTATTTAAATTTTGACTCACTGCCTTCAGGTCTGTCTCGATATTCAATAATCACATTCTCTACAAACATATTCTTATCTGCTGCATGAATGCTCATTTCCGTCTCGATCTCAAAGCCCTGGGAGAGAACCGGAAAGGTCTTTACAAATTGATAACTGAATGCCCGATAGCCTGTCATAATATCCTTGATATTGGTGTGGAAAAGGCTATTGATGGAAGATCGCACAATGGAATTCCCAAAATTGTGGAAAGGTCTCTTATTTTCCTCAAAATATGTGGAAGAAAGACGGTCTCCCACCACCATATCTGCATGATGATTTAACACACAGTCCACCATCTCTCTGGCACTCTCTGCCGGATAGGTGTCATCCCCATCGGTCATCACATAACATTCTGCATCAATCTCGCGGAACATACGGCGGATAACATTACCTTTGCCCTGCTGGTATTCATACTTAACAACCGCCCCTGCCTTTCTGGCAATCTCATCCGTACCATCAGAGGAATTGTTGTCAAATACATAAATGGTTGCCTCCGGTAAGGCTTTCTTAAAATCTGTAACAACCTTTTCGATCGTCTTGCTTTCATTGTAGCAAGGTATTAAAACTGCAATTTTGTCCATTTTGGTGTTCTCCTTCTCGTAGAAATATCATTACTATAAATAATGGTAACAGTAATTGTTGGGCAAGTCCATAGCGCGGCCAGTAAGATATTGGCGAAGTTTAATATAAGTGTAGCCATAAGTCCAAGCGCCGGTGCAAGCACAGTAAGCCGGCGAAAATCCAAGCGCAACAAGGCAAAAAGAGCCACTCCAATCAATAACCAATGAATATATCCAATTGGTATACATCGTGCTGTATATGGGAACATTTTTGTCAAGAATGAATTATTATCTACCAATTTAGTTTCAATTCCCTCTACCCCCATTCCATACTCAGGATAGATATTTCTTGGCACACCATTCAAGATATTTCCTGTAAATCCATTGACCCACTTCTGATTCACCGACCAAAATCCAAAGGTCTGTAATTCCCACGCTTCAAAAAACAAATACGCGGATTCTTTCTCAGAATGGATAGATATGTACGAAAAAATCCATCCTCCAGCACTTCTTTTTTGAAAATTGGGGTTCCACTTCAGATTATCTACCAAACATGGTGTATAAAGGCTGACTGATATTCCTCCATAGGTAACAAACGCCCCATATAATCACTGTCTTCTGCAGAAAGTTCTCCGTTCTCAACAACAACGCGTGCCATCTGTGCCAGAAAGATTCCATAACTTTCCGCTTTTTCATCATCCTTTACAATACCATATGCATCATAAACCGGTCCAGTAATAAACTTGGAAGCAATCATTACTATCAAGCATATTACCAATATCTGTATGCCTTTTTGCCTGGTCATTTTTCTAAACAGCAAGAACACTGACAAACATACTATCGCTATTGCAATATAAAAGCCATTATTCCGGCTAAAGATCATAGCCAATACCGAAATTAGTAATAAGATATTTCTTATAATATTTTGTTTTTGTCTGTTTCTACATATAGTATATCAAATAACAAGATTGTGACGCAAACAATTGTAACTGAGAAAATCGGGTCTTTCAGATAGCAATCGAATACTGAGCAATATATGGCGAACATCCAAAGACTACAAGCATCAGCCAAGTAAGCCATCGGTTCAATCGAAATCGCGTCCGTATCCATTGAACCATCAATCCAATTCCCAGAGCCATAATTCCCATCTGTATCACAGAATAAATTGCAAGGCCCATTGTCAATCCGCCTAGATGTTGCCCCAAACGAAGGCATAATCGAATGAACAACACATATGCAACCGGATGATGATTGGTAAGCGGTTGCTGTCCCAAGGCTTGCGCAATATTTGCTGTACTGTCGCCAAAGATAAATCCAGGATAATAAACATATAAATATGGTGACCATAGAAGCATCAGGACGATACTACTTACTGTGATTTTCCCCAGTGGAATGCGCTCTCCCGAAACTCCTTTTATTTCAATAGGTCTTTTCTTAATCATTCGTTCACACAATAAGATACCAATGTAAATACAACATGCAAATAATAATCCTTCTGCCAGATCATATCTATGATAACTATCAATTGTGTTCCTGTACCCTGGTAAAACCTGATCAGTAAGATGTATGTGTTTTCCAAGTATAATCACAGCCGACAAGCCAACGGAGAATAGTATTGTTGCAAATTTATCTCGTAATCCAACTACTGATTTTTTGAAATCCATGTATGATTTGTCCCCTCTCTATTTATTTTAGTTGTTGCTTCTTTGTATGTCTGTATGCATCTGATTCTATTGAATAGTATACATATTTATAACCAATTTCTCATAGACAACATTCATCTCATCATGTAAACTACCCTTATACAATATAGGAATAGAGGTATTATCATGAACATTCTAATTGCTGGTGCCGCTGGTTTTTATAGGAACAAACCTTACATTAGCACTGATGAAAAATCCTGCAAATCACATTACAATTACCGACACAGACACTTCATATTTCACTAATGAGACAATTATTGCTGCCAATAATGTCTCTTGCCTTGCGCCCACACACAGACACACAACTTCGAGAATATTCTGGAAAATATAGATCTTGTATTTCATCTCGTCAGTACGACAAATCCGTCTTCTTCTAATAATGATATTGAAGCCGAATTAAACGAAAATATTACTTTTTCCACTCGCTTACTAGAAGCCAGTGTAAAGCATCATGTTTCCAAAATTATTTTATTTCCTCTGGTGGAACCGTATATGGAAATGTCGCATGTCCAATCACAGAAAATGCCCCTACAAATCCCATTACCGCATATGGCATCCAGAAATTGACAATCGAGAAGATATGTCATCTCTACCATTGTATGCATGGGATTGACTATAGTATTTTGCGTCTAGCAAACCCATACGGACCATATCAGCGTCCAAACGGAAAACTTGGTGCCCTCACCACCTTCACTTACAAGGCTCTTCACCAAGAGACACTTCATGTCTATGGAGATGGATCTGTTGTTCGCGATTATATCTATATTGATGATGCCATTGACGCAATGTTAAAAATCGCCTTTGGATCCCCCCCAATATCATATCTATAATATTGGTAGTGGCACCGGAACAAGTCTCAACGACTTAATTGATCATCTTCGTTCTGTGCTTGATATCAGAATAGACGTAAATTATGAAAAAAAAGCGCAGTGTCGATCTCCCCGCAAATTATCTGGACATCACACGATACGAAACGGAATTTGGTACACTAGTTCACACTCCAATCGATGATGGCATCCGGCGTACTGCTGATTTTCTTAAGGCTCATTCCTAATTTATAAGATTCCTTATACTGCCCAGTAGTTTTCCAATGCCCCAGAAAAGCCACCTACGAGCCATATCAATCAATAAACATCCAAAAGAAAACTACTAACATCTTCTCTGCAAACTGACCATATGGTTCAACTGTCTGCAATGCATTCGGTTTCCATATGGTCCAGACCACAGGTCGCAAGAAGTCATTCTCATGTATCATATAAATACCAAAAACTGAGCCCGCAATATATGTCACAAGTTTCGAATAGAAATTGACATTGGCAAAAAAGGCAAACCAGGATAGTGCCCAGATCACGCCAACAAAAAAGAATACAAAAGGCATCAGATACTGTGCGCATCCTAAAATTGAATTATTCTGCCACTTAATCCCCACATAATTGCAAAGTGCCACAGCATCCTATGGCTATGCCAAAACAGTATCATTCCCACAAAGGGCATTCCATACGTTTGCATACTTTTTCTTTCCATATATATGTAAACGATAGTAACCTCCAAACGCATACATGACAAAGAAAAAAGTCCACATTGCTAAATTCCCATGATTTATCCAACTGTGTCAGCGTTGGTACAACAGACCAACAAAGGAATAAGATCAGCAGGAGCCGTCTATACTCCTTTGCGACAACTGATTTAATAAAGGATTGATGTATGGCACCAAAAGATAGAACAGCAAATAGGCTATGATATACCAATTTCCCCCACAAGGTCGGGAAAACGACCGCAGCATATTGAAAAAAGAAAATGCCGCCAATCCCTTGTAGGCTAATATTGCAAAGATTACAATCGCATAGAAATATATTTCCACTACTAATTGTAAAGATCTTTTTCAAACGTTTCTTTCCGTCATTCCGAGATCCGATCATATAAAAAGCCCGTGATCAGCGCAAAAGATCACAACCCATGATCCGTACATAGAGACTTGTTCCAAAAAAGATGCGTCCCTTGCTGATATTATCCACGCTGACCGGTGCAAATCCTCCATGCACATAATAATGATGTGCAATGATAAGGAACATACCAATGATCTTTAACAAGTCCAAACTGGAATTTCGTTTTTCCCCTTTACTTATCATACTTAACCCCTTTATCTCTTAAGATATTGTTTTTGCCATAGAAGCCAATGCCATGAACTCCTCGTTGCGCGTTATCACGGAGAGCAAAAACATAAATAACAATACCCACCAGAATTTCTACAAACAGTAATGCTATCGTCCCAAGTCCCAATGGTAAATGGGCTACCAACAACACGCCTGCTCCCCATAAGGACTGACATAATGGTTGCCGGCAGGCAATCCCATAACTGCTCTCTGATCGAATAATCGACGGTCTTATGCGCCATTACACCATTGATCACAAATTCCAACAAGGTATTTAAAGGAAGCGTCAACGCAATCGCCATCACGCCATATTGCATGGCAATGATGATCGAAAAGGATCAGAATTGGCTTCTTGAAGATCTCTGCCTTCAGCATTTTATCACTGTAGCCCATTGCCTTAACTGACTGTAGGGTAATCGTTCCGGGCACTGAAAAATTGCCTCAATACATACGACCCAGACAAACGGAACCATAGCGATCCATTTCTCCGTATACAAAAAGATCGTCAATGGCTCTGCCACTACTAACAGCCCCTGTCATCAAGGGATAAATGATATAGGTCAATACACGGATGCTCTTTCTTGATAAAGCCTTCACTTTTTCGCCCTCGTCATTGATCTTTTGACATTCCCGGAAACAGAACACTGATCAAGGAGGTGTAAATATTACTCTTGATCAATGTTGGCAGCTGTTTTCCCTTCGTATAATACGCCAGATCCGCTGACGTGTATTTGGCTCCGATAATGAAATCTCCCAAATTGTTGCATACCGTCCCAAGCAGGTCTGTCATCATAACCTTTCCGCCGTAGCGGATCATAGGCTTTGCCGCTTTCCAGGAGAACATCAGGCGCGGATGCCAGCGAACCGTAACTGCTAAAAACAGGGTGTCAATGATCGTGTTTGTCAGATACTGTGCGATCAATGCCCATACCCCATATCCTTGCAGCGCCATAGCAATGCCAACGACAGCAGACACCAAAGTACCTATGATCGTAGAAAAGAAAAAGCGTTTAAAATCCATACGTCTGGAAATGTATGCCGTCTGTATGGATTGATAGGCGGAAATCGGCAGGCGCAATGCAAATACACGCACGGCAGATGTCAATATCGGCATATGGTATGCTTTTTGCCATCCAAGGTGCCGCCACAAACAAAATGGCATATAATAAAATTCCCAGACCTAAATTACAATAAAAGATTGTTGAAAAATCCAGTTCATCCGCATCCTGTTTTTGGATCAGGGCTGTATTTAAGCCACTCGTCAAGAAAACATCTGCCACTGTAATAAAGACATTAATGATAGATACAACACCATAATCATCCGGCATCAATATGCGCGCCAATACCAGCGATACGATAAAGGAAACTCCCCTGTGCGATAAAACGCTCTGCAAATTTCCATACCATACCTGACATGATCTGTTTTTTCAATGATGGTTCTGCCATACTCTCTTAGATCTCCTGCTCATCTTCTGCTGACACCGGCTGCTGCCCTTGTGCCATTGCATGTTTTAGTTTAATCAAATATCTGTATGCAGCATAATCTGTCGCTTCACACCATTTTTCATGGTTATAAAAAGTATTCTTCGTCATGAGGATTTACTTTAAAATATACATCCCCCTTTGCCCTTTTTTCCATGCATACTCCTGATATGATTTTGTAAAATAGTGATTGATCTGTATCGGAAACTCCGCTGTCGGAATCACATTGACATCCCCAAAACATACTTTGCCAAAAATATTGACCGGAGGAAGATTACGTCTGCCATTGTTGGTCCATAAATTGTGATGCAAATAATCATTCTTCGGCGATTTTTCGTCAAATCCGAATGCCGTATTATAAAACATTTTCCTACGTCATAATACTTGGACCAGCACACCGTAAAATCTTCTGTGACAAGCCCCTTCACATCGCGCGCCATATGCCCTGATGTCCCATACATACGCCAGTATAATTTGACCGCGCCATATTTATTTTCAAATGCCTGTAAGAAATCGTAAATATTATCTGTCTTTCGTGGCACGACAAACTCATCAATATCCACAAAACCCATCCAGCGCGTTTCTTTGCATACTTATGGATGCAGTCTTTGTATGCCTCTATCTGCGCCTGGTTTTTCGGCCAGTCTACCAGAGTCACGATATTTCTTTTGATATACGGCTCTAAGACTTCGCGGTAGTTATCATCAGAATTGTTATTGTAAAGATAAAAAATGCTCCACCCCACAATGCGGTGAAACTCAATCCATTCCTTTGAGATAAAGGGCTTCATTCTTAAAATTGCCCCTATAGAGACCTTGTATTGTCTCTCCGCCATATCGCGCTTCTTAGGACTGATCCTCCACGCCCATTGATACAGCATTGCCATCCCCTTATATGCCAGATGCATCCATCTGCCTTGTTTTCCATTCGCCGGCTGATCTAACATCAAATACCGTGTCTGCTTCATTTCTTTTTTGCATGATATTCTCCTAAAACCTGCTCACTTGATGATATGCAATATCCGTCCCGGCTTTGAAACATTCTTTTACAATATAGCGCACAGCACTCCAAAATGCTGCACCCCTTTTATAATAAACAACAATAGAATCACTAAAATTACTAAGATCATAAGAACATGGCCGTTTTATCATAACAAACGAAACATAGAATGACATCACCAGATCCAGATTTTCTTTTTGACCTTTTCAAAAGTCTCCAGTGTAATATCGCCATCCTTATATAATCTTTCAATGATCTTGACATACTCTACTGCAAAAGTATCAAACAGATCGTACTTTCCTTTTTGTGACGCGTTCGGCTCCAGATCCGTAAGCAGTGCTGTATTATCAATAATATACATATCTTTCTTTCTTGCCGAAAAAGATCACATCTGTATGCGGAAACATCTTATTGAATGTCTGTGTAAAGTCCAATTCCTCTAAGTCTTTTTTCCAGATCGTCGTACCCCGCCGACCAGGAGGACCAATACGATAATGCCCCCACATACGCGTCAAAATTTTCATAAACCGCCTGCGTCTCTTTTCGTTTTCCGCCTGATTTAAAAAATAAATGCCCGGACATTTGTCTGTATATTTCTCTGAGAAATCAATAAGATATTGCAAAGCACCTTCTTTTAACGCATACCTGTGATTGATAAATTTGATCGTGTTGCCACGCGCTAATTTGAATGCCTCGATCGGTTCAAAAACTGAACTGCATCTGTTTTTTTATAGATCAGATTCTGATATCTTGCCGCATATTGTTCCATCATGGACTGAAATTCCGGATCGTTGCCATTATCCGTAACGATCACTTCATATTCCGATTCCCGACACCGGCTGGCGTAGATACTATCCAAAACAGGTCTGACCCACTTTACGATACCATTGGTCGGTATACATAAGGAAACTTTGATTTGCTCTGTCATTTAATCTTCTCCATCCTTACCAACTTGTTTTAATACCCCCGCGCCGGCACACCACCCACGATAGCATATGCCGGAACATCTTTTGTCACGATCGCTCCTGCTGCGACAAGGGCATTATGACCGATCGTCACGCCATCCATGATAACCGCATTATCTCCAATCCACACCTTATCGCCAATGATCAATGGTCCCTTGTTTGACAGTTCCTGCGCCTCCGGTGCCAGAGACATATCCTCATAAGAAGTGCTTCCATGCTGATGATCGGTAATATAGATCTTGGAGCCAAGTAAAACATCGTCACCGATCTCTACCCGGTTCATGGCTCCGATATGCACATAATTTCCCCGCCGCGAAATTCTTTCCTATGATGATCGTGGCTCGTAATGATGGCCTAAATGCTGTTCTACTGCTTCTATACGAAAGCCATCTCCCACAAAAAAGTTTCCATAGGCAGTAATATGCCTGCCGCCAATGATCGAAACCCTGCCATTCGTCCAAAACCTGCCATGCAGTTGACCTATTTTCTTTGCCTGTATAGCGCTATACAGCACATTACGCACACTACTCAGTAATGACATCTCATCCATTTCCTTTCAGGGAGACTATCCAGTTTTATCATCATTTTGCTCTTTAGCACTTTGTCCAATGCAAAAACTAATATCCGCGACAAAATAACTCCGATATGTATGATGCTTTGCCAGCGAATGGTAGGATATACCGCTGCATAGGAAACTTTTTCTGCGCATAACCTGCCACCTGCATTGCATCCTCAAAATCATAGCAATAGATATTCTGTGCATAATATTGAGGATATCGGAAAATGTTTCCCTGCGGTAAGGGCTGCTGAATTGAGTATGGCATCTACAAACACCTTGCAGTTGGTAACCTGACGGGTGTAATTTTTATCTCCGGTGACGCATCTGTCAGTGCGACAGACGCACAGATATCATCTACCCACTTTCGCTGCTTTTTTGTCCCATATCGTCAATATATTTTCTGGCATGAGACTCCGATGCCATATTGATATACCAAAGATATCCTCTATACTTTACCGTACATACTTTTTTGCGACGGATAACAGGTGTACGATCGTGAGGAGATCATCTTCATAACTCACATATGCATGAAAACGTAAGTGATACTGCTCATAAAAAAGATCTCCGTATCAGGGCTTTCCAAATACTCGGATGACGGTTTACACTACTCATTGCAACCGGTATATCATAGCCTTCAAAAATAACCGGATATAAAAGTTGCGTTCGGATCCATCCTCTGTAAATGTCGCATCCTCAAAACTTTCAAATGGAACTACACTGCCATTGACCATCTGTCCTGTACTGCAAAAAACACAGATCGCCTTTTCTACATCCAGACGATACCATCTGTTCATACATCTCCGGTTTTCCATATCATCTTGATCGCGAACACAGATGTACTCACCACCAGCTCTTTCTATCCCATAATTACGTGCATCGGGAATTCCGCCATTTTCCTTATAAAAGTCTTTACCCTGGCATCTTCCTGACTCAGTTTCTGGCAGACCGCCAGACTATTATCCAGGCTTCCATCAACAACCGCTATGATCTCAAGATCCTGATATGTGCTATTTAAAATTGTATGAATCGTTTTTCTATATACTTTGCCCCATTATAAACAGGGATCACTACACTAACCATATTCCACCTATATCAATGAAACCAACCAACACAAGGCACCATCCAGATGCAATCTGATACTTCCCATAAATACTGCAACACCTATCTTGTTCATCAGGCTTGGTCCTTCCAATCCCCGGATCCTAAAATATGGATTGCTCTTTATATCCGGGAATTTTTCGTACATATCCCGTAAAACAAAGGCATGCATTTCCTTCATCAATGCCGGCTTTGCCCCACGTCCATAATGAAAGAGTGCATCCGTCATCGTGGACACATAGGCGTACTGTACCAGATAGCCTTGTTCTTGTTCCAACGACTCCATAGGATATCTGTCCAGCAAGCGGGCGAACATATCCGCAGCCACTCTCTCAAAATGTCTGTTATAACTCAATGCTCCCGTTGTAGACTTTGGATTATACAGATAATTGTATCCAAAATAATGAATAAATTTTGTCCTTGCCTTGCAGCAATAAAAAAGACAGGGTAAAGAATATATCCTCACCTATCCGTTGATCCGTAAAATCGATCCGGTGCTGCAAGATGAAGTCTTTTCGATACATCTTACAACAAGCCACCGTGTAGCACACGCGCGTAAATTCGCTTTCTATGATATCATGTTCTACTGTTTTATCCGGCATAATGCGCTTGAAACCGGCAACCACCATATCATAGTCTTTCTCCTGCACCTCACGAATAAAGGTTTCCAGATAATCCGGATCTAAATAATCGTCACTATCGAGGAAAAAGATATACTCCCCCCTTGCCATGGCGATAGCACGCATCCGGCTCTGCCCCTGTCCCATATTTTCTTCATTACTGATGCAATGCAATTTTCCCGAATATTTCTGTCCGTATTCTTCCAAAATACGCTGACTGTCATCCGGGCTTTGATCGTTCACACATATGATTTCATAATTGTCATAGGTCTGCTGTAAGGCACTGTCCAAAACACTTTTCCAGATAAGCCTGTGCATTATAAACAGGAATGATAATGGTTGCCATCGGCTTACGATCCATTATACTTTTCTCTCTCGCATAAAACTTGTTGATCCAATGCGCGATCCCGCTTGGCCAGAATTTCAAGAACATTTCCAGATCTTCTCCACCACGTTTATGCTCATTGATCAAATGCGAAGTCGTCGATTCTTCATGCAGTCTGTGCAACATCAGAGGCTCCGGAATGTATAAGAACTCACCACGTTCCCGCGATATGCGCTCCCATGTTTCCCAGTCAGATTGCTTTTCAATCCTACTTGAAATACCGGCATCTGCAAATTATCCATTGCATAGGTGACTGCGGGACAACAAATAGAATTGCCCAATGACATACAACGCCGCCGGATAAACTTACTTCCGGAAAATCCTTTGATCGCATTGGTAATAACATGGTCTTTTGATGTTGATGGTGACGACCATAATTTCCTCCCATTTCGCAACTCGCCATATCCCGAAAAAGCGTCAACGGACCTCTGCCTGCTCCAACCGATACATGATCTTTCTCTGCATATGCCGGTTCATAAATATCATCCTGATGTGCGATCGTTACATATTTCGCATTGCACTGGGACATAGCAAAATTCAATCCTGTGCAATTCCTCCTCGCCCTCATTCACATATAAAGGGATCTTTATATTTTTCCGCCATCGTTTGATATACTCACACGGTGTTGATGTCACCATCCTGATCGGCGATTGTATCGTCTGCTTTGTCAAAGAGCGGATACATTCTTCTAAATACGGGCTTTCCTGATAGGCACAAATCACAAAATTATGTTTGTCCATTACTTTTCCTCATCCTCTTCCTGATGCGTTCGAATCGCAATTTCCCCGGCTAATGTCGTGCACTTGTCCTCAAGCATGGAAACACGGAGTGCCAGAGAAAAATGCACAATAACAAAATAGCGATAAAGATCAAAAATACCATATTGGCTGCGGAGTCAATACCTAAGATACCCGCGATCCACATCGGAACGCTCGGGAAAATCCCAAATATCGCGATCAAGAGTGCGATCAGCATCCATACCAGAGCATCTTTCATTTGAATACGCGACTTGCGGATAGACTTCACAACGAACAGGAGCATCACAATCGCGCCAATAAGCAATAAAATCCTAAGAGCAGTTGACATTACAAGACCTCCTTTTTACGAACCCATTGCAATACGATAATATTCATTACAACTGTCGCCATATATTTGATGGAATTCCACAAATTGAGATAACTTGTACCAAACATACGCTCGTCCATCTCCACCTGGACTTCCTCTACCTTTGCCCCACATCCGATCGGGTATGCCAAAGTATCCGGTTCCGGTGTATATGCCACATCATATCCCACCAACTTGATCGTGCGCTTATTGTACATACGAAGACCTGATGTCGGATCTGTGATCGTCTGATGCGTACGCATTCGGATTAGGACGTGATCGGACGGCTTCCCATCATACGCGCACTGTGATCGCTTTCTCTGCTCGCAAAAGCGCGAACCTATGACAATGTGCTGCATCCGTTTCCTGCATTTTAGCCAGCATTTTGTCAACAGATTCCGGTCTATGCTGACCATCGCCGTCAAACTGCACGACATAATCGTATCCTTTCGCATTCGCATAGCGGACACCACACCGAAAGGCTCCTGCGAGTCCGGTATTGACCGGAAGATCCAGATAATTGTAACCTCTGTTATACAAGATCTTACGCGTATCATCACGACTGCCGTCATTGATAACCACATAGTCAAACTGCGGATAATTCTCTATTAAATTGTCACGACACGTTCAATATTCTCTGCCTCGTTATAGGCAGGAATAATCAGCAATGTGCTGTTCATCTTTAACACTTGTCTCCTTTTTCCACACTTCTTACTTTACTAATAAAGAGCAACACTTAATGTATTCAAATTCCATATCATTGGCAGGCTCATCAAAGAGCAACCAATCATCAGTTTTCTTTCTTTCCTGTCAGCCGTACCTTATTCGGAGCGATGGCATACAATAATGGCACTAATAAAGGATAGGCATATCGGGACTGCACTCCCCAAAATAGTGTCACTTCCCACTTCTGTAAATGCCAGATACATTGCCGTTGCAGCCCAACACATATCCTCAAGCGCGCCAATAATGATTGCAATGCGGGTTCCTACCGTCATACGACTATCTTCGCCTCTATCAAAAATGCCGCCATGATCATAACTACCAGCGGTATGCCCCAGTACTGTCCCTGACCAACATAATAGAAGAATTGCAGTTTGTTCCCAGAACAGATTGAAAAATACTCTAAGCCAAAGGTAAACAGTAACTTAATATACCGAAGCGGATCCAGAGCATAATATAACTGATCTGTCGCTGGTACTGATCGCTACCCCTCGCCTCGCGTATCTGCATATGCCTGCGGTTCGTAACGATCGGTGCCAATAGCACTGCACATATACCCAAAACCACCATGATCGCGCAAACACGGATCCGACTTTCTGCCGCTTATTTAAACGCTCCTTTGGCAAGAATAATAGCGGAAAAAGTAATGGGAAATATACGATGATCTTTGGTAGTATTCCTATAATGATTGTAACAATGATATCTGCTAACTGCCTGGTTGTGGTCACTCATCATTTTCATACAAAGCAAGGTATTTTTGCAAATCCCAACAACGTCCATCCAACGATCAAATAATCGTGGTTATAGGCACTCGCCAAAAGACCATGGATGGAATCATGCCAACCGCCGCAAATGCTGCCTTTTCCCCTTCTGACGACGCATTGTTGCCCCGACTAAAGCGCATAGCATGAACAGGTGAACCATTTTCCCATCAAAAAATAAGGTAATGCAAGAGCTCGTCCCGGCGTATAATTCACACGCCGGAACAATATAGGCAATGTGATGTAGGATAATCTGGTGACACCGTAGGGGATCACTTCACCCCTTTTATAAGAATCGTTCAGACTTTTCAGATGGGCTCACCTGACGATGTCTCATCATAATACAAATGTCCCTGCACATTTCTACACATATTCACGCAAAGGTCTGTTCTTCTGCCTCATAAATACTGCCGGTAAAAAGCCAATAACCTCCGTCGTGCGGCGATAGTAAGGTCTCATCGTCGGTACAGTCCCGGAATACGCAGTGTCACGAAAATGGCTGAAGTCCCCATGATCGTAATCGCCAGAAGAAAGACCAGATGAGCGTTGCGCAAAATAATACGACGCATGATGAAACAAAGGATGTTGCCGTATATAACAAGCGCAATAACAGTGATTTGTTCATTGCAGTTCCCATAAACATATGGCATAGTGGTGGGATATATGAAAGAAGGGCTCCCAGTAAGGTGCCTGCTACACCTAAGAACCACCTTTTTTATTCTGCCTGAACATTGTCCTAATGCACAAAAGCGATTGATCGCTTATCAGCCTGGTTCAGACACTGAGAGATGCTGAGTATTAAATTTCAGCACCAAGTTCACAAGAACTACCAACCCCATATAATGCAATGCGGCGCTTGGCGGGCATATTCTCCGGAAAATAAAATGCCCGATAGCACGGTATCGCTATAACATGCTTACTATTAACTACGTGGACTCTTTTTGTCTCTTGAACCAGAAGAGCTCCGTTTCGTTTGCTGTATCTCATTAATAACAAAGCAAATCTCCGTATTGGGGCTTGGCTTTGATAACAATTTTACCATAACCTCTTACTTGACTACCTTACCGTCTTTTTTGTAGCAGGCAATCCATGTTGTTAAGACCAGTAAACACACTTTCATGAATATTCGCAAACTTCCCTGTCAGTATAATAAAAGCCACTCTCTCAATTTCTGCGAAATTCTCCAATTGTGTTTACCACTATTCTGTATTGTTACGCAGAATAAATTGACGATGCCACTTCTTGCCTTTCAGATTCTCGTCAGCCATCCTTCATATCCCGGATTCGCAAAGTACATACTAACATTTTTTATACACCGCATCGTCTACCGATTGCGCGCCTTATTATCTCTTGATTTCACAGAAATGATGCGCATCTTTTATCTTCCGGAAATATGCCGCGGTAGCAGCATTATCATAACTTGTCACATAATCCATCAGTGCCACCGTTTGTTTGTATTGCACATAACAGTAATCCTCTTCATCCGGGAACTCTCTACTCCTTTTTGTTCTGAGACTGATGCAAAACTCCTTGGGTTTTCACTTGCATATGGATGATGCTAATTTGTGACCAACCGTCCCTTAGAAAAGAAGATTTAACATAAACCTTCAGAGAAGTTCCAGTTTATCCCTCTCCAAATTTACATGGCTTGTTCTCACGCATCGTTTTCGACACCACATTTATAGTATCTGTTATTCAAAGCCGACTGATAATGACATTCTATAATATAAACTGTATTCAGTTTCACGATAACTAGTCAAAGTATAACTGAATGGGTACCTGAGCAGTTGACATATTCACATATATAATTTCTTGCGTTTTCATGTTCAGATCTATGGATTTTTATAAATGTATTTCTATCCTTGTTGAAATGCAAAAAACACCATGCCGCCGGTATCCTCCATCTCAAAAGTCTCGCCTGCGCTTCCGGTTCATCGCTTTTCATTCGTCACTGTTTTCTTATAGCACATACTCAGATGCAATTGATAAAACATTTTGTATTGATCTCTGTAGTTTATTACACATAATATTTTACATAATATCATGAGCGATTGCCAGGATTTCTGTTGCGGCATTAGTACTCTGACATATTTTGCCTGTGCTTCCGTTAAGATGCGGTTTTAGCAACAGTTCAAATACGTCTGCCGCTATCATCAACTAATGCTGCTAAGTTCATCGCTTATCCGGCGACGCATATGGAAGCTGCGCCAGCAAGAAATATGTTACTTAACAGTTCAGACTCACACAGGACTTCTTTTCAGTTGCTGCGCCGCTGGTGTTGGCATGCTGCGTATCCCTCTGCATTCCACTGTATCGTGCCATAGACATTTTTGATCACTCATGTCTATTTTGCATCCTCTTGCAGCAAATAATTTCTTGAGGCCATATTCAAATAAAATCCATTCTCATACTATAAAGTTGACATAAACGTTCCGGATAGTCCGTTCACCTGGGTAATCCCCGCAAAGCAGCGCTGCCGCGTTGCGTTCCTTCACTTGTTCCGTGCCGGGTCCATAATCTACAATTTCAATTTCCCGATGCAATCACTGCTGAGCACGCCGCAGCCGTCTCAGGTGCTGCCAAAACGGTGACGTAGCGAGCAAATTAACTGAAACCACAATATTCTGCGAAGCGCAATCACGCCGCTGATGGTTCTATATTCCGGTTTCAATCTTTCTTAACCGCGGTTTCCTAAACATGCTTTACCGGGCTTTCGTCATCCTGATGCGTCTAAATTAGTGACCGCAATGTTGAAATATCGTCTGCTCGCCTCCACTTCTTCACTTCTCAGAATGGATTATCTCCACGGCGGCATTTGATATAACTTTGTCCAGGATCGTCTGACACATTCTTTTGCGGTCATTCTGCACCAATATATTCTTGTCTCAACGTTTTCATTTAACTAGTTCAAGATATTTCGCCAGATCCGACCATCCGGGCAATAAT
>VOFG01004934.1_pt1 | contig 33500 bp, 56 predicted proteins | sample 5384171 | NCBI WGS metagenome assembly VOFG01 (sample SAMN12384726, study PRJNA508395) | human gut metagenome | isolation source: healthy gut F | host: Homo sapiens
AAGGACAGATGACTTCTGAAGAAATCACTGCAACGGTCGATCCAACGATATTCGCCAGTATCATGGAAAAACAAGTTTTCTTTCAGTGTATCAATCAGTAATGTAACTACCAATGATAAGAACACTGTCATTAGCAGTAATTTAAGTATCTTACCTGTCATCATTAATAAAGCTGCTACTGTAATCTAAAAAGTGGTACTCCTAGCAATAGCCAACTTATCAGTAATCGTGCAGGTTGGATTGTTAATGTGGAAGAAGGAGTAGACGGCGCACCTAATAATTTAATTGATGGCAAGACTGGAACTGACGTTGCTCTAAATAATAAAGGCTTCTGGTTCACCGTTGATTTAGGAGAAACTAAGGTTTTAACAGGCATCAAACGAATCACTGGGGAAATGCATATGCTCCTAGAGAAGTGGAAATATTACAGTCTGAAAATGGTATGACATGGAAATCATTAAGTTCATTAGCAATACCCGGTAGTAGTACACAAACATCACGTTCATCTCTCCTATTACTACGCGATATCTAAAATATCAGATTATCACTATCTCTACAAACGGTCGTACGGATGTTACAGAATTTAATGTTTACGAACCCAAAAGTGAATAAACATAATGAATAGGTAACATAGAATGATAAAATAGAGGGTAATCCAATGGATTACCCTCTATTTTAGAAACATACTTCACAAACATACTTCCAGACTATCAATCTATCTCCCAAAAAGAATACTCCAGATCTCTACTTGTTAGTTCATCTTCGTACATCTTTCTTATGACTTATGGTTTTGAATTAAATTTCTCCTACTGAATCTTTTACGCTATCATCCGGTTTCAGCCGTTTCAGTCTTGTTCGTAAACGCCTTGATAAAGAGCGACATTGACATGTCGGGTTAAAGTCGTCGACATGCCGGGTTAGTAAATCAGAGTCTCTATTCGCATAAAACGAAGGCTATGTTTCACTCAAACAGCGGCTCTATTGAAGGTAAATAGAGACTCTAAAAAGAGACTATTTACATCTCCTTTTTGTTTTCAGGTTCGCGTTCAGCCAAAAGCACCGATGAAAAGGAACTTTTTAAGTAGACTGAAAGCTGAATGCGGTTTTTAACTAATTCTATTTAGATGGGCTCATCACGGTGAAGTTTGTTCAAAACTGCACCAAAAACAAAATTTTCGATCAAACACTTGTTTCTCTAATGATCTAAGAAAGATAAAGGAAAGGGGGATTCTTAATGAGTTAAGAATCCCCTGTAAAAAGACTTATGTTTATATCTTATTTCTTCATCACCCGAATAATCCGTCCGTCTTTCTTATAAGAAAAATGATTTGTATGCATCAAAACATTCAATATTTCATCAGCAGTGCTATCAGTAGAGAATTCACCGGTAAACCGTTCTGATTTCAAAGCATCATCCTTATAGATAAATTTAATATCATACAACTTCTCCATAATATTGGTTATTTCCAATAAAGAATGTTGTTTGAATTCCAACTTACCTTTCATCCACAGGAGCACATCCGTAGGCTGGTTATATTCAATCAACTCTGCCTGATAAGTATCCGTATTCACATTCAATGTCTGTCCCGGTTTCAGTAAATAGCCATTCTCTTCCGTTCGTGGAGAATCCACCGCACCAAACCTTGAAGCAAGGTAGTCACTACCCTATTCTCTTCTTCACGCGCACGCACATTAAATTTCGTACCAAGCACACAAGTCTTGATTTGTTTACTGTTTACGATAAATGGAGCATGTTTATCATGGGAAACCTCGAAATAAGCTTCACCCGACAAATCGATTTGGCGATCCGAACTCCAGAAAGAATTATGATAAACTAATTTAGAAGATGCATTCAGCCATACCCTACTACCATCCGGCAGTACAGTCTGTGCTCTCTGTCCGGCAGCAGTTATCACCTCATAATCTGAAAGTTTATTGGAAAGTAATCCCCAGGCAATTCCACCGGCAAAAACAAGTCCGGTAAGAAAAGCAGCAGCCACAGTAGCATAACGCCCCCAACGGATTGAGATATTTTTCTGTTTAGTATTTCTCTCCTTTTCTCTGATAGCCGACTTAAATTTATCTAATGACGCCTCTGTATCTACAGCATTCATCACCGCTATACGTTCACCTACAAAAAGAGTATAATAAAGTTGCTCTAAAGTTTTCCGATTCCCCGGTTCTTCCTCGCACCAAGTTTCCACCCGGGCAGCTTCTTCATCATTACATTCACCCTGCAGATAATTCAACAAGATAGTTTCATCCATGCTCATTTGACCTTTTACAATAAAAAAACTATAAAACCTTTGTAGTAATACAGTTGTGAGTACAAATATACTAAACGAAAAAAAGAAAAAATATTTTTTCTCGCATTTTTATTTCATTTATCTACTTCTTTCATTATTTTTGTCTTACATAAATTAAAAGAGAATGTCACAATCTCCGATATATTTGGATATTAATAATAATAAGTCCGTTATTACTGCCCTAAAAGCAGGAGAAGAAAAAAAGTTTTTGACGTCGTCTACAGACATTATTTCCGTAGGCTATGTGCTTTTTGTTCTCAATACGTAAGTGAGCAGGAAGAAATAGAGGAGATTGTGCAGGAAACAATGATGTGGCTGTGGGAAAACCGTTGTACTCTGATGGAAGATCTGACACTCAAAACTCTTCTTTTTACGATTGTCAAGAACAAAGCCCTCAACCGTCTTTCCCATTTTGAGATTAAACGAAAAGTACATCAGGAAATCGTTGATAAATATGATAGTGAGCTCAATAACCCGGACTTCTATTTGAGTGATGAGCTTTTCCGTCTATATGAAGAAGCATTAAAAAAAGACTTCCGAAAGAATATCTCGAAGCCTACGAGATGAACCGTAATCAACATCTGACGCATAAAGAAATTGCCGAGAAACTGAATGTATCTCCACAAACGATTAATTACAGAATTGGACAAGCTTTTTAAAGCTATTACGAGTAGCTTTAAAAGACTATCTACCTTTATTCATACTTATTTTCGGACCTAATTTTTTTCGAACAATCATGAAATCAAACTTCGTATTTAGTAGTTCAAGCCTGTTTATCGGACTTTTTCTTTTCTTCTTCACAGAAAATGTATATTCACAAGAATCTGCTGACAACTGGACTCTTAAACAAGCCCGCCAATGGACACAGAAACAAGAATGGGCGAACGGGCTGAAGGCAATGCCTCATAAGACAACCGATTATCAGGAGTTTGCCTCACAATATCACAAGAACAAGAAAGTGTGGGACAAGACTTTCCAATGGCTAGCTACCCACGACCTCGTAAATATGCCTGCCGGACGATACGAAGTAGATGGTGAACATTGCTACATCAATGTGCAGGATGCAACAACACAAGATGTCAGTAAACGTAAAATTGAAGCACACCGCCACGGCATCGATTTGCAATATGTAGTAAAAAGGTACCGAACGTTTCGGAATTACTTCAGCCGAATATGCGGAGCCTATCACCGAATATAAACCGGATGTTACTTTCTACAAAGCCAAAAAAATAAAATATGTAGATTCCACTCCGGACACATTCTTCATGTTCTTCCCTAAAAACTTCCATCAGGCATTAGTAAAAGCCGGGAAAGAACCGGAAGAGATACGAGTAATCGTTGCTAAAATCGAATATATCCCTTAAACAAAAACATGAGTGAACTTTTTAGTCTATAAAGCCTCTGCAGGTTCGGGTAAAACATTTTACCCTGGCCGTGGAATACATCAAACTATTAATTTTCAATCCCCGTGCCTACCGGCAAATTCTCGCTGTAACCTTTACCAATAAGGCAACAGCAGAAATGAAGGAACGTATTCTTAGTCAGCTTTTCGGCATACAGATAGGTGATAAAGATTCGGAAGCCTATCTCAACCGTATCAAAGAAGAGACTGGAAAAACCGAACAGGAGATACGGGAAGCGGCAGGTGTCGCCCTTTAACTATATGCTGCATGATTACAGCCGGTTCAGGGTAGAGACTATTGACTCATTTTTCCAATCTGTCATGCGTAATCTCGCACGGGAACTGGAACTTAGCCCGAATCTGAATATCGAGTTAAACAATACCGAAGTTCTTAGTGACGCCGTAGATAGTATGATCGAGAAGTTAGGTCCCACTTCCCCTGTCCTCGCATGGTTATTAGACTATATCAACGAACGAATTGCCGATGATAAACGATGGAATGTATCAGACGAAGTTAAAAGTTTCGGACGCAATATTTTCGATGAAGGCTATATTGAAAAAGGAGAAGGACTTCGGCAACGACTGCGTAATCCGAACACCATCAAAGAATACCGCAAACAACTGAAAGCTCTGGAAACGGAAATACTGGAGCAAATGAAAGGATTCTACGACCAATTCGAAGGAGAACTAGATGGTCACGCATTAACTGCTGATGATCTGAAAAACGGTTCACGGGGAATCGGAAGTTATTTCCGTAAACTGAATAATGGCGTTTTAAGCAATGATATCCGTAATGCCACAGTAGAGAAATGTCTGGAAGATGCCAAAAATTGGGCAACCAAGACTTCTCCCCGTTATGCGGATATCATCAACCTGGCTAATTCCAGCCTTATACAAATTCTGGAAGATGCTGAAAAGTTGCGTTCCAAGAATAATTTGTTACTGAATAGTTGCCGGTTATCCTTGCAACATCTCAATAAAGTGCAGCTTCTTGCCAATATCGACGAGGAAGTGCGCCAACTGAACCACGATAACAACCGTTTTCTGTTGTCAGACACGAACGCCCTGCTTCACCAACTGGTGAAAGACGGTGACTCCTCTTTTGTATTCGAAAAGATAGGGACAAATATCCATAATGTCATGATAGACGAGTTTCAGGATACCAGCCGAATGCAATGGGGGAATTTCAAACTGCTTTTGCTCGAAGGGCTTTCGCAAGGAGCGGACAGCTTGATTGTGGGAGATGTCAAACAGTCCATTTACCGTTGGCGGAATGGTGACTGGGGAATTCTGAATAGCCTGAACGACCGCATTGAGCATTTCCCGATCCGCGTCAAGACGTTAGCCACCAATCGGAGAAGTGAAACGAATGTCATCCGGTTTAACAATCGAATCTTCACAGCTGCTGCCAACTATCTGAACGGAGTGTATAAACAGCAATTAGGCAAAGATTGTGAGGATTTGCAGAAAGCCTATGCCGACGTTGTGCAGGAATCTCCCCGAAGTACAGAAAAAGGATACGTTAAAGTCTCTTTTCTCGAACCCGACGAAGAACATGACTATACCGAGCAGACACTTATTAGCCTGGGAGCAGAAGTGGAAAACCTCCTCGCCTCCGGAGTACAGCTTAATGACATCGCCATCTTAGTACGAAAAAAATAAAAGTATTCCCCGTATTGCCGATTACTTTGATAAGGAGCTACACTACAAAGTGGTATCAGACGAAGCCTTTCGCCTTGACGCCTCTCTTGCCATTTGTATGATGCTGGACGCCTTGCGATTTCTTTCCGACGAAAACAATAAAATAGCACGTGCCCAGCTGGCCATAGCCTATCAAAACGAAGTTTTACAAAAAGGATTGGATTGGAATACCCTCCTACTCCTCCTGCCGAGAATTATCTTCCCGCCGCTTTTCTTGAAAAGATAAAAGAATTAAGGCTAATGCCTCTCTACGAACTTTTGGAGGAACTTTTCAGTATCTTCGAGATGAATCTTATCAAAGACCAGGATGCCTACTTATTCGCATTCTTCGATGCTGTCACTGACTATCTACAAAGTAACTCTTCCGAACTCGACGGATTCATCCGGTATTGGAATGAAACATTATGCAGTAAAACAATTCCAAGCGGAGAAGTAGAAGGAATCCGGATTTTCTCCATACACAAATCCAAAGGATTGGAGTTCCATACGGTACTTCTCCCTTTCTGCGACTGGAAACTGGAGAATGAGACCAATAACCAACTTGTATGGTGTACCCCGCAAGTAGCACCATTCGACGTTGGATATTCTCCCTATCAACTACTCCACCCAAATGGCAGAATCTATTTATGGAAACGACTACCTGCAAGAGCGTCTCCAACTTTGGGTAGATAACCTCAATCTGTTATACGTTGCTTTTACCCGTGCAGGAAAAAACCTTATTATCTGGAGCAGAAAAAATCAAAAAGGTACCATGTCCGAACTGTTGGCAAACACTCTCCCAATCGTAGCTAAGGAAGAAGGTATTGATTGGGAAGAAGACTGTTATGAACAAGGACAACTATGTCCGTCAGAAAAAGAAAGAACAACGACATCGACCAACAAGCTAACCCAGAAACCGGAAAAGCTCCCTATCCGGATGGAATCCATGCGCCATGATATTGAGTTTCGTCAGTCCAACCGTTCAGCGGACTTCATCCAGGGAATTGAGGAAGAAGACTCGGACGACCGCTTTATCATCGCGGGCGTATGTTACACACCCTGTTTTCTGTTATCGAAACAGCAGAAGATATAGATCCGGCCATTGAACGACTTATTTTTGAAGGAGTGATCAGAAATGATGAGAAAGAAAAAGTAGCCCGCGAAGTTGCAACGAAAGCTTTTTCTTCTCCTGAAATTCAAGATTGGTATTCCGGGAAGTGGACATTATTTAATGAGTGTGCCATTATCTATAAAGAAAAAAGGAGTGCTGCAAACCCGTCGCCCGGACCGCGTAATGATGAAAGACAACCAGGTTGTTGTAGTTGATTTCAAATTTGGTAAGGAAAACCCTAAATATAATAAACAGGTAAAAGGCTACATGCAGCTACTTACCAAGATGGGATATAAGAATATCACCGGTTACTTGTGGTATGTGGATGAAGAAAAATAGAAAAAGTATGAAAGCAGTTCCCCTCATCGGCATCGCCCGCCATCGACTAACAATTGACGGTGAAGGAGTTACAACACTAGTTGCATTTCACGGCTGCCCATTGCGTTGCAAATACTGTCTCAACCCGACATCTTTGCAGCCTAACGGTGTTTGGGAGAGCTATAATTGTAACCAGCTCTACGAGGAAGTACGCAAAGATGAACTTTACTTTTTTTGGCGAGTTGCGGCGGAGTCACATTTGGAGGTGGAGAACCTTTATTACAAAGCGAATTTATCAGGCAATTCCGCCAACTCTGTGGCCCGGAATGGAGAATCACTGTCGAAACCTCTCTCAATGTTCCGCAACAGAATGTAGAAGAACTGATTTCTATTATAGATAATTACATAATCGACATCAAAGATATGAATAATGACATCTATCAGCGATATACCGGAAAGAATAATGAAAACGTCTTAGGTAATTTACGGTATTTAATCGGGCAAGACAAAACCAAGCAAATCGTTATTCGGACACCACTCATCCCCTCCTATAATACGGAGAAGGATATTGACCAAAGCATAGAACTTCTGAAAGAAATGGGAATTACCCAGTTCGACCGGTTCACTTATAAAACCCCTAATGATTAATGACATGGTACGAGGAAAACAAACTTGCAAAATTTTAAAAGAGATTCGTCGGCAGATAGCTGAAGCGAATGATATTGAATTCATCACCTCTGAATGTCAGTATCAGGGAGACTGTTTGGGCACTTGTCCCAAATGCGAAGCGGAAGTTCGTTATTTGGAGCAGCAGCTTGAACGAAAAACAGATAGCGGGAAAAGCAATCACAGTATTAGGCATATCTGCAGGGCTGATAGCCATGACTCCAATGACTTCATGCACTAATTCGGCTAATAAAGGAATGAATAAAGAAGTGTCAGTGATACAACTTCCTATGAAAATCTCATTATGGGAGAGCCTGTCCCCACTCCGGCAGAAGACACCATCATTGCCTCCATAAAAGATGCACCACCTACAGTAAACAAACAAGCCTGAACTACCCCAAGATGATGGGATGCTAGAAGGAGATATTTGTGAAGAACCACCTGTAGTAGTTGGATTTGTTGCCCCCGATATATGCAAATACTTCACTGTCGGCTAGTGATACACTGAAGTAGCTCCGGTTATGCCGGAATTCCCGGGAGGTCAACAAGCATTAATACAATTCCTGAAAAAAAATAAAGTATCCGACAGTCGCTCAAGGGAGATGGGACCACAGGGACGTGTTATTATCCGGTTTGTTGTTGATAAGGAAGGAAATGTAGTCAACCCCAAAGTTGTACGCAGCGTAGATCCTTATCTTGGATAAAGAAGCATTACGCGCATCATCAACCAAATGCCCAAATGGAAGCCGGGAGAACTGGAAGATGGTACTAAAGTAGCCGTTTATTTCACCGTTCCAGTTATGTTCCGGGCACAATAAACAAATATATGAATTAGAAAAAACTTAATCAATATGCAATCATTTCTCCAACTTGTCGCTCACGATTTATATGCCAAAATAGGAAATGACCTGTCACGTACAGCACTAATTTTCCCCAATAAACGTGCTAACTTGTTTTTCAATGAATATTTGGCAGGAGAATCCGATCAACCGATCTGGTCACCAGCCGCCATGAGTATCAGCGACCTGTTTCAGAAACTATCAGTACAAAAAAGCGGTGACCCTATTCGATTGGTTTGTGAGCTTTATAAAGTATTCAAAGAGGAAACACAGAGTCAGGAAACATTGGATGATTTCTACTTCTGGGGAGAGTTGTTGATTAGTGATTTTGATGATGTGGATAAGAATATGGTTGATGCCGACAAACTATTCAGTAATCTGCAAGATCTGAAAAACCTGATGGACGACTATGAATTCCTCGACAAAGAACAGGAAGAAGCCATTCAACAGTTCTTTCAGAATTTCTCCATTGAAAGACGAACCGCACTCAAGAGAAATTTATTTCCCTTTGGGACAAACTAGGCACTATCTACCATCGTTACCGGGAAAACCTGACAGAACTAGGCATCGCATACGAGGGCATGCTCTACCGGAATGTGATTGAGCAACTCAATACCGATCAACTCAAATACGACAAATACATATTTGTCGGTTTCAATGTACTGAACAAAGTAGAAAAAAACGAATTTTTCAGAAAACTGAAAGATGCAGGCAAAGCACTCTTTTATTGGGACTACGATATTTTCTACACCCAACAAATCAGAAAACATGAAGCCGGAGAATTTCTGAAACGTAATCTGGGGAATTTCCGAACGAACTCCCGGAAAGCTTTTTCGATACTTTCAAAGAACCGAAAAAATACGTTATATTTCCGCTTCCACCGAGAATGCACAAGCCCGTTTCCTCCCCGAATGGATCAAAATGATTACGGACAATCATTCACAAATCGCTGAAGAAAAGGGAAAAAAAGAAAATGCCGTAGTACTTTGTAATGAAGCCCTGCTGCTCCCTGTACTTCATTCCATTCCGCAGGAAGTGAAGAATGTCAATATCACCATGGGATTCCCATTGGCTCAAACTCCTGTTTATAGTTTTATCAATGCCGCTATGGAGCTACAAACCAACGGTTACCGCCCGATACCGGCCGATTCATTTACGAGGCGGTATCAGCCATATTGAAACATCCCTATACCCAGCAAATCTCATCCCATGCCGGTCCACTGGAACGCGAACTAACCAAACAAACCGCTTCTATCCACTTCCATCGGAACTGAAGCAAGATGATTTCCTGGCTACCCTCTTCACTCCCCGTAATGGCATTAAAGAGCTATGCGATTATCTGATTGAATTAATCAAAGATATTTCAACCATTTATCGCAAAGAAGGGGAATACAATGATATTTTCAATCAACTTTATAGAGAATCCCTCTTCCAAAGCCACACCAAAATCAACCGTCTCTACAGTTTGATTGAAAGCGGAGAACTAAGTATACGCAGCGACACTCTGAAACGACTGATAACCAAAGTATTGACAGCTTCCAATATTCCTTTTCATGGAGAACCCGCTATCGGAATGCAAGTTATGGGAGTACTGGAAACACGTAATCTGGACTTCCGGAATCTCATCATATTATCTCTCAACGAAGGACAACTCCCCAAATCCGGAGGAGAATCTTCCTTTATTCCCTATAACCTCCGGAAAGCTTTCGGCATGACCACTATCGAACACAAAAATGCGGTCTATGCCTATTATTTCTACCGACTGATACAGCGGGCAGAAAATATCACTCTGCTCTACAATACTTCCTCGGACGGTCTCAACCGTGGAGAAGAGTCCCGCTTCATGCTACAATTACTCGTGGAAGGTCCGCATGATATCACTCGTGAGTATCTGGAAGCCGGACAATCTCCGCAAAGCATCCAAGAGATACAGATAGAAAAAACACCTGAAGTACTAAGACAAATTTATCGTACTTACGATAGCACTAATCCTTCATCGGTAATTCTCTCTCCTTCCGCCCTCAATGCTTATCTTGATTGCCGGTTGAGATTCTATTACCGTTACGTAGCGGGGATTAAAAAACACCGGATGAAGTCAGTGCAGAAATTGATTCAGCTTTGTTTGGAACCATTTTCCATCTCTCTGCCCAATTGGCATACACCGATCTCAAAGTTTTGCAACGAGTGAATTAGGTCGACTCCATTCTCTGTTCCTTTCTCGGAACTGGCCCGACAAATGCATTTGAAGTCCTCTGCTTTTGGGGCGTAAAAGTTATTTTTCTCCCGAAGGTAAAATAGCCTTGATGGTCTTGAAGTCCTATACCAACTTTTCCGATGCACAACTGATTGAGCATTTAAACGGTAATATTCATTACCAGTTATTTTGTGGTGTTCAGATTGATCCGCTTCATCCACTGACCAATCCTAAAATCGTCAGTGCAATTCGTCAGGAACTAGCGAATCGCCTTGACGTTGAGTCCCTCCAGCTCATTCTTGCCGAGCATTGGACACCTTATCTTGAGAACCTTCATGTCTGTATGACCGATGCCACCTGTTATGAAAGTCATCTGCGTTTCCCTACTGATGCCAAACTCTTATGGGAAGGTATTGTATGGCTTCATCGTCATCTGTGCAAACATTGCCGTACATTGCACATACAACGTCCCCGTAACAAGTATCTTGATGTACGCCGTGCCTATCTTGCTTATAGCAAACTGCGTAAACGCAGGAAATCACAGACTCGTATGATTACACGAAGGTTACTTCAATTATTGGAAAAGTTACTTGACCAGCTGGAGCAACTTCATTCATCCTACAGGAACAGGCTTACACTATCCTCTGATTACCAAAGACGTTTCTCGGTCATACAGACAGTCCTTGAGCAAGGGAAGAATTTATTTGCAGGCAAAAAAGTGTCCAACCGTATCGTGAGTATCGACCGGCATTACCTTCGCCCCATTATCAGAGGCAAGGAAACCAAATCCGTTGAATTCGGAGCCAAAGTCAACAATATACAGATAGACGGAATCTCCTTAATAGAACATATCTCCTTTAAGGCTTTTAACGAAGGAGTATTTGAAAGACTGTATTCATCTGCAACAACAACTGACCGGGGTTAGGGTTAAGGCGCTTGCGGCGGATTCAATCTATGCCAATAATGCCAACCGGAAATTTTGTACAAAATATCATATAAGTACTTCCTTTAAGCGTAAGGGCAGAGCTGCCAAAGATGAGCCGCTTCGGAAAATCTTACGGTCGGAACTCAGCCGTGAAAGAGCTACCCGCCTGGAAGGAAGTTTTGGAACGCAGAAACAACATTACTCACTGGCCAGGATAAGAGCTAGAAACAGGAAAACGGAAGTACTTTGGATTTTCTTTGGGATACATACATGAGAGTTGAACGAAAAAATCGAAGATGGAGTAACCCGCCAACGAGATTCCTTTATGTTTTTCGAACATTGAGGCAACCGTATCCTCAAACAGTTTCTGAAATTCAGGATTTTTATAAACAAATATTCATGAATTGATGATGTAACGGTTGGATTCTTTTGGAAAAATGGGTCAGAATTACATAAAATAACTTCCTATAGAGTCTTCTTCAACTCTATACAAAAGAACCCGGCTCCATCCTTTGGTAGGATTTTCTTTTAATCTGTATCCGGTTTCATAAGCATAGCCATAATAAGAAGGACCAAGTACATATAACCTTTGGGGGCTGTTATTCTGTATGACAAATTCGGCAGGAATTTCTATCCACATCAGTTTGTTCTCTTTGGAAGAGTAACCGAAAACCGGATAGTGGGCTGTACGGGTTTGGACAATCTCATACTCCCGAATCAGATTCTGCCGGATTATTCTTTTTTATCGTTTCGGGAGAAAACATGGAGAATACAATCGGTTTTCGGATAAGATACTGTATTCTACATTCTTGCTTTTCTGTTCTGTATCCAGTCTGTCTATATTTTCCTCCCTGTATTCTGTTAAAATAAAATCATCGTATTTTTCTGAATAGTCAAATCGGGCATAGCCGATACGGAACATATGACCGCAGTATGGGATTCTGATTATAAATCCCTTTGTCAGAGACTTCAACGCCATATCCTCTTCAATCCGGGCACTTTCCTGTTAATGGAAAATTTCTTTCACCGATAATCCTTCCATCCCTTTTGAAGCTTTATACGGAAGAAAGAAAGTACCGTATCATGTATGATTGAATCAATGGATGTTGTAAGTTCATAAACCTGATTGTTGACATGAACGGTTACTGCATCTGTTGCATTTTTCCCGACATAACGATACTTTTATTTTTTTTAATGCACTTTTTTCTTTTACCTGTTTCAATCAATCCAGTTTCACATATGAGGTATTTGTAAACAATATCATGTTCCAAGGCTTCTTTTCTGTTATTCTCCCATGCCGGATAGGTAAAGCAAAGTTTGTCCGTCATAACGGCTTTGTACCCTTGGCGGAAATAAATCGGCACTACATTACAGACAAGCGTGTCTTTGTTTACATTCCATGTCCCGGTAAGATAATTTCCACCTTCCCCATCCAAATTGAAAATATTACTGATATATTCAAAAAGTTCCATCAGGGACAAGTTTCATCATTGCCCATATATATTCCTCTCCGTCAAAACACAACAACGTCTGCTGATAGGTTCCTGTCAATGTTGAAACAAGATTTTCTTTTTGGCTGACAGCCGTTCTGTCTTATTATTGTCAAAGCGGTGCCAGCCATTATATGACTTTGGGAAAGTTCCAAACATGAATATTGGTTGGAGTATCGCTCTCAGCGATACACTCTACTTGAAAGCGGAAAGGAGAAGCTGACAATACCTCTAAAACGATGGTATCTCCCCGTAAACATTTGATTGCAAAATTAGCCGCCGTGTCTAACAAAAAGTTTTATTTTTGCGGGTTATTTTTGCAAAACAGATTGTATCTATATTGCGTTACAATATCCTCCTCTTCCTTCATGTCGTTCGTTATATTGCCATGAAAGATGATAGAGTCCCTGTCTGTTTGCCCTTTTATCATTAGAAAGGGGACAACACCAATATAATGCAAAAAATATTCTCATCAAAATAGATATGTAACACTATCTGCAATTATCTACGGCTTTCACGACTGTCTTCTCCTCATGTCTTGACAGGCAGTCCTTCCATTCCGCTCAATTACAAATATATATCATAAGGGCGAAACTTCGGAGCGTCCGGTCGTCCTTTTTTTCTAAGGTATGCTCAAAAGCAGTTTTTGCGGGTGATTGTTTGGCCGTTCCCTTTCGGGTCTGGTTTTCCGTCCTGCCCGAAAGTTTCCCGGCGTTTAATCGCTAGTCAGGAATTGAAAAGCAAAACCAAATGCAATAGAAAATCAGACAAAGCCAATGGCGCAAGAATATGATTAGCGACAGCACGAAATGTACCAACAGGATTTTTTCGCTATGCCTGAAACGATAGCAGACAGATGTGATAATGCCGATAATGTCCCAAGCAAGCGCCACCCGACACCCCAAGACATAGTTCTCGAAAGATTTATAAATCCAAGCAAATTCTCCTTCACCTATCGGGTAAAGTTCAGGATGCTTCGCGCATTGTATGTAATCACCGATATGCACCCATAACAGAAACAAGCAACATAAACCCCATAATATTCTTGATACAAATTGTAACTTCATCTTGTTTTACTTATCACTTCAAGTTATCGTGAATGGTCTAACTCGATGTACCAGTCTTCCTTGATAGGTTTGTACAGCGTGGTGTCGTTGTACGTCCTTCGGTAGATATCGTTCAGGTCGCCGTGTTCGGTGATACGGATGTTCCGGCGGCTTCTCAATCCGGGATTGTAAACGAAACTCTTGGATGTTCCGCCGTCCACGATGCCATGGGAATAGTATGGCATAACGAGGCTCACATATACCAAATCCGCCGTTTCCCATTCCTGCGGTCAACAAGGACGGGCTATAAATGTTAAATCCTGTCCGATTTACCGAAAAAGTACAGTGTGCCGTTCGTAATGTACCGCACTTTTTTTTATATTTGCCTAAGAGACAACTGAATGTAGTGTGTATCTATTGAAAATGAAAGTGAAATAATCATCCATTCCAAAAACAAAAAAATATGAAGATGATAAGAAGAGCTTTTGCAGTTTTATCGGCAGTGTTTTGTCTGGTAAGTTGTAATAATGAATGTGAACGAATACCCCATTTATGTTGAGCCGTGATATAATTCTGAACCTTTTACATTCAAGTAAGGGAAGTTTTAGCGATGTGCTGAAAAGTGAAGATGTAAAAACTGCAAAGCACGGCTGATGTAATTCGAGCAGAAATAGATAATACTCCCATTGAAACGCTCTATGTATTGGCGATTAGATTTTATGACTTAGGGCAAAAGATGATGCCGTTTATTGGTTTTATACAGCACAAAGTTCCGCCGAAATCTTTACGCCCGTATGATAGAAAATGTAGGGGGAAGGTAGGAGAACCTGCATTTGAATGTCGGCAGGCGCAATTGGCATTCAATAAAACTGTCCGGGAAATGGATTAACGGTTATGCAGGTGGTGTACCGGATAAAATGGCTTGGAAATACTTGCTCAAGTTATTGATGAAGAAGGTCCCAAAAGCGGCTATGTCGGATTGGCTTATCTAAACTTACCTTTAAGCCGGAAACAGAATTGCTGGTAGTCGAAGAAATGAGCGAAAAGAATTATCTGAACTGCGACAATATATTATAGATAATCGGGAAGAAATGGCACAAGCCGTAAAGAAAAATGGAATAGAAGGGAAATATTGATTGAATCTGAAAGAGGATATAGATAAACGACCATAAGATGAATATAAGCTGGAGAATAATAATTCCTATTGTTCTTTATTAATTTATGCTTTTGAATTGGCTAACAAATTAATGAAGATGAATATGGAAAAAGCAATCATGGTTATGGTCAGCTTATTGCTTTTTATATATCAGCATGTTGTGCCAATGTGTTTGCTGGTGGTGACAGAAATCCCGGATGGGCATATTTGCTCGGAGGATGGATTGAAATCTTTTGGTAAAATTGTCTTCAAAGCTTTTTTATATGGCATGGCTGGCTAATATCACTTATGGATTTTCTATTAATATGTACTTGTCGGGGAAGAACACTTCATTATTACATGTACTTATTATAGTCAGTATATTATTGGCTATGCTTCCGTTGTTTTTTAATAATCCGACATTCGTAGACCCGAACGGGGCATTGAAAGCTTTACTCTTGGAGTTTTTCATTTGTCAACAGGTTATTATCTTTGGATAGGTAGCTTTTTTTGACTTTGTTATTATTGGGCGAAATCGCATTGTTTGTATTAAAAATAAAATAGGATGACTCACTATAATCTACTTCGTATTTTTCCATAAATGCAATCCTTGCCAAAAAGCAGTTTTTGCGGGTGATTGTTTGGGCGTTCCCCTTCGAGTCGGGCTTTCCGCTGCAAGTCCTCGCTATGCTGTGGGCTTTCCCCTGCAATCCCTAACGTGGGTGAAAGGGCTTTCACTGTCTTGCGCTTGCACTTTGACACGGGGCTTCGGCTGTTCGCCGAAACCTCCCGTGCCCCGTCCCGCCCGAAAGAGTTCCCCGGTGTTTGTCCGGCAGCCGACATTATTCAAGGTAGTATTCTATAATATCTTTTTATCAGTAGCTCTTCTCCTTGTTTCCACAATTTCCAGCCTTGTTCACTCTTTATTGTATCATTTGTACCTCAAACGGTTTTCGGACTCCGTATTGTCCTTGAAGCAGACTACCGTCACCATGCGAAGATAGTCTTCCCAAGAGATATAGTAGGTGTCAAAGTCATGCGTTCTTTTCGCTGAATACCATTTGTCCGCATGAGGCTGCGGCTGCGTTGCATCCTGTTTCATGCATCATAATCTGCGATGAACAGTTGATCCATGCCGTTTTTCCGCTTTCCTCGTTCAGTACAATTCTCAGCCCTTCCCGCCATTAAGCCCAACACTCTAAAACGGAGCATGGAAAGTGTAGATCAGACTTGCCGCCTCTTCTTAAGTATTCATGTATGTTGCTTCCCAGATCTCCATGCCAAGGGCATTAACGTATTCGATTCCGAAGAGTAACGATAGTAATATCTGCCATCTTTTGCATGAAGCGTTATTCTGTCCGTCCTGCCATTCGCGGATTGTCATCCTTCCTTTCCGCTCGGCAATATCCTGTCAAACGGATACTGATGCAGTGCAATGCTATCTTCCGGGTTCCTGCACGTTGCTGTCCGGTATAATGAGGCTGACGGGGTTCTGCTCGGCTATGACCTCCATGAACCCAATACCCAAAGGAGCATATAATCCATTTTGCGTTGGAACTGGAATGATTGCCTTGTATGAAAAGGGAGTGGAAAATCATCGGATTTAAGCCCCACCTTCACCAGGCGGCCATTGTGCAGGTTTGGGTATTATCTTGATAGTTATGTCTGTATCCATTGCCCCGATTTCTCACCGTCAGTGTATTGTCCCTCAATAGTTATATAGGGTTTACCCTCCCATGTTGATTCCACACGATACGAGCCGTCAAGTTTTCCGTTACGGTAGTGGCGTATTATCCTGCTGCGAAGCGTGCTCGCATCCTCGAAGATTTCCCACTCCTCGCCATCTTTTTCCCGTCGATATAATGAGATTCAAAATCTGCTCTCCTGTCTTGCTGTCAAAGCGGCGCTCCCGCCCGCTCTCCACACTCTGCTTATATTCCTTTTCGGCTTCTATTTTTGCCGTTACGAAAATAGGTCTTTTTACAGTTCCGTCTATCTTGCCTTGCTGCATGGGTGTTTCCTTTCGGGGTAACGCCGTCTTGGTAATACTCCGTGAATGTGCTGTTACGCTTGCCTTTGGACATATATACCCGTTCACGCAGCACCCCATCACGATAGCGGCGATAATCACCGTTTATCATGCCATCGGAAAATTTAACACACTCCTCGTCAAGTCCTCGTATAATGCGATATTTTCCCGTAACGGCTGTTTTACTGCCTTTTTATAATAGACCGTGCGCCGTGAGCATCATCGTCGGGTCTGCAAATCGCTCCATTCTACTGATTTGTTGTGCGGAAACCGTGCCGCAAAGCAACAAAAATGTATAGTATCAACATTCTATTCATATGTCGTATATTTTATTTTTTTCGAGGTTGATAATGTTCTGTGGCAAACTGACTTTCAGGGGGGTAAACCGCTTATTATATTTATTTTGAAGAAATTTCTCCATTCTTATAGCTTTGCTATAAAATAAAAGCGATTAATCCAACTATTATATTCACTCTTCAAGTTTACTTTTCACCAATTTCAGGAATTCCTCCTTAGTCATGAACCTGTCGAGAAAATCATTCAGTCGTCCTCATTGGTTACTTCCGTGAAAAATTCCTCATGATCCGTACTCCAGATGACAGGATTCTCAGGGTCGTTATCTGACAGGCAGATGAGATAGTAATTGGGATAACCGTCCGTATAAAGCAGCTCTACAAAATCCGGAGTGGCACAATTTGAATACTTGATGATTTCACCCAGCTCTGCATTATCCGTAAACCAACCATTCCATTCTTCAAAATCCGGTGTCCCTTTTGGAATGGCGTAAATGGTCTGGCAACCCAAAACAGTTGGCGGCGAGGTTCTTCATCCAAGGTAAAGAACGTATCTGTCATTTCCTTATAGAACGCCTCCCTGTCAGAATTGAACAACTCCATATGCTCATCACCCAATCGCCCTTAAACCTTCAATCGGCTCCGTATCTTCGGCAGCCAGCCAGGCGTGTCCACCGGTTTAAGGAACAAGGCCGTATCGAATGTAATGGCACAGAGATCCTCTTTCAATGAATTCCCTTTCAGGTTTGCTACGTTGCCGCCCAGTAGCCTGATTCTGTCTGTTATTTCCTTTTTTCATGAGTGCCGTATAATTTTTATTATTTTTGTTTGAGATTCACATGCCCGGACAGCCATTGAAATATTTCCAGTCTTTCCCTTGAAAATCTTTTTCCCCCTTCGAGCATATAGGCGCGGGAGAAGAAATTCAGTTGCATTGGTTTCATCCTCCATTTCCAGATAGTTCGCCAAGGCGCAGCAGGATGAAAGGATTATCTGTCTCTCCGATATTGTAGCATTTGCGGAAAACCCCAGCGACTGTCAGTTCCCCATCATGAAATGGGCGTCACCGGGATTGTTGTGAGCCAGAGATATGCTTCCCAGTCTTCCTTCGGTTCAGGAAGGATGTCTATGCCTTCTTGAAACAGGAGAGATGGCTTTCGCGTAATCTTCGCTTTCATCGCCTCATTTCCCTGTTTCTGACAGTTCTTCGATTCTGTCGTACAGTTCATCTGAACGTTCCATATTCCTCTATTTTTCTTGATATTCTTTGATGCTCCCACATCCCGATATCAACCAAGCCATCAGGTCGGGGGAATTGTCAGGCGTACAGGCAAACGTGGGAACACCCAGACGGCAAGATATCCGGCATTACGTTTGTTAGCAGGGTGCCCCGTCATCGTTCAGTGCCGGGAGCACAATCAGTTGTACACCGCTGACACCAATGGAGGGGCGAAACGCTTGCGCATCTCCTTCTCGTCACCGCCTTCACTAAAGGTCGGTACCAGTACGGTGTCCTGCGGTCGCGATCACACACCCTGACAGTAAGTCAGGCCCTGGCTATATCGGTTCCTCCGCCGAGCTGGACACCGAACAACAGGTCAACCGGATCCTGCGGGGTCATCGGTGGGTCAACGACCGGACGTGTCGAAACAACCATTCGCGTACTCACGGACGGCAGGGAGGCCAGTACCGAACCGAAGATGCCGGAATAGACGGCGGGAGGTTCCCATCGAACCGCTCTGGTCGAGACAGAGAATGATGTCCTTCAGAGCCTTGCATTTTCTGCCTATCCTGATTTCCGGAATGACGGTCTTGTACTGAGGTTGGTAGTTTCTTCAGGTTTTTTAGGATGGTCGTTTTCAGTCAATTTCGTTGTAACGGGATTGCGCCTTCTGCCGAACGGTTCAATGCACCGGTGACGGCTTGCTGTGTAGAGAGGAGAGCTTTCGTAGCAGGTCATCCACGACCTTGCGTACAACCTGACGCGGGCCATGTCCTTTGTTCTTTTTTCGGAATGGCCCTGCCGAGTGACATCAGTGTAGCCACAGTGCACGTCAGGGACAACCATTGCCAGCATCTCTTTCTCTGTTAGTAGCGAATCGATATGCAGACGCTTTATGGCATCCCTTTGGATGACCTGCACGACGGTCTGTGGGAAAAACTCCGGATATCGCCAAGCCAGCGGCTTACCTTCGGGGCCGACGACTCCGAGTCCGCCACGGCGGTCATTGTCATAGACGGCTTCCAGCGAACTGTCAAGGCGCTGTTCCTCCACCGTCAGCGTTACACCCGTCCCGTCAGCTGCGTTCCCGCCGAGAGCCATGCGCCATCTTTTCAAATATTCTGTTTCCATGTTCTGTTCCTTTTTTATCCGATTCCCAGAAGTCTGCCGAGCAGGGGTATTACTTTTGGATGCATCCCCGTCATTGCAGGAATGTTCCCCGGAGGCGATTCCGGTATCGGTTCCGTTCAATTCGAATCCTTTGGCCTTCTCGCCGAGTTTGCGGCGCTCGGCCGTAGTGAAATTGCTGAATGTACGTCTGATCACCGGCAGCAGTTCTGAAATTTGCGCGCTCAAACCGCAGAGCCAGCCGTTCACGAGCTGCCACAGGTTGTCGTCCAGCAGCAGTACCGAACCTGATGCACGCAGGAATCCCTCAAACCAGTATGCGATGTCGGAAGGTGCGTTGCCCACCGATGAATAGAAGCTCAAGGTGTCACGCATCTCTTCACGCGATATCCTGCCCTTGTCGTAGAGTATGCGTGCCGCGTACCCGGAGAGCAGCGGATGCGCTCCTCGATGAATTGCGGATCTGCTGCACGAACCCATACCACATGCCGTTCAGCTCTTCGTCATCAAGCGTGGATACGGCATAGTTGGTAGCCGACAGGTGTTCAAGAAGTTCTCCGGCTGCCTCCTCCGTCGATGTTGATGCAGACGAGCAGACCTCCTGCAAGGATACGTGCCACCATGGCCCGGAGCATGTTGCCCACCTTGCTGAAATCAGATTGCGGACATCGCCGTAACGGACGATGTTCACCAGGTCGGGAACCGCTTCCATCATCTCCACAATGTCTGTGGATGCCGCCGACAGACGGTCAAGACGGATGGTCATCGCTTCCACAAGCTCCGGAAGGTTGGCCGGAATGACCTGGTCAGAAGTCCCGTCAGTTCAGGGGATTCTGGTGATTCCGGTCATGCGGTCGGAGACGTACTTCTGCACGGCTTCCTCCACGGTATTGCCCCAGACTGCCCGTTCTATGATGCAGACAATCTGTTCCGGTCTATGGTAAAGACTCCATTTTCCTTGAAAGTACCCTTGCCGCCTGCGGTTTTCCGGCTTGGCCCAGTCTATGTCAAGCAGGGGCCAGGCGGTGGAAGAACAGGCTGCGTTCCAGGTCGGTCTCCTTGCGCAGGTCAAGTGTCATCTCCTTTATTTCCGCCGTGAAAGGAACACGCAAGCGTTTCTGCTGCCGTTCCACGTCAATCAGGAGAGGACTTTGGGTACCGCTTCCGGCACTTTGCCCAGACAGTTGCCCACGATGAGCGATTCCTGACGAGCTGCAGCAGCATATCGTCCCCGAAGCCCATTATGGTGGTCACCGCCTCGTTGTTGTATTCCTCAAGCGTCGGGGCGGGCAATCCACAACGCAGCTGTCGTCTGCGCCAGACGGACTGTCTCGTTACGTGGGCCACCGAGATGTCCATGTCCTTCTTCCTCCAGAAGGGCCGCTATACGGCTGACCCAACCAGGTGCCGTCATCTTCGGATGATGCCACAGGTAATGGTACCATCCCGGAGAGTCTATCCGGCCCCGTAACCGCTGCGGAAGGTGAGCCTGTCATACGTCCACGGAATCCACGTGCATTCCGCCTTTACGTTCGGGAGCCCTTTCAGCAGCTCGTTGTCATCCTTCACCTTCGGCATATTCTCCAGTGCCGGGACATATGCCCCGCAGATTACGGCTATGCACCCGAAAGGTTCCTTCTGGGCCGCTCGTATCATGCGACGCATCCCGCTTCACGGACAAGGTTCCTGCGGGAGGTATGTTCCGGGAGGGCTTCCCTGAGCGCGGTCACAGCTTCCTTGACGGCCTCGAAGATGCCGCTGCCGTCTCTGCGCTGTTCTATGTTCATGTTCCACCACGATTCACCGTCAGTATAGCTTAAGCAGCTTCTGCCAGCAGGTCAAACGGATCACCCGGCTGTTTAATAGCTTCATCATCCGCTTTCTACAGGCTCGTTGCCATCCTTCCTTTCCGCTTCGAAGGCAGGGAATGGGCAAGCGGGAGATCGAAGAAGCGGTTAAGGTGACATTCTCCCGGAGAGCATAGCGCAAAAGCCTGCCATTCCGGCGAGAAGTCGGCAAACGGATAGGAATACGGCATTCTGTGGCACATCGGGTTGATAGCCGAGCAGGGCTACCGGAGGCTTCATCTGCCCGTAGGAGACGAACGGCATGAGAGCCTCGGCCTCCGCCGGTCCTCAAGCAGTATGAGGTCGGGACGGATACGCCTGCTCCTGCAGGATGTTCCAGCAGGAGCCCGGCCCGTGATGACGTATTCCCAATAGATGAATGTCTGTCATATTACTTGTCTCATGCAAAATACGTCAATCAAATCATATCTCTTGAAGCCCTGTAGATGTCTTTCCAGCCCTCACGGTTCTTGACCACCGTCTCCATGTGTATTCCTGCCATACCACTTTGTCCTGTACAGGGTCTTTCACCACGGCACCGAGGATGCCTGAAACGAGGTCCTCCGCATGGATCTGGCCGTCACCGAAATAGCCTCTACCATGGCAAGGCCGTTGTTCACCACGGATATGGCTTCTGCCGTACTCAGTGTGCCTCGGGCTCTTGAGCTTCGTCTTGCCGTCGCCGGTGGCTCCTGACGCAGCTCACGGAAAATGGTGACGACACGATTCGGATTTCATCAAGGGCAGGTTTTCTGCTTACGAGCTGCATCACTTTCTCGAAGCTCTCCACGCGGCGGCGGACAATGTCAACTTCTTCCTCAAGCGTGTCGGGCAACGGAGGATGACCGTGTTGAAACGGCGTTTCAGTGCGCTTGAAAGGTCATTCACACCTTTATCCCCTATTGTTGGCCGTGGCTATGATGTTGAATCGCGGATGGCCTGCACCTCCTTGTTCAGCTCGGGGATGGACAGGGTCTTCTCCGAAAGGATGGTGATGAGCGTATCCTGCACGTCAGAACCGATACGGGTAAAGCTCCTGTGCGGCCGATCTTGCCTTCCTGCATCGCCTTCATCACCGGGGTCTGTACCAGGGCACCCTCACTCGGCCCCTCGGCGAGAAGACGGGCATAGTTCAGCCATAGCGGATGGCCTCTTCTCCCGTTCCGGCGGTACCCTGTACTATCAGCTGCCGAATCGCCTGATATGGCTGCCGCCATGCCGCTGACCCAGCTCTTGGCCGTACCAGGAAGACCGTACCAGAAGCAGCGCCCGGTCGGTGACAAGGGTGGCCACGGCAATCTCCATCGAGGCGGCGGTTGCCTATGTATTTCGGTGAAACCTCGAAACCGTTCTTCAGTATCCCTCCCATGAGGTAGGTGACCACGGATTGGGGTGACATCTCCCAGTTTTCGGGAATCGGGTTGGTTCTGTTCTTTTCAGTTCAGTTCCTCTGCAAACTGTTGCTCGGCATGTTGTCTCAGTAAAGTGCTCATATGAATATCAATATTTATTTTTCATTTAACAAAGTGTCTGTTTCAGATTTAAGATCCATGAATTCCAGCATCTTCGAGCAGAACTCGTTCATGGACGGCGAAGCCTCCGCCGAAGAGGCGCCTTGGCCTCGATCAGGTTCCTTAGATGCGGCCGGGATATGCATGGCAAGCCGTTCCGCCATGTCTGCGGCATAGTACAGGCAATCCTTTTTCAGAATCCAAGACATGACGCTGGAAGAGAATTTCGGGCCCTATCGCAGCCGTTGCCGTACCATGAGTCGGTATGAACTCCCCGGACCGGCCAGTTGATTTCCTCCCGCTGGGAGGGAGGAGCATCGCCACGAGTTCCGGCTTGCGCAGATAGAAGGGTCTTCCTTCAGGTGTGGAAAGCCCACAGCCCGTCTCGAGAAGTTGAGTATCCTCCAGCTCCAGGAACTTCCTGAAAGGGGGGGGATGCTTGGCGAATTTTCTGTGGCCTCTTCCTTACCGCAGCCATATACCTCGCACCAGAAACTCAAAGGGCACCCGTTCGGCGAGCTGCCTCAGGATGAATTCGGGAATCGCCTCTCTTTCTTGTTGAGCTCCTCGACAGCCCCATGGCCTTCATCTCCGGGGTGTATCCGATCTCGTCGTATGACCATCCCGGTAAGCATGTTGTGTCTGATATGTCCACGCAGGAGTTCGCAGCAGCGCATCACCATGGCTGAATCGGGAATCATGCACAGAAGTTTCCGTGCCGTTTTTGACAATGGAGCTGCGGTCCGACTCAGCACTTCCTGTATGAAGAGCTCATTGGCCTTGCTGATGTTTATCCGGAGACATTCAAGCAGCTCGTTGCGCTGGTTGGCCGGTTCGCTCTTCCAGTCTTTCCGCAGCAGTTCAAGGGCTGCGGCAGAATCCCTGCTGCCTGAATCTGGCAAGCATCTCCTTACGCTCGCCGGTGGCCGTATCCCAAGAATCGGTGATCCCGCATTCCTCTCCGGCAAGGCCCATCTGCCTGATCAGCCATAAGCCTCTGTTCCCCGACGAGATTTTCAGCAGCCTGCGTTCTTTCAAACCGCAACGGATTGTTGCGGTCATAGGCACGCCGGATAAGCGGCTGGAGGTATTCGGGCGAAATGATTTTCCCGACCCCTGCGCCAGACGGTAGGCGTAGGCCAGCATATAGCGTGTACCGTGGAGTCTGGAAAGAGTTGCCTCCGGTCCTGTCGAAATACGGCAGTTCCTCTTCCGGGGCTGTTTTCACGGGAACAATGCCTTCCGCTCCGGCCGGTTCCCATCCGGCACGCCTGTAGGCGAAGGCGGATGCGGCTGTCATGTACAGGAACGATTCCGTGTCTTCGGCTTTCCCGCGGATCCCGTCAACCAGAGTCTTGAAGGGACTCGGGAAAGGCTCCGGGAACGAATTCACGGTTGGCTGTTCCAAGCAGTGCAGCCTGTATGATAGGTTCAGTTACGTTCATCTCTCCAAGTATGATATTCTTTGTTGTACCAAATGGATTTCAGTTCCCATATATCCCCGTTTACAATGACCAGCGAGGCGAACGGATTGCCGCCGGTAATGGCGAGGATGTCGATGAAGGTTTCCTCGGGCATCGCCACACGGACGGCATTGCCCGCGTTGTCCAGCAGCGTGTAGTCTTTCCCGTTACGGGCAACCCTCACGTCATCCACAAGCGGGGGACGTCCTCGAAAAACGGATTCGTCAGCATGGCCGTGCGGTACACCGCGGCAGCCTGCTCAGGTCAGGGGCTGCACGCTCGGCACAAAGTTTTTCTTCCGCGAGTGACGGACTCCCGGAACAATGCACGCCGACATGTACCCGTGCCGTTGTAAAAGCATAGCGCCCCTTTATAGCACTGCCCGGAATCCAGTTCTCGGTGGAAAAGGTACCGGCAACGGCAAAAACTCAGGTATCTGGCGAAAAGTCTGCTTTCCTTTCCGTAAAACCAGTAGATGTTGGTATTGATATCGTTGACTTTACGGGACTGCTTGTGAAGCACGAGCCAGCTGTCCGCCACTGGCTCCGGCAAGGACGTTGTCCTTGGACCGGATATCCGATCTGCGTGCGTATCTCGTCCTTCCATTCTTCGGGAAGGCCGTCCATGTTTCTGTAGCTCTGCATGAGCAGGTACAGCCTGCCCATGCTTTCCGTCAGGTCGGATTTCCAGCCCGAGTCGAAGTCTATAGCCTCCATGGCTCTCAGTCTCCCCCGCAAGTCCCGGTGCCTGGGCATCCACCATCCTCCGCCATGTTGTCAAACAGGTATAGGCACATTCCGGAACATTCAGGAATCCGTTGCGCACCAGGTCCTTCATCCATACCTCAGGTCGGATATGCCTCCCAGTACCTTCTGGTGCCGCTTCTCCTGCCTCTGGCCTGAGCCGCTTCATCCACAGGGGTTTCGCTTTTGGCTTTCTGCTCCTTCTTCTTTTCGACCTTCTCGTTCTTTTTGGCAAAGCCACGCCGTCACCCATTCCGGCTCTTCCGCCTGCGGCCGTCAGGCTGGCGGGCGCGTACAGCAACAGCAGGCCAAATGCTTGCACGGGAATTTGCGGCTCGGGCAGGAACACTTGAACGCAATGTCATTCAAGTCTATCACCGTCTGGTCGGGATTCTTCCGCTTCCCTGGCAATGACCCCAGACGGCACGTCCGCTGCATTCCCTCAGTACCCATTTGCTCAAGGTCGCAAAGTCCTTTGTTACCTTTTACAGATGAGTCGTGGGAGCGAGCTGCAATATCTGTTCTTCTGTCAAGTTCAATGGCATACGCAACAAGTTAATTGGTCATTGGTAAATCATTCCCTGTTCCCGGCTGCATATTCTCCTGCGTGTTGATGTCAAGTACGGGACGCTTGGGGGGCTTATCAGCGCGTCTTCGTATTGGCATTTCCACTGGATGCTGCGGTCCATATCACCGTCTTTGATTCCATCGATGGTTTCTCCCGAATCTATTTCGTTGCCGCTTGTAAGCAGATAGGAAGCCACGTTGTAGGCATGGTTCACTATCCAGTTCGGATCAAGTCCGCGGAAGTGGTACTGCAGGTCAGGCAGGAACAGCGTGTTCATCCCGAGTGTATCGACCTGCATGTCGTCGGAACCCTGAATCGTGAAGAAACGGACGTTTACGGCATAGCGGATGAACCGGTCAGGACCTTCTATCTGATTGCCGCGGATTTCCTCCGCCTCGAACAGTTTCCCGCTGCCGCTGAAGAAGAACGCTTCGCAGGACAGGAACAGTTCGGCGAGCACTTCAAGGTAGTCCATTTCCAGATTGGCACGTTCCAGAGAAGACAGGCCGCGGGCAAGGAAGTCCGTAGCGAGCATACTGTACCGGCATTCCTCAAGGATACGGTCACGGCTTTCCTGGCAGTCCCACATCTGGCTCCGGGTGAAGTCGTCCACGGTCTTTCCGTCAAAGTCCATGCACGAAGTCATCAGGAACTGCACGGGTGCTTTCCCGTCCTCAAACTCCACCATGTGGTCCAAAGCTGTGATGAAGACAGACTTGTCATCACCTTCGCGGTATTCTACATTGCCGAAATGCTTCCGGCATACATCAGCCACCCTCTGCGTATCCGGCAATTCAACCGGTTCCTTGAACAGAAGGTTTATAAGTAAAAGGTCCTCCGGGCTGCAGTTCCTTTGTATTTAGGTCTTGTTGAAATACTTTGATTCATATTGAAATGCTTTTGAATGTGAAAGAATCGGTTAATCCCACCAGAAATACCATATTCTGGATTGACGCAACGTGTCGGCAAGACTGCCTATGCCGTCACAGCTCTGGTCCATATCCGGACAGAAAGCATATTGCTGTATTGCGGCTTCCATTGCTCTGTCTTCCGGAACGGGAGCTGGAAGTTCATACTCCAGCTGGTCGCTGGTAAAGGTTCCCGGAACAGCACCGTATTCCTCGTACCAATACTTTGAGATGGCCATCAGTTCGGGGGTTGCAGGACAGTCGTTCCAGTTGCCGAATGGCAGGTACACGAATATTTTCCACGGCCCGTGACCGGAATACGGGCAAGGATCAGCGGATGCGTCATGTTCGTATCGGTATTCCAGTAGCTCGAATAACGGTTGTTGTCGAATCCGCCTTCAGGCTCTTCATCAATATCATCGTTGTCCTGCCCGGTCAGCTTGTCAGGGATGGATTTCCCGTCCATGACAGGAGCCTCAAGCAGCCTTCTGCGGAATTCATTGACTTTTTCCCGGTTGAATGTGTAATCATCCGAGCTTTCGCTGTCAGGATCCGAGTTCCCGATTATGTTTTCCCACAAACCTTCATCGACATTGACCAGAACGGGATGAAGCCTTCCCGCACGCCGAGCCGTTGGGCATAGGTATTGACATGATAGGGTCATCGTCACTCATGGATGGGAAATAGGTATTCACAATCAAGATAATCCATGAAGGCACGGGCCAGTTCGTCTGGCTCAACGGTATCTTTGCCTATATGCAGCCCCTGCCAGTTCGCGAAGCGTCTCTCTATGCGTTGTGACATTGCCTGGTAATAATCCTCGTCATACGGGACAAACAGGTATGCTTCCTCTTTTGAACTCATCGGAATGATACCTTTCCGGACCGAAATAATCCAGGGCGTGGTTGTCAATGTCTCCGGGATAAAATGGAGTTTCGTTGGCGCCATAGTAACTGCCATAATAGTAGTCGGCAAATGCACGGCCCTGTTTATTGAACACGGAATCTTGTAAGCTGCCCGTTCAGGTTGTCCTTTATGAACACCCTCAGGTCATCATCGGCCGAGCCGCTTTTAATCCGGGACACAAGGTCTCCGAACTGTTCAAGAAAATCATCCCTCATAAGGTCATTTACCATGCACCAGCGTAGATATATTGCCAGATGATTGTAGGCCGTAATTGTATCTAACGGCAGATCCTTCTCTTTGAACTTCTCCAGATGGCCTTCCGCATCGTCCATCACTTCATCCGTGTCATCCGGGAAATCGGGACCGCCATCGGCATCGTCTTCGCTGCCGTATGAGATTTTCAGAGTCACTTTGTCCGGAAGGGCAACACCCTGTCCACGTGTTATCCTATGTTTATCGACAGCAGAGAAGCCTATGGTTTCTCCGTCGTTGAGAACTGCATCGTATTCCAGAACATATCCTGCCATGCTGGCCAGGAAGTCTCTCACTTTGACGGGTCGGCATCCACGTCAAGGACCTCCATTTCGTCCTTGCCGAAACACTCCATTCCATAGGTGTAGCCGCTGATTCCCTTTTTCGGTACGGTAAAGCCCGAACCATATCCAGTTGTGTATAGGCAGCGAATCCTCCTTCATCATTCCGGAAAAGCCTTCATAGAAACGGGGCTGGAAAACGACACCGCTGGTATAGATACCGGTTATATTCTTCTGGTAGCAGCAGACAACAACAGCTTCACGTACGTTTACCTCTTTCGATCAGGACTCCTCTTTGCCGATAACGGCAACCATGATGTGTGCCTTATGCTCTTTGGCTGTTTTTTCGGCCTCCGACCACATGTAATTGTTCTTCGCGCATTCTTCGGCTTCGCCATTAGGTACGGGGCAGGCATCAGGCTTACCGCCGCCATCATGTCACCCACGTCGAAGACCAGTGACTCGGGGTTCCGTTCCTCGTCAGATTTTCTTCAGCGGTGATGTCCCACTGTTCTTTCAGATCTCTGATGTATTTTTCCTTGTCCCAGCTGTTGTCGGAGAGCAAGGCGAATCCCACGAATGTGTCGGCCTTTTTCACGTCCTCGGCCTGCTTTGCCTGTTCCCTCCAGTAGGAACGCACCATCTCGACAAGGGCCGTAGCATCCTTGACAGCTGTCTTTTCGTCATAGGGTTCCATCTCACTGAAGGTATGGCCGCAGTCTGACAAGCTGTCTCCTTCGTATCCACCATTCACGCCCAGCAGCCATTCACTGTCCTTGGTATCCTTGTATTTGAAAAATGTAGTAGGTCATATCGTGCAGTACGAATGTTCCCGTACACTCGATCTCCGCGGCTTATGTCCCAACTCCTGAGAGTGCGAGAGCCAGGCTATCATTGCAGCCAGAGCTGCTTCTTTCTGTCTGTTGTCCATATTCTTATCCCTTAGTTCGGTATTTTCAGCTCTCTTGTTTCAATATGCGTGTTGCTTGTGGCGCATGGCTCCACTGTATCGGATTCCTTCACGTTTGAACTGTTCTCCCGCTTCGGAAATCTCCTCCATACACTCTTCGATGACTTGGCACTGCTGTCCTCGGATCAAGTTCCGCCCAGCGTTTGGCATATTCTATCGCTTTTTCTTCTTGTCTCATAAGATATTGGTATGCGTATGCCATACGCATGTTCCATTTTCGCATTTTTCTCACCTTCGTCACGCACGGTCTCCATAAGTCTTATTGCCTTTAGTAGAGCTCTGTCTCCTTTCCAGCGTTCTGTTCCTTCATCATTGTCACCGATAATGGCATAATTCTCATATGCACTTACAAAGCAACATTTTTATCCTGTAGTCTTGTTGCTCTTCAGGTATTGCCTCCAAAGCCCTGATAGACTTCGTCGTATTCGTCCTTCTCATTCCACTCTTCTATCTGACTGAAGAATGTATCATCTCCCGGACTGTACGAAATGCCATCAGGACTTTCCTTTCCATGGTTCGCTGTCTGAAAGTCTACATAACTGACCCCTGCCTACAGAATTCGGAAAGGTAGAAAGAATACTCAGGATACTCATCAAGCAAAGGAAGCAAAGTTGAGATAAATACTTGCTGGTTATAGACAAACAGGTCGATATAGCTGTATTCCGTTCCGGTTGCACCCCTGTTATCACACCGAGATTGCCCGGTTCAAGAATCTCTTCTGTTATCCTGTCTTCAAGATCATGACGGAAGTTCAATATATTATCTTCGCCAGCACCATTCTGGGAAGACTATGTAAAAAACATTGCACCGAAACCGTTGGCATGGTCAAATATCTCGGTTGAACCATGATAATAGTCAGCTACGATGGAGCTCAGACAGTAGATCCTACTATCACATCGAAGCAGTTCATCACTTTTCCTTGGGGTCAGTTGATATCCCGTATAAACGTCCTTCGGATTCTCGAAGAATTCATGGCCGTGGGATTTCACGGTTTCCTCTATGTGCTGTCTCAACCCGGACAAGGCAATCATGTCTTCCTCAATGCCTGACGCTCTTTCTATACCATTGACATATTTGAATGAGACACCTTCTCCAAGTACAAGTTCCAAAATGACATGAAAGTTTCCGTCACTATTTTCTTCCGGTAAGGCACAAAGATTTTTGTCGTAATACCTGATGTTGAAGTTTTCTCTTTTTCGTCATAGGATGCTTTACCGTGATCTTGCCCATATCGACATCGGTATCGTGTACACGGTATGCGAAAGACCCTGACCTTGCCCGGGTTGAAGGGGAAGAACTTCCATTTGCCTTTCAGGCACTCCGGCATACAGGAAATGATATAAGGATAGATGATGAAGAGATCCGGCCATCCTTCGACCGAGAACGTGAACTCATGGTCACCTCCGATATTGAAGTGCATGTCTCCGATATCAGATTGGTTCTTTTACTGATAAACTCCATGAAGGCATCGGCTTCCTCCATGGATTTCGGATTCATCATGCCTGACAGCTTTTCTTCGTTTTCTACAAACCAGCTCCAGAATTCTTTCACTCGTCTGGTTAACGGCAGCATATTGCACTGACGGATGAAACTCAGGGTGTCTTCATTTTCCGGATTAAGTTCCCTTTGCCTGCTTTGAAATAACCCCCAGGGTCTCCCGGTAATTGCACAGAAAAATACTGGGCATATCCCATTCTGAAATTCCACCGCTCATCTTCTGCGCCTTCCTCCCTGACGGATTCTGAGCAGTTCCGCGGCTTTTTAGCATATTCCTCAATATTGTTGTACGCCCCTTGCAAGAAAGCCGGTCGTCTCAAAATCCCGTTCGGCTTCCGGAATCTGTTCCAGTGCATCGATGATTTCCTGATGCTTTTCGGCCTTGTGCCATTCGTTCATCTGCTCCATCAATTCGTCATTCATGTTCTCTCCGGTATATATGATTTTTTTTTCCGGTTCTATAGGCTGGTCTGCAACCAAAGTCGGGAGGAATTCACTTGAAAGTTTTTTCAGGTCCTCTAACCGGGAGGCACACAACGTGAAGAGGGTGTACTGGTTGGGACACAGTGCATGACAGCTGTAAACGGATAAGGTTCTTCATCCTCTGAATCTTGGTCGATACCCATGTCATAGAGGCGGTATTTTCCGCCGTCAAATTTTCTTCAATCATTTCCCTCTTCCACATCAAGGAAATCCGGCTCACCATCGGTAGAGTATCCGGCATCTAACCGTGTGCCAGTTGTCTGCAGCCGCATCATAATAGACGAGGGTGCCTTCATCCGTATCTTCGAGATAGCTGCCCGGTAGGCTGAACCTGATCTTCCCGACCTTATGGTTGACAATTCCGCGCCGGTAGCCGATGGCAAATTCCGTTTCGTAGGGCGGTATCCCGTCAGTCGGGACAGGAACACAACCATGGAGTCTGCAAAGTTCCTCGTATTCCTTTTTGGGGAAAGGAAGAGACGGGTCAAGTGATGCTGTCGTTTCCAGCTCGCTTTTATGATGTACCCGCTGATACGGGCATCTTCTTCACTTCTTTCTGACGGCATGAAATAGCAGTCCTCCCACATGGCATTCAGGGCCATGCCTCTATGAAAACGTGCATCACGTTCCGAATTGTTCCAGATGAAGAAATCATCGGCAAAGATTCGATTCCTTCTTCCCGGATACGCCTAACGACCTCTGAAAGACGGAAAGAACCCAAAGGTGAAATGACAATGCCGTTGTCTGATTGAGGGTAATATTTATTGATATCCCAACAGAATAACAAAGACGTGCTGCCTTTGTCCTTCTGCTCCTGGATGATTTCAAACAGTTTGGCCAGCCACTTGTGAAAATGTTTCTTCTTCATGGCCTCAAAGTCCCTTTCCGTGTAATAGTCCGTCTCTGTCTTCAACCTCAAACCGGGTACGGGTCGCCTGTTGAAGTCTGTCGATGAACTCTATTGTTGCCTTGTGGGAAGCCGGGACCAAGCATGTTGGTCTGGCAGTCTCCGTTTACGGAAATGACGTTGTCTGTATTTCCTTCTCCCTCATGTTGATAATTTAGGAACAAGTCGCCCAGCCTGCAAAAAAACTTACCGTCGAAGATGATTCATCGTGCTCTGCATTATAACCGGACTCAACAGCCTGACTTTCTACAGTCTGTTGAAACTTTTGAATATCCTTTGATTTTAGTGTGAATGGTGAATCCAAGTCCCATAATTTCATTATTTTGTTTATAAATGCAAGATACCGATTTTATTCCAACTGGTCACATTTAATTTGTTAATAATAACAGAAATTTGGCACTATTGTAATACAATACGCCTTCCACATGGAAATCCATGCTTTTAATCATAGTTTAGCAACATTTTGTCAGTTCACTACATTGGGGTACAAGTTCTTCCGTAACACAAAAAATCCCCCTCCCATGAAAATCATGAGGAATTTAAGCGCATTTGCAGCTTTGTGTCAGAGGATAGCAATGAATTCACTCATTCTTGTCATTCTGGCCCAGAAAGGCAAACTGAAGTCTCAGGATTTCATCCATCGGAACGACTTTTTCGGACTCTGCTCTCCAGACTTTCCGCCTCAGCCCAAAGGAAAGGATAAAAAGCTACGCCCTCACTGCTCTTCAGTTTCGAAGCATCGTTCTGCCAGCCGTCCCATCTGTAATCGGTATAGAACTTATCCGTATCGCCATGCAGACACCAATAGATGAATTGTCCAAATTTTTATCTCCATATCTTCCATCTCCAGACAGTCGGGGGCAAATAGCCGATATTGCCGTCGTCAAGACAGATGAACAATCCTCCCAGTATGTCTTCGCCGATCACTATCTCGTTGAACGGGAACAGACTGTTTCTAGTGACAAAGTTTAGTTCTCCCGAACCGTACAGCCTTATCCAGTTGTCAATGACTATACCACCTGTGTTTTCAAGGATTGCAGCCATCAGGCTTACCGCTCTTGATCCGGTACTCTTCTTTCATTGCCTGCCTTGCAGCTTCATCCAGAGGCAGCACATTTATCGTTTTTGACGAACTTTTTATTTCATCAAGTATTCTCTGAAACATTTCATCGTTCATAGTCTTTATTTTTTTCTGCTTAAAATTTACTTTTCATCATACTCATTCAAAATAAATTGCACATTTATCTTGAACGTTATACCCATAGCATTTGCCGAGGCCGTTACTTTTTTTCATGTTTCTGTAAATCTTAAACTCCATATCCTCCGTCCATTCCAAAGAGTCCACCAGCAATACGCTGCAACTGAACGAAGTAATACTGA
>VOFG01004455.1_pt1 | contig 33484 bp, 68 predicted proteins | sample 5384171 | NCBI WGS metagenome assembly VOFG01 (sample SAMN12384726, study PRJNA508395) | human gut metagenome | isolation source: healthy gut F | host: Homo sapiens
GTACAAGATACCACATCATCAGAGGAACACTTGATACAGCAGGTGTTGCAAAAGAGAAGACAGGCTCGTTCTAAGTACGGTGCTAAGAGACCTAAGGACGCTAAGTAATTAAGCCTGAATTAAGACACGCATTTATATGAATGCATGCAAGTTTTACAATTTGCAAGAGTCAGATTTGTAAGAATCTGATTTTTACGAACAAATTAAATTTTGAATTGTGCCGGAATTAGATTAATCAAGAGGTTGCAGGTTAATATATACGGCGCGAACACATTTTTTATTTGTGAGTACCTATGATTTAATAAATTTATTAAGGAGGGAAGAACCGTGCCACGTAAAGGACATACACAGAAAAGAGATGTATTAGCAGATCCTATTTACAACAATAAGGTAGTTACATAAGCTTATCAACAACATTATGCTTGATGGTAAGAGAGGAGTAGCTCAGAAGATTGTTTACGGTGCTTTTTGATAGAGTTAAGCAGCTAAGACTGAGAGACCAGCTATCGAAGTATTTGAAGAAGCTATGAACAATATTATGCCAGTTCTTGAAGTTAAGGCTAGACGTATCGGTGGAGCAACATATCAGGTGCCTATCGACGTTAGACCAGACAGAAGACAGGCTTAGCGCTTCGTTGGATGACTACATTCTCTAGAGCAAGAGGCGAGAAGACTATGGAAGAAAGACTCGCTAACGAAATTCTTGATGCAAGCTAACAACACAGGTGCATCAGTAAAGAGAAAAGAAGATATGCACAAGATGGCAGAAGCAAACAAGGCTTTTGCTCATTACAGATTCTAATTATAATTATAGGAGGTTTTATCCATGGCTGGAAGAGAATATCCATTAGAGAGAACCAGAAATATCGGAATCATGGCTCATATTGATGCTGGTAAAACAACAACAACAGAGCGTATCCTTTATTACACTGGTGTTAATCACAAGATTGGTGATACTCATGAAGGTACTGCTACTATGGACTGGATACCCAGGAGCAGGAGAGAGGTATCACAATCACTTCAGCTGCTACAACATGTCACTGGACACCTGAGAAAGAGGGTAAGCCAGATAAGACACAGCCAGAATACCGTATTAACATTATCGATACCCAGGACACGTTGACTTCACAGTAGAGGTTGAGCGTTCACTTAGAGTACTTGATGGTGCCGTAGGTGTATTCGATGCACAGAACGGTGTTGAGCCACAGTCAGAGAATGTATGGCGTCAGGCTGATAAGTACAATGTACCTCGTATGGCTTTCATGAACAAGATGGATAAGATGGGCGCTGATTTCTTCGGATCATGCAACCAGCTTATTACAAAAGCTTGGAAAGAATCCTGTACTTGTACAGATTCCTATCGGTAAGGAAGATGACTTCCAGGGTATTATCGACTTATTCGAGATGAAGGCTTATGTCTTCAACGGAGATAAGGGTGATGATATCGCTGTTGGTGAGATTCCAGACGATTTAAAGGATCAGGCTCAGGAATATCATGACAAGCTCGTTGAGCAGTGTGCTGAACTTGATGAAGACCTTATGGAGAAGTTCTTTAATGATGAGGAAATTTCAGTCCCAGAGTTAAAGGCTGCTTTAAGAAAGGGTACTATCGAGGGTACAGCTATTCCTTGTCTTTGCGGTACAGCTTATAAGAACAAGGGTGTTCAGAAGCTTCTTGATGCTGTTATCGAGTACATGCCAGCTCCTACAGATATCCCAGATATCACAGGTGTTGACGAAGACGGTAACGAAGTAACAAGAAAGTCATCTGATGAAGAGCCATTTGCGGCTCTTGCATTCAAGATTATGACTGACCCATTCGTAGGTAAGTTAGCATTCTTCAGAGTTTACTCAGGTACATTAAACGGTGGTTCATATGTACTTAACTCTAATAAGAATAAGAAAGAAAGAGTTGGCCGTATCCTTCAGATGCACGCTAACCAGAGAAAAGAAATTGATAAGGTTTACTCAGGAGATATCGCTGCTGCAGTAGGTCTTAAGGTTACAGTAACAGGTGATACTATCTGTGATGAAGCACATCCAGTTATCTTAGAGTCTATGGAATTCCCAGAGCCAGTTATCGAGCTTGCTATCGAGCCAAAGACTAAGAATGACCAGGGTAAGATGGGTGAAGCTTTAGCAAAGCTTGCTGAAGAAGATCCTACATTCCGTGCTCATACAGATCAGGAAACAGGTCAGACAATCATCGCTGGTATGGGTGAGCTTCACCTTGATATCATCGTTGACAGACTTCTTCGTGAGTTCAAGGTAGAGGCTAACGTTGGTGCACCTCAGGTTGCTTACAGAGAGTGCTTTACTAAGGCAGTTGATGTTGATAGTAAGTATGCTAAGCAGTCAGGTGGACGTGGTCAGTATGGTCACTGTAAAGTACGTTTCTCACCACTTGAAGCTAACGTTGATAAGTTTGATGTTGAGACAAAGAACACAGTATTAATTAACGAACCTCAGTACTCTTCTGTGAGTCTTCAGTAGTTGGTGGTGCTATTCTAAGGAATATATCCCTTCAGTTGCTGACGGTATCAGAGAAGCTGCTAATTCAGGTATCTTAGCTGGATTCCCAGTTCTCGGACTTAGAGCAGATATTTACGATGGTTCATACCATGAAGTCGATTCTTCAGAAATGGCATTCCACATTGCTGGTTCTATGGCATTCAAGGATGCTATGGAGAAAGGCAGCACCTGCCCTTCTTGAGCCTATCATGAAGGTTGAGGTTACTATGCCAGAAGAATACATGGGTGATGTAATCGGTGATATCAACTCACGTAGAGGACGTATTGAGGGTATGGAAGATATCTCAGGTGGTAAGATGATTAAAGCATTCGTTCCACTTGCTGAGATGTTCGGATATGCTACTGACCTTCGTTCTAAGACACAGGGTCGTGGTAACTACTCTATGTTCTTCGATAAGTATGAGCAGGCTCCAAAGTCTGTTCAGGATAAGGTTATTTCTGATAGAAATAAGTAATAACTATAAAATATAGTTGAAATATTTCACTAAATGAAATATAATAAATATCAGCTATGACAAAGCCCGAGGGGATACCCCTCAGGGCAATCTAAATATTTTTAGGAGGATTTTAAACAATGGCAAAGGCTAAATTTGAGAGAACAAAACCACATTGTAACATTGGTACAATCGGACACGTAGATCACGGTAAGACTACATTAACAGCTGCTATCACAAAGACTCTTCATGAGAGACTTGGTACAGGTGAGGCTGTTGCATTCGAGAATATTGATAAGGCACCAGAGGAAAGAGAAAGAGGTATCACTATCTCTACAGCTCACGTTGAGTATGAGACAGAGAAGAGACACTATGCACACGTTGACTGTCCAGGACATGCTGATTATGTAAAGAACATGATCACAGGTGCTGCTCAGATGGATGCAGGTATCCTTGTTGTTCTTTGCTACTGATGGTGTTATGGCTCAGACAAGAGAGCATATCCTTCTTGCTCGTCAGGTTGGTGTTCCTTACATCGTTGTATTCATGAACAAGTGTGATATGGTTGATGATCCAGAACTTCTTGAATTAGTAGATATGGAAATCAGAGAACTTCTTAACGAGTACGGATTCCCAGGAGATGATACTCCAATCATCCAGGGTTCAGCTCTTAAGGCTCTTGAAGATCCTAACAGCGAATGGGGAGATAAGATCCTTGAGCTTATGCATACTATTGATGAGTATGTTCCAGATCCAGAAAAAGAGATACAGATAAGCCATTCCTTATGCCTGTAGAGGACGTATTCTCTATCACAGGACGTGGTACTGTTGCTACTGGTAGAGTAGAGAGAGGTGTTCTCCACGTTAATGAGGAAGTTGAGATCGTTGGTATCCACGAAGATATCCGTAAGGTAGTTGTAACTGGTATCGAGATGTTCAGAAAGCTTCTTGATGAGGCTCAGCCAGGTGATAACATTGGTGCACTTCTTAGAGGTGTTCAGAGAGACGAAATCCAGAGAGGACAGGTTCTCTGCAAGCCAGGTTCAATCACACCACACCACAAGTTTACAGCTCAGGTTTACGTATTAACAAAGGACGAGGGTGGACGTCATACTCCATTCTTCAACAACTACAGACCACAGTTCTACTTCAGAACAACTGATGTAACTGGTGTTTGTGAGCTTCCAGCTGGTACAGAAATGTGCATGCCTGGTGATAACGTAGAGATGACAGTTGAACTTATCCATAACGTAGCTATGGAGCAGGGTCTTCGTTTCGCTATCCGTGAGGGTGGTAGAACAGTTGGTTCTGGTGCTGTTGCTACAATCATTGAGTAATTGTTATTAATACAGTTCTTTCAAGGGTTTCCGAGGTTATCGGAAACCCTTTTTTGCGCGGGCAGCTCCTTGAGAAGTCATGGGCAGTTTGCAGTCGTGCTCGCGAAGTAATGAACTAGAATATGATAAAAAGAGGAGTACAACATGCTATACATAATGCGTCATGGCAGGACGGACTGGAATGTACGTCATAAATTGCAGGGAAGAACAGATATACCGCTTAATGATGAAGGCAGAATGATGGCGGCAGAGGCTGGGAAACAGTATTCAGATATACATTTTGACATATGTTACTCATCTCCTTTGGAAAGAGCAAAAGAAACAGCAGACATTTTCTTGAAGGGAAGAAATGTTCCTGTGTATACAGATGACAGACTTGTTGAGATGGGATTTGGAGTATATGAAGGAATAGAGAATTCATTTGCTATAGATGACTGTCCAATTAATACTCTTTTTAAGAAGCCTGAGAAGTATGTTACAGTTGAAGGTGGAGAAAGCTTTTGAAGAACTTTTTGCAAGGACAGGGGAGTTTATAGACAATGTAGTTATGCCACAGGTAAATAGTGGCAAAGATATACTGATTGTTGGTCATGGTGCCATGAACTGCAGTATTATAGCAAAATTCAGAGGAACACCACTGGATAAATTCTGGGATGGAATGACTGATAATTGTCAGGTGGTAAGGCTTATATAATATTATAAAACACAATTTTACGATTTATTCAGACCAAATCATGCTTGGTTTCGTATATAAGTATAGAAGTTAATAAATGAGACTTTGACTTACAACGGAAGGTTAGGATGGTGATTGGGATGAGTAGGAGAGATAGCAGGAGAAAATACCAAAAAAGAGGAAAAAGGAAGAATCAAATATTCCTTGTAATGATGACTATACTGGCATGTACGGTAGCAATTGTATTAACAGTCAAGATGAATAATAAGAATGTCAGCAAAGGTGTAGCAGTAGGTGCAGAATATACAGCAATTAAGAGCGATGGTAATGTGACGGAGGAACAGCTTTCTGTAAGAGAAGAGACTGTAAATGATTTACCAGATGTATACAGAATAGAATGCTATGAATCGCTTAATCAGAATCCAGAGCTGCCAACGGGATGCGAGATTACATCGTTAACATCCGTACTAAATTATTACGGCTGTAATGTTGATAAAACAACTATGTCGGATGAATATCTTAAGAAAGGCAATGGCATTTTCTACGAAATGTTTCTTGGTAATCCAAGGGATAACACAAGTTATGGATGCATGTCACAGCCAATTGTTAATGCAGCTAATAAATATTTCAAAGTTAATAATATGTCAGCAGTTGCAAAGAATATCAGCGGAACAGATTTTAAAGAGATTCTAGGTATGGTTGCTCAGGGTGACCCGATAGTAATATGGAATACAATAGATATGAGACAGCCACATGAATCTAAGACATTTGTATTTAATGGGAAAGAATATACATGGATGTCTCCAGAACATTGTGTTGTAATTACAGGATATGATCTTAATAAGAATATTGTTTATATAATGGATCCTATGGAAGGTAACATAACAAGGAATCTTGAGACATTTCAATCAAGATATGAAGCGATGCACAGCCAGGCTGTCTATATTATAGAATAATTATAGGGAGGGCAATATTGCCCTCCCTTTAGTCGTGTTATTAGTTTGATTTAATATTGTGCCTTGCATTAAGCTTCTTTGCACAATGTATGAATGCAGGGAACAAAAATGCGTCAGCAAGCAATCCATGCGATTGGTGAGGCGAGGCATGCACCCATGAATCCAATACTTGGAATGAGTATGATGGTACGCAAATGCACAGTAAATCATCTCCAAGATACCTGCTGATATTGCAAATACGGAGAAGCCCATACCCTGTATGCAGAAGCGGACCACGTTAACACCTGTAAGTGGAATGTAGAAGCATGCAGCTGCAAGGATGAACTGTCTTGTAAGAGCAATTATTGTTGTCTCTGATGCATTAACGAATAATAATGCAATATAATCTGTAGTGAAATACAGTGCAATAAAGAGAAAGAACACTGTATACTGAACCGATTATCATAGCGGAGCGTACGCCCTGACCAAGTCTTTTAATCTTGGCAGCTCCAACATTCTGTCCGGCATAGGTTGCCATGGTTGAGCCGAGTGCATCAAATGGACAACAGGTAAAGTTGAACATCTTAGAACCGGCAGTCATTGCGGCTACATATGTTGAACCAAGTGTATTGACAGCGACCTGAAGGATTGTACTTCCAATGGCTGTTATTGAATACTGGAGTCCCATAGGAACACCGTTCATACACAGGTTGGTGATGAATCTTCTATCAAGTTCCCTTTCTGATTTGTCACCTTTTAAGATGTCATATTTCTTATACATATATATAAGGCAGGTAAGTCCCGAAATTAACTGTGATGTTACAGTTGCCCAGCCAGCTCCGGCAACACCCATCTTACATACAAGAATAAGAAAGAAATCAAGTACTACATTTATTATTGAAGAAAGCACAAGGAAAACTACAGGTGTCTTACTATCGCCAAGCGAACGGATAACACCGGACACCATGTTGTACAGGAATACAGTTGGGATTCCTATGAATATAACTACTATGTAATTATAGGCATGGTCAATAATATCTGCCGGAGTATTCATGATAATAAGTATCCTGCGGCAGAATATTACGGATGCAAGCGTAAGCACTATGGCAAACACAATACTGCAGATATATCCGTTAAATACATATTTTCTAAGGTCAGCAGGCTTCTTTGCACCAAAGCATTGGGCAACCGGAATCACGAATCCGTTACAGACTCCCATACAGAAACCGATTATCATGAAGTTGATAGAACCTGTTGCTCCAACTCCGGCAAGAGCTTCAACACCGAGAGTTTTACCAACGATTATTGTGTCAACAAGGTTGTAGAACTGCTGAAACAGCATTCCGAACAGCATTGGAACTGCAAATCCAAGAATATGCTTGGAAGGCGAACCATTTGTCATGTCTTTTTACCATAGGATTTCCTCACTTTCGTATATTTATAAAGCCAAATGATTATACTATATTTTTACAAACTGTCAAACTGATTTTGCACGAATTTGAATTAATTTAACGAATTATTGTCTTAATATGAAATGTCTGTTAAAATGCATAGGTAATATTTATGCGGAGGCAGACATGAAGAAAACTTTTGATGTTAAGAGACTTACAATGCTGGCATTACTTACAACAATTGCACTGACAATATTTGTTGTGGAATCAGCGATACCTACGCTTGTTCCAATACCAGGAGTTAAATTAGGACTTGCCAATATAGTCACACTTTTTTGTATTAAAAAAGGTATAAATTCAGTGAGCAGCTATTGTGCTGGCTATGAGAATTATACTGGCTACAATATTTACAGGGCAGGCAGTATCATTTATATATAGTGTAAGTGGTGGATTTTTATGTCTTATTGTGATGGCGACTGTTAATAAATTGCTTAGGGGACAGTATATATTCCTTACAGGTATACTTGGTGCGGTGTCGCACAATGCAGGTCAGATTCTTCTTTGCATTTTTCATACTCAGATTGTCAGGTATATTTGCGTACATGCCGTTCCTTGTGATAAGCGGTGTTATAACAGGTCTGTTTTACCTTGTGTGCTTCTTTGCAGACAGATATATTCTAAAAAAAATATACTATGTAGCAGATGGAGGAGATTGTGAAAAAAAGAGTTATTACAGTGGTGGTGTGATTGTTCTGCTTGTCGGGGCAAGTGTGGCTTCTATTATATATATGAAATCAGGAAAGAATGACGGTAGTAAGACCGCTTATATATACAGAGATAACGAATTGTTAAGAACTGTTTCGTTAGATGATGTTAAGAATCCGTACACGTTCAGGATTGAATACGGGGATGGAGAGTATAATGATATTCTTGTCGAGAATGGAAAGATTAAGATTGCTGATGCAAGCTGTCCGGATAAGCTGTGTGTGAACATGGGCTATATATCTGAGCCTTTAATGCCAATCACATGTCTGCCTAATCATCTTGTTATCAGGATTGTGAATGACGGCGAAGAATCGCCGTCACTCGATGGTGTTGTGTATTAATTATTTCATCCAGCGGCCAGAAGCACCACATGGAAGAACAAGTCCGTTGCTTGAAACAGGGAGACCTACTTCCTGTGAATCACAGTGTCCGCCAAAGCTCTTAAGTTCTGTGCTTAACATATAAGTAAGAACGGCTGGCTGAAGACCTGTGGTGTATGAATTAATAAGGAAAAATAATGGTTCATCAGAAAGAAGCTGTGCACAAAGCTTAACAAGCGGGTGTATGGCTTCTTCTATTTTCCAGATTTCTCCTTTAGGACCACGTCCATATGAAGGTGGATCCATGATGATTGCATCGTAATGGTTGCCTCTTCTTATCTCTCTTTCTACAAACTTTACACAGTCATCAACTATCCATCGGATAGGCTTATCAATAAGTCCTGAAGACTGCGCATTTTCTTTAGCCCATGCGACTATACCCTTAGAAGCATCTACATGCGTAACATTAGCACCTGCGGCTGCACATGCAAGTGTTGCTCCACCAGTATAAGCAAACAGGTTAAGAACCTTTACAGGTTCGCTGCCACGCTTTTTCCTGGCATCAGAGATTATCTTTCCAAACCAGTCCCAGTTAGCAGCCTGCTCAGGGAATATTCCTGTGTGCTTGAAGCTGAATGGCTTTAAGTTGAATGTCAGCTCCTGTTCAAATGAAGGACTGTTGTAGTGAATCTGCCACTGCTGTGGAAGGTCAAAGAACTCCCATTCTCCGCCGCCCTTAGAACTTCTGTGGTAATGACCATTCATATTCTTCCAGCCACGCTCTTTCTTAGAGTGTCCCATATTACCTGTGGGTCCGGGCGTACAAGAATATACTTACCCCAGCGTTCAAGTTTTTCGCCCTTAGAGGTATCTATTACTTCATAATCTTTCCAGTTGTCAGCTATAAACATAATTAAGTATCCTTTTCTATATAAAAATGTGTTGCAGTTTGGTACCGCATTTGTTATTAAATAATTATATACGAAAATATTAATAACTGCAATCGTGCAAAAATGTTTTGAACAGGCATGTTTTATGTTAATATATTTCTATCGAAATCTGATTAAGGGGCGTTGCATATTGAAAATGTTGGTTTAAAGAATATACGGAAAGATATTGTATCAGGAATAATTGTTGCTCTTGTGTCAATTCCTATATCAATGGGATATGCACAGATTGCGGGACTGCCAGCGGTGTATGGCCTGTACTGCTCTATTCTGCCAGTGCTTATATATGGATTTGTTACATCTTCGCCGCAGTTCGTGTTTGGAGTGGATGCAACTCCGGCGGCACTTGTTGGTGGAACACTTGCAACGCTTGGAATAGTGTCAGGCTCTGAGGAGGCAAAGGCAGTAGTTCCGGCGATAACTTTAGTTGCAAGCATTGTGGTCTGCTGCTTTTCTTCTTTTATCAAAGCAGGGCGTATTGTCAATTATATATCGACACCTGTAATGGGTGGATTCATAAGCGGTATTGGTGTGACAATAATTCTTATGCAGACAGCGAAGCTGTTTGGCGGTAATGCGGGAACAGGAGAGGCAATAAAGCTTCTTATACATATAGCTGGGGGAGATGAAGTCGTTTAATCTGTTGTCAGCAATGCTTGGAGTCGGAACAGTTGTGATTATTCTTGTTGCGAAGAAGTTCATTCCAAAGTTTCCGATGTCAGTACTTCTTATGGTACTTGGTGCACTTGCAACTGCAATTTTTCATATTGACAGATTCGGTGTTAAGCTTCTTCCACATGTTGATAAGGGGGCCGGGATTCTCACTTCCTGACATGTCAGTTGTGTTTAAGGATCCGTCAGATATAATACTTCTTGGACTTTCAGTGGCAGGTGTTGTCATGGCGCAGACATTGCTTGCAACTAATAATTATGCCAACAAATATGGCTATAAAGTAAGCAATAACAGAGAAATTCTGTCTTATGCTGCTTTGCAAATGCGGCTTCTGCTGTAATTGGCGGATGCCCTTTGAATGGAAGTGTGTCAAGAACAGGAATTGCAGACCAGTTTGAGTTGTAAATCACAGGTTATGTCAATAACAGCTTCTCTGACAATGCTTCTTATAGTGCTTTTGGAACACCGGTGCTTGAGTATCTTCCTGTACCAATACTTACAGGAATTGTTGTTGCAAAGACTGATAGGAATTACTGAATTCGGGCTTGCAGTTAAATTATGGAAAACAGACCATACGGAGTTTGCAATATTTGTAGGAGCATTTTAGGCGTTCTGTTATTCGGAACGATATACGGAGTTGTAATCGGTGTTATTCTTTCATTCATAGCTGTTATTGTCAAAGCGGTTGAACCACCAAGAGCATTTCTCGGAGTTATAACGGGACAGGAAGGGTTCTACAGTCTTAACAGATACCGTAATGTAAAGAAGATAAAAGGTGCGGTTATATACAGATTTAACGGTGCACTTTTCTTTGCAAATATTAATACATTCGTTGATGATATAGAAAAGAATCTTGATGATAATACTAAATGGGTAATTGTAGATGCCGGAGGTGTAGGTTCTATTGATGTGACGGCAGTTGACAGGCTTATGTCTTTATATAAGGCACTTGAAAAGAAAGGTATCAGATTCTATATTACAGAGCATGAACACACACTTAATGACCAGTTAAGAGAGCTTGGCGCAGGCGAACTTGTTGAAAAAGGTGTTGTTAGAAGAACGATTCCGCTTGCCCTAAGAGATGCAGGGCTTGACAGACCTTATCCTGTCGAGGAGGGGGAAGAAGAGCAGGCTGTTTCTGGTGAGGTACATGAGGACAACGAAAGACTTGCTGAGATTGAGTGGGCTTTTGGTGCAGATGCAGACGAATGGCTTGAGAAGATGGCAACAGAGATGGCTGATGAGATTGGCAGTGTCAAGAAAGATGAGAAGAATGTTATTGTTGATGCTGAAAAGCATGCAGCATGGGGAAGAATCGGACTCTTTGATGAGAATGAGCTGCTTGAGCGACTTGAAATGCATTTGTTTGACGATAAAAATATCCTAATCTTGATATTGATGATATTGAGAAAAAGAATTGATGAACGCCGTGTGGTTGTCGAGAAGAAGCTGGCACAGATTAATCCTGACGCAATCCAGATGCTTAATGAACACAGAAAGGAAATGCTTGACAGATTAAAGCTTCACAATCTGTATGCATATGAGCATATGATGGAGCAGAAGAGGAAGCATTATGAACATCTGAAGAAGAAAGATCCGGAGCTTGCACAGAAGCTTAAGAATTTCTATAATCTTTCAGATGATGACAAATAATTTATATAACGGAGATAATGGTGAATATATTAAATGTTGAAAAGGTCAGCAAGACCTACGGAGAAAAGGAACTTTTTAATAATATAAGTCTGGGAATTAACAGCGGTGATAAGATTGGACTTATAGGTGTGAGTGGAACAGGTAAGTCTACTCTTTTAAAGATTATTGCGGGTGTTGAAGAACCGGATGAGGGACAGGTTGTAAAGGGCAAGGGAATTGAGCTTGCGTATCTTGCACAGACACCTCTGTATTATGATAATGAAAATGTGCTGGAATATGTTATGCGTGGAAAGCATGCGGACAGCCAGCCAAAAGCAAAAAGAGATTCTTAACAAGCTTGGAATAACGAATCACGGTGCAATGATGAATATTTTATCAGGCGGTCAGAAGAAAAGAGCAGCGCTTGCAAGAACTTTGGTTGAGCCGGCAAGACTTCTTATTTTTGATGAACCTACGAACCATCTTGATAATGACATGGTACTCTGGCTGGAACAGTTTATTAAGAATTTCAAGGGAGAACTTATCATGGTTACTCATGACAGGTATTTCCTTGATAATGTAACTAACAGGATTGTAGAGCTTGATAAAGCTTCCCTTTATAGCTACGATACGAATTATTCAGGCTTTCTTGAACTGAAGACCCAGCGTGAGGAGATGGAGAGGGCAACTGAGGCTAAGAGACAGAATATATTAAGGAAGGAACTCGCGTGGATAAGAAGGGGATGTCAGGCTCGTTCTACCAAGCAGCAGGCACGAATTGACAGATTTGAGGATATGAAGGAAGCTTCAAAGCAGGCGAGAGCCAGATTTGACAAGCAGCTTATGGATATGGATTCAGTCAGCAACAGGCTTGGAAGAAAGACTGTTGAACTCCACAACATTTGCAAAAGCTTTGGAGAGAGGACAATAATTGACGATTTTACCTACATTTTTCTAAGAGATGACAGAATAGGTATTGTTGGTGATAACGGATGCGGCAAGTCTACGCTTATGAAGATTATAGCAGGCCAGCTTGAACCGGACAGCGGCAGTGTTGAGGTTGGAGAGACTGTAAGAATCGGATATTTCATGCAGGAGAACGAACCACTTGATGACAGCCTTACCGTGCTTGAGTTCGTAAGAAGCATAGGCGAATATGTTACGACGGCAGATGGAAAGGCAACAGCGTCACAGATGTGTGAGAAGTTTCTTTTTACACCGAAGCAAAGCAGTGGACACCGATAAGCAAGCTGTCAGGTGGTGAGAAAAGGAGACTTTATCTGTTAAGTGTTCTTATGAGTGCGCCAAATGTGCTTATTCTCGATGAGCCTACCAACGACCTTGACATTGAAACTCTTGAGATACTTGAGGAGTATCTTGATGGATTTGCAGGTATTGTAATCACAGTTTCACATGACAGATATTTCCTTGACAGAGTCGTTGACAGGATATTTGCATTTGAGGCAGGGAGGCCACCTTACACAGTACGAAGGCGGTTATCCGGACTACAGGGATAAATGTGTTTCTTCTATATATAATGTGGCATCAAATGGAACATCTGATACATCTAAATCAAAGGCAGCAGGGCAGGTGAAGAAAGCATATAACAGTCATGAGGATAAGATTAAGTTCACATACATGGAACAGAAAGAATATGAAACTATCGATGATGATATAGAGAAGCTTGAAACTAAAGTTTCAGAACTTGATGATGAGATTGCAAAGAACGCAACAGCTTATTCAAAGCTTGCAGAACTTACTAGGGAAAAGAGATGTGGAGAGGCAGCTTGAAGAAAAGATGGAGCGATGGGAATATCTTAATGATCTCGCAGAAAAAATAGAAAAACAGAAACAGCAGTAAATATTAACAAAACAAGTGACATCAGAATAGATTATCTGGTTGAGCAAATCATATATTCATGGTATGATGATATATGATTTACTATATTGATTATATGAGGGAGGGAAAATTATGTTTTGCCCAAATTGCGGAACAAAGAACGAGGACGAGGCACTATTCTGTGGAAACTGTGGAACACGTCTAGTGATAGATGTGCCTCAGGAGACACCGGTGCAGGAAAGTGTGGAAGAAGAGCCAGAGGTAACACCGGTACAGGAGAATGTGCCAGCAGAGCCGGAGGAAACACCGGTACAGGAGAGTGTGACAGCAGAGCCGGAAGTAACACCAGTACAGCAAAGTGTTCCAGTTCAGCCACAGCAGGCTTTTGGTCAACAGCCTGTACAGCCTACACAGTTTACAGGTCAGAATTCTGGTCAGCAGACCTGCCAATAATAAGCCTGCCAGATTCCCTAAGGGTATAATTGCAATTGTAGCTGCGGGAGTTGCTGTGATAGCTGCCATAATTATATTTGTATGTGTGGGAAAGAATGTGACAGATTATAAGAAAACTGCCAAGCAGTATGTTAAGGCGGTTGCAGAGTGCGAATGGAATGATGCGTATAGTCTTATTAATCTACCAGATGGGGAGTTCCTTACTAAGGAAGCATTTATTAATGTTCATGCAGATGCGACTGGTGAGAAAGTTGAAAAGATGGCAGCAGATGACATTGTCTCAACATATAGCAAGATGCCTGGTAACAAGGCTGTTAAGGTAGGATATATAACAGATTCGGGAATGCAGTATAATGATGTGTATCTTACAGTAGCCAATAAGCACTATATGCTTTTCTTTAAGAAGTATAAAGTCAGCGCTGAGAATCTTGTAGTAAAGGATGTTACAATAAAGGTTCCAAAGGGACTTACATTATATATTAACGATGTTATTGTCGGTGATGGATATAAGTCGGATGCATCTAAGAATGGAAACGGTTCTTCTGATGAATATGTTATACCATATCTGTTCAATGGAAAGAATGATATTAAGGTGACTGGAGAATTTATAGAGGACTACACAACACAGCTTTATGCAAAGACATGATGAAGATACATTTACTGTTGGAACATACAATGCAAAATATGTTAATTCGAAGCTTGAAGAACTTAAGACACAGGCAAGAACAGATGTGGATGCAATAATTAACGCTGTACAGGCAAAGAAAGATTATTCAGCTATAGCCGACAGGGTGTGTGAAAGAAGAAAAGAAGAACATAGAGTCAGCTTATAAGAATATTTACGACAGCTACAATGACAAATACAAAACTGTATCCAATTTGAAGATTTCCAAATTCACAGCTTCTATCGCGGATACATCTTTCAGAGTGGATTCAGATGATGGATGCCCGGTGATTAAAGTTTCAATTAAACTAGGATATACATACAAAGATACAGTACTCAGGAAGTGATAAAGCTAACGACAAAAATAATAACAATAATTCAGCTTACATATATTATAAATATGAAGATGGTAAGTGGAAGATTAATTCTATGTATCTTGGATTTGGATTTTATTAAAATACTGTTTTGACCGGGACTTATGTTCCGGTCAAATTTGTTCTGCATTGTATTAAAAAAAAATACAATTTTTCTGTTGATTTTATATAGAGAGTAGTGTATATTAATACTTGCTGTGACATTGATAGCTGTGAAGCGTGAGGTTGCTGCTTTAATAAAGCAGGTTTTCCGTGGAGCGAATGTCAATGCTGGAGATAATCTCCGGCGAAGAAACTGGCGACAAGTCACTGTACCAAAATCATCTGCAATCCGCAGAAATGACGCGCGTGGGTCGAATTATGAATGAGACTATATGATACGCGTGGGAGTGTGTACAGTCACCGCTTGTCGTACTTAAACAATAAAGTGCGAAGGAGGCGACTTTTTTTATGGCAAATCAGGTAATCAGAATTACTCTGAAGGCTTACGATCATCAGTTGATTGATCAGTCAGCTAAGAAAATCATCGAGACTGCTAAGAAGACAGGAGCACAGGTGAGTGGTCCGGTACCTCTTCCAACAAAGAAGGAAGTTGTTACTATTCTTAGAGCTGTTCACAAGTACAAGGATTCAAGAGAGCAGTTCGAGCAGAGAACTCATAAGAGACTGATCGATGTATTATCACCATCTCAGAAGACTGTAGATGCATTATCTAAGTTAGAGATGCCAGCTGGTGTATTCATCAACCTTAAGGTAATGAACTAATCATTATCTGGAATTTTTCATTATTAAAGCAATAATCCTAAGGGTTTAATATAGAAGTAACAAGCAGTGGTGCGGGTTCCACTTATATTAGCTGTTCTAGGATGACAGGATGCGCTGTGTATCACACATCATCTTGTCCGCTGTAGATTAAACAGGAGGAAAATCAATGAAGAAGGCAATTTTAGCTACAAAAGTCGGAATGACTCAAATCTTCAACGAAGACGGTGTTTTAACACCTGTAACTGTTCTTCAGGCTGGTCCTTGTGTTGTTACACAAGTTAAGACAGTAGAAAACGACGGTTACGATGCAGTTCAGGTTGGTTTTGCTGACATTAGAGAAAAGTTAGTAAACAAGCCTGTTAAAGGACATTTTGATAAGGCAGAGGTTCCTTACAAGAGATTCTTAAGAGAGTTCAAGTTTGAAAATGCTTCAGAATACTCAGTAAAGGATGAAATCAAAGCTGATATCTTCGCAGCAGGCGATAAGGTAGATGCAACTGCTATTTCAAAGGGTAAAGGTTTCCAGGGCGCAATCAAGAGATTGGTACCAGTCAAGAGGACCTATGGCTCATGGTTCTAAGTTCCACAGACATCAGGGTTCAAACGGATCAGCAACAACACCTGGTAGAGTATTCAAGGGAAAAGGAATGCCTGGACATATGGGTTCTAAGAGAATCACAATCCAGAATCTTGAAGTAGTAAGAGTTGATGTTGAAAACAACGTAATCTTAGTTAAGGGTGCAGTACCTGGACCTAAGAAATCATTAGTAACACTGAAAGAAACAGTAAAAGCTGCTAAGTAGTTTTTTGCTAAGGAAGGAGGACCACACAGATGGCAAACGTATCTGTTTACAATATTGAAGGCAAAGAAGTTGGTTCAATCGAATTAAATGATGCTGTATTTGGTGTAGAAGTTAACGAACATCTCGTACACATGGCAGTAGTTAACCAGCTTGCAAATAATCGTCAGGGAACACAGAGCGCAAAGACACGTTCAGAAGTTTCTGGTGGCGGAAGAAAACCTTGGAGACAGAAAGGAACTGGTCATGCAAGACAGGGTTCTACAAGATCTCCACAGTGGACAGGCGGTGGTGTTGTATTTGCACCAAAGCCAAGAGATTATTCATTCAAGATGAATAAGAAGGAAAAGAGAATTGCTCTTCTTTCTGCATTATCATCAAAGGTTGCTGACAACAAGATTGTAGTTCTTGATGCATTTAACCTTGACGAAGTTAAGACAAAGAAGTTCGCAGAAGTTATGAGCAACTTAAAGGTTGATAAGGCTTTAGTAGTTATTGAGGGTGAGAACAAGAATGTAGTTCTTTCAGGAAGAAACATTCCTACAGTTAAGGTTTCAGCTACTAACGAAATCAACACATACGATGTATTAAAGTATGAAACATTAGTAGTTACTAAGGCTGCTGTTGAAAAATTAGAGGAGGTGTATGCATAATGGCAAACGTACAGTATTATGATGTAATCCTCAAGCCTGTAATCACAGAGAAGTCTATGGCTGATATGGCAGATAAGAAGTATACATTCTTAGTTCATACAGATGCTAACAAGACAATGATTAAGGATGCTGTTGAGAAGATGTTCGAAGGAACTAAGGTTGCTTCAGTTAACACAATGAATCTTGATGGCAAGAAAAAGAGAAGAGGCAGAACAGTAGGTACTACTGCGAAGACTAAGAAGGCCATTGTACAGTTAACAGCTGACAGCAAGGAAATCGAAATCTTTAGTCACTTTTAATTAGTAGCTTTAAAGTGTAGAAAACAATATTACACAGACTCGAAAGGAGAGAAATAATGGGAATTAAATCATATAACCCATATACACCTTCCAGAAGAAATATGACTGGTTCAGATTTCTCTGAAATTACAAAGTCAACTCCTGAGAAGTCATTACTTGCTAAGAAGAGCAAGAATGCTGGTCGTAACAACCAGGGTAAGATTACTGTAAGACACCACGGTGGTGGAAACAGACAGAAGTATAGAATGATTGATTTCAAGAGAAACAAGGAAGGCGTTCCAGCACAGGTTATCGGAATTGAGTACGATCCAAACAGAACAGCTAACATCGCTCTTATCTGCTACGCAGATGGCGAGAAGGCATATATCCTTGCTCCTCAGGGATTAACAGATGGCATGACAGTACAGAATGGTGCTGGTGCAGAAGTAAGAGTAGGTAACTGCTTACCACTTTCAGAGATTCCAGTTGGTACTCAGGTACACAACATTGAATTATATCCAGGTAAGGGTGGACAGCTTGTTCGTTCTGCTGGAAACTCAGCTCAGCTTATGGCTAAGGAAGGCAAGTATGCAACACTTAGATTACCATCAGGCGAGATGAGAATGGTTCCAATTATCTGCCGCGCAACAATCGGTGTTGTAGGTAATGGAGATCACAACCTTATTAATCTTGGTAAGGCTGGACGTAAGAGACATATGGGTATCAGACCTACAGTTCGTGGTTCTGTTATGAACCCTAATGACCATCCACATGGTGGTGGTGAAGGTAGAGCACCAGTTGGTCGTCCAAGCCCAATGACACCTTGGGGCAAGCCAGCTATGGGTCTTAAGACTCGTAAGGCTAAGAAGGCTTCAAACAAGCTTATCGTAAGAAGAAGAAACGGAAAGGCTATTAAGTAATTAGCCTACAATCGTAACTATTATTATTCACGAAGATTATAAGGAGGTTTCAACCTATGGCTCGATCACTTAAAAAGGGAGCATTTGCAGACGAAAGCTTACTTAAGAAAGTTGATGCTTTAAATGCTGCAAACGACAAACAGGTTATTAAGACTTGGTCTCGTCGTTCAACAATTTATCCTCAGTTTGTAGGTCATACAATCGCTGTTCATGATGGTAGAAAGCATGTGCCTGTATATGTTACAGAGGATATGGTTGGACACAAACTCGGTGAGTTCGTAGCTACAAGAACTTACAGAGGCCATGGCAAAGACGAGAAGAAGAGTAGATAATTTGAATTTTTTGAAAGGAGGTTTAATCCATGGCTAACGGACATAGATCCCAGATTAAACGTGAAAGAAACGCTGTTAAGGATACAAGACCAAGCGCAAAGTTATCTTACGCTAGAGTATCTGTTCAGAAGGCTTGTTTCGTATTAGATGCTATCAGAGGCAAGAGCCTTGATGAAGCACTTGCAATTGTTATGTACAATCCAAGATATGCATCATCTATTATAGAGAAGTTATTAAAGTCAGCAGCAGCTAATGCTGAGAACAATAACGGTATGGACCCAAGTAAGTTATATGTAGAAGAATGCTACGCTAACAAGGGACCAACAATGAAGAGAGTACATCCAAGAGCACAGGGTAGAGCTTACAGAATCGAAAAGAGAATGAGCCATATCACTGTTGTTTTAAATGAAAGATAATTATTTTCTAAGAGATAGAAAGGAGTCTTTATGGGACAGAAAGTTAATCCTCATGGTTTAAGAGTCGGCGTAATCAAAGACTGGGATGCAAAGTGGTATGCAGAAGACGATTTCGCTGATAACCTTGTAGAAGATTATAACATTAGAAAATTCCTCAAGAATAAGTTATATTGCAGGAATTTCAAAGATTGAAACAGAGAGAGCTTCAGACAGATTAAAGATCGTTATTCATACAGCTAAGCCTGGTATCGTAATCGGTAAGGGCGGTGCTGAAATCGAGAACTTAAAGAAGCAGGTAGAGAAGTTAACATCTGCTAAGAAGTTAAGCATTGATATCAAGGAAGTTAAGAGACCAGATAAGGATGCTCAGCTTGTTGCAGAGAACATCGCTCAGCAGTTAGAGAACCGTATCTCTTTCAGAAGAGCTATGAAGTCTTGCATGGGCAGAACAATGAAGCAGGGAGCTAAGGGTATCAAGACATCTTGCTCAGGACGTCTCGGTGGAGCTGATATGGCTCGTACAGAGTTCTATCGCGAGGGTACAATTCCTCTTCAGACACTTCGTGCAGATATCGACTATGGATTTGCAGAAGCAGATACAACTTATGGCAAGGTTGGTGTTAAGGTTTGGATCTACGAAGGTGAGGTTCTTCCTACAAAGAATAATGCCAACGCTAACGTAGAAAAGGAAGGGAGCGATAAGTAATGTTACTACCTAAGAGAGTTAAACATCGTAGACAGTTCCGTGGTTCTATGGCTGGTAAGGCTACAAGAGGCAATAAGATCACTAATGGTGAATTCGGTATTGTTGCAACAGAACCTTGTTGGATCAAATCAAATCAGATAGAAGCTGCCCGTGTCGCTAGACAAGATATATTAAGCGTGGTGGTAAAGTATTTATAAAGATTTTCCCAGATAAGCCGGTAACAGGTAAGCCTATCGGTGTTCGTATGGGTAAAGGTAAAGGTAACTTGGAGTGCTGGGTAGCAGTAGTTAAACCTGGACGTGTAATGTTCGAGATTTCAGGCGTTGCTGAAGAAACAGCAAGAGAAGCTTTACGTCTCGCAAACATAAGCTTCCTTGCAAGTGCAAGATTGTTTCACGTGCAGACTTAGAAGGCGGTGATAACAGTGAAAATTAATAAGTATGTAGAAGATTTAAAGGCAAAATCAGCTGCAGAGTTAAATGAAGAATTAGTAGCTGCAAAAAAAGAACTGTTCAACTTAAGATTCCAGAACGCAACAAATCAGTTGGACAACACCAGCAGAATCAAGGAAGTTCGTAAGAACATCGCTAGAATCCAGACTGTAATTGCACAGAAGAATGCTTAATTAAGGCATGTAGACTTAGATATCCTAAGAAAGGAGAATAACTGTGGAAGAGAGAAATTTAAGAAAAACTCGTACAGGTAAGGTCATAAGCAATAAGATGGATAAGACAATCGTTGTTGCAGTACAGGACAACGTTAAGCATCCACTTTACAATAAGATCGTTAAAAAGAACTTACAAGTTAAAGGCACACGATGAGAACAATGAATGTTTAATCGGAGATGTTGTTAAAGGTAATGGAGACAAGACCTTTATCTAAGGATAAGAGATGGAGATTAGTTGAGATTATCAGTAGAGCAAAATAATAAGAATTTATTTGTGATATTACTGAAAGGAGTAGTATTATGGTACAACAGGAAACCAGACTTAAGGTTGCTGATAATACTGGTGCTAAGGAAATTCTTTGTATCAGAGTTATGGGCGGATCTACAAGAAGATATGCAAATATCGGTGATGTAATTGTCGCTACTGTTAAAGAATTCAGTAAAGGGCGCACGTCGTAAGGACGGTTCATATATTAAATTTGATGAGAATGTCTGCTGTTATAATTAAAGATGATCAGACTCCTAAGGGAACTCGTATCTTTGGTCCAGTAGCCAGAGAGTTAAGAGATAAGAAGTTCATGAAAATCGTATCTCTTGCTCCAGAAGTATTATAGGAGGTACCACAATGTCAGCTGTTAGAATTAAAAAGGCGATACTGTTAAGGTTATCGCAGGAAAAGACAAGGGCAAAGAGGGCAAGGTATTGTCTGTAAATGCTAAGAATCATACAGCATTAGTTGAGGGTGTTAACATGGTTACAAAGCATGCTAAGCCAAGCGCAGCTAATCAGCAGGGTGGAATTCTCCACCAGGAAGCACCAATCGATATCTCAAATATCGCTTACTCATTAAAGGGTAAGGAAACAAAGATTGGTTATGACTTCAAGGACGGTAAGAAAGTTCGTGTTGCTAAGGCAACTGGCGAAGTTATCGATTAATAAAGGAAGGAGGCAATAATTTTGAGTAGACTTAGAGAATTATACGATAATGAAATTACTAAGAAAATGACTGAGAAATTCGGTTACAAGAACCCAATGATGGTTCCAAAGATCGATAAGATCGTAATTAACATGGGCGTTGGCGAAGCTAAGGAAAATTCAAAGCTTCTTGACACAGCTGTTAAGGAAATGGAAACAATTGCTGGTCAGAAGGCAGTTCTTACAAGAGCTAAGAAATCTATTGCTAACTTCAAGTTAAGAGAGGGTCAGGCAATTGGTTGTAAGGTTACATTAAGAGGAGAGAAGATGTATGAATTCCTCCACAGATTAGTTAACCTTGCATTACCACGTGTACGTGACTTCCGTGGCGTTAGCGCTGATTCATTTGATGGAAGAGGTAACTATGCTTTAGGTATCAAAGAGCAGATTATCTTCCCAGAAATCGAATATGACAAGATTGATAAGGTTAGAGGTATGGATGTAATCATTACAACTACAGCTAAGACTGATGAGGAAGCTCGTGAGTTATTAAGATTATTCAACATGCCATTTAAGAAATAATTAAGGAGGGAAATTCAATGGCTAAGACTTCTATGAAGGTTAAGCAGCAGAGAGCACCTAAGTTCTCTACAAGAGCGTATACACGTTGTACAATATGTGGTAGTCAACATGCTTATTTAAGAAAATACGGAATCTGCAGAATTTGCTTCCCTGAATTAGCATACAAGGGACAGATTCCTGGAGTTAAGAAAGCATCTTGGTAAAATCAATTAACGTAGTCCTGGTAACAGGAAACCAGTTAAAATAAGGAGGAAAATTTCAATGACAGATCCAATTGCAGATATGCTTACAAGAATTCGTAATGCAAATACAGCAAAAGCACGACACAGTTGATGTTCCATCATCTAAGATGAAGCTTGCAATCGCTAAGATTCTTTTTAGACGAGGGTTATATTAAGTCTTATGAGCTCGTTGAGAACGGTAAGTTCAACGATATCCGTATTACATTAAAGTACGGTGCTTCTAAGAATGAGAAGATCATTTCAGGTCTTCAGAGAATCTCTAAGCCAGGTCTTAGAGTATATGCAAACAAGGAAGAACTTCCAAAGGTTCTCGGTGGTCTTGGTGTAGCTATTATATCTACAAACAAGGGCGTTATCACTGACAAGGAAGCTAGAAAGCTCGGCGTTGGTGGAGAAGTTCTTTGCTTCGTTTGGTAATTATTGAACACTTACACACAGGGAAACGGGAATCCTATCCCATCGTAGTTCAGCGTATATGAATGTTTCCCTCATTATAATTAGGAGGTGCACGGCATGTCACGTATAGGAAGAATGCCTATCGCTATCCCAGCAGGAGTTACTGTTGAGATTGCAGAAAATAATAAAGTGACTGTAAAGGGTCCAAAGGGAACTCTTGAGAGAGTTTTACCAGCAGAGATGGACATTAAGCAGGAAGGTTCTGAAATCGTTGTTTCAAGACCAAATGACTTAAAGAAGATGAAGTCATTACATGGACTTACAAGAACACTTATTCATAACATGATTCATGGTGTAACAGAAGGCTATGAGAAAGTGCTGGAAGTTAACGGTGTTGGTTACAGAGCAGCGAAGCAGGGCAAGAAGTTAGTTCTTTCATTAGGCTACTCTCATCCAGTTGAGATGGAAGATCCAGAAGGGATTGAAACAGTTCTTGATGGAACAAACATCATCATTGTTAAAGGTATCAGTAAAGAAGCAGTTGGCCAGTACGCAGCTGAAATCAGAGCAAAGAGAGCTCCAGAGCCATATAAGGGCAAAAGGGAATCAAGTACGTTGACGAAGTTATCAGACGTAAAGTTGGTAAGACTGGTAAGAAATAATTAAAGGAGAAAACATAATGCTTAGTAAGAAATCAAGAACAGTAGTTCGCGAACAGAAGCATAGAAGATTACGTAATCGTTTCAGTGGTACTGCAGAAAGACCACGTTTAGCTGTGTTCAGAAGCAATAATCATATGTATGCTCAGATTATTGACGACACAGTTGGAAAGACACTTGTATCAGCATCAACTCTTGATAAGGAAGTTAAGGCAGAGCTTGAGAAGACAAATAATGTTGAAGCAAAGAAATGCTGTTGGTACAGTCGTAGCAAAGAGAGCATTAGAAAAGGGAATCAAGACTGTTGTTTATGACAGAGGCGGTTTCATTTATGCAGGTAAAATTAAGGCATTAGCAGAGGCAGCTCGTGAAGCTGGCCTTGAATTCTAAGCGGAAGGGAGATTACAGTATGAAACGTACAATAATTGATGCTAGTCAGTTAGAATTAAATGATAATGTAGTATCAATCAAGCGTGTAACAAAGGTTGTAAAGGGCGGACGTAACATGCGTTTTGCAGCATTAGTAGTTGTTGGTGACGGCAACGGACACGTAGGTGCAGGTGTTGGTAAGGCAGCTGAAATTCCAGAAGCTATCCGCAAAGGGAAAAGAAGATGCTATCAAACATTTAGTAGAAGTTCCAATCGATGAGAACGGTTCAGTTCCACATGATTTTCTTGGAAAGTTCGGAGGAGCCACAGTATTATTAAAGAGAGCTCCAGAAGGTACTGGTATCATCGCTGGTGGTCCAGCACGTTCAATCCTTGAGCTTGCAGGTATCAAGAATATCCGTACAAAGTCACTTGGATCAAACAACAAACAGAACGTTGTATTAGCAACAATCGAAGGACTTAAGTCTATGAAGACTCCAGAAGAAGTTGCAAGACTTCGTGGAAAGTCAGTTGGCGAGATCCTTGGTTAATTAAATTGTGATTCCTGCTAAGCAGGAGATGGAGGTTAAAATGGCTGAGAAGTTAAGAATAACTTTTAGTTAAGTCTCCAATCGGCGCTGTTCCTAAGCATAGAAAAACTGTTGAAGCTATGGGTCTTACAAAGATGCATAAGACAGTTGAACTTGCCAGATAATCTTTGCTACAAGAGGACAGATTCAGCAGATTGGTTATATGTTAAAGGTAGAAGAAATCTAATTACAGATAAGGAGGTGCAATGATGGATTTATCTAATTTGAGACCTGCAGAAGGTTCAGTATTAAGCGATAATTTCAGAAGAGGTCGTGGACATGGCTCAGGTAACGGCAAGACAGCTGGTAAAGGGTCATAAAGGACAGAAAGCTCGTTCAGGAGCACCAAGACCAGGTTTTGAAGGACAGATGCCATTATATAGAAGAATTCCTAAGAGAGGATTCACTAACAGAAACCGTAAGGAATTCGTTGCTATTAATGTTAATGTATTAGATCGTTTTGATAACGGTGCAGAGGTTACTGTTGATACATTAATCGAGTCAGGAATCGTTAAAGATCCTAAGGACGGAATCAAGATTCTTGCAAACGGCGAGCTTACAAAGAAGCTTACTGTTAAGGCTAACGCATTCAGTGCTGCGTGCTAAGGAGAAGATCGAGGCTCTCGGCGGAACCTGCGAGGTGATCTAATATGTTTAAAACACTTGTAGGCGCTTTTAAGAACAAAGATATAAGAAAAAGATAATATATACATTATTAATTCTTGTTGTTGTCAGAGTTGGAAGTTTACTTCCAATCCCTGGTGTAGACACCAATTATTTTAGTAGCTTACTTAGTGGAATTAATACTGGTGATTTAAGTTATCTCAGTGCTTTCACAGGAGGTTCATTCGAAAGAACGTCCCTCTTTGCGCTGAGCATAACACCATATATCACATCTTCAATCATCATGCAGCTTCTCACAATTGCAATTCCTAAGTTAGAGGAAATGCAGAAAGAGGGCGAAGATGGTAGAAAGAAGATTGCATCGATTACAAGATACGTAACAATTGGTCTTTCTTTAATAGAAAGTATTGCTATGGCGGTTGGATTTGGTAGATCAGGTCTTATCAAAAATTCAGCACAGCTTAGCACATTGCATTATGTAGTATGTATAATCGTAGTTGTAGCTGCACTTACAGCAGGTTCAGCAGTATTAATGTGGCTTGGTGAGCGAATCACTGAAAAGGGTGTTGGAAATGGTATTTCAATTGTACTTTTAATTAATATCATATCAGGTATGCCTAGTGATTTTGCTACATTATATAGCACATTTGTTGCACCAAAGACACCTGCAAAAGGTGTTTTAGCAAGCAGTAATAATATTAGCAATTCTTATTGTTATGGTAGTTCTTGTATGCTTCCTTCAGGATGGAGAGAGAAGAATTCCTGTTCAGTACTCTCAGAAGGTCAGCGGTAGAAGAACAGTTGGCGGACAGTCAACAAACATTCCATTAAAGGTTAATACTGCAGGTGTTATGCCAATTATTTTCGCATCATCACTTATGCAGTTCCCAGTTATAATCGCCCAGTTATTTGGTAAATCATATGAGTGGACCAGATATCTTAGCTCATCATACTGGTGCAGAGTTGAAGCTCCAAAGTATTCAATTGGTTTATTAGTATACATAGTACTGCTTATAATATTCGCATACTTCTATACATCAATAACATTTAACCAATTGAGGTAGCTGATAACTTAAAGAAGGCTGGTGGAGTTATCCCAGGAATAACACCTGGTAAGTCTACAAGCGAATATCTTAACAAAATACTTAATTATATCGTATTTATTGGAGCTGTAGGACTTTTAATAATTGCCCTCATTCCAATAATGTGCACAGGATTCTTTAATGCTTCAGTTTCATTCGGTGGAACATCAATTATCATTATTGTTGGTGTTGTACTTGAGACATTAAAGCAGATTGAGTCTCAGATGTGCAATCGTTACTATAAGGGATTCCTTAGTGAGTAATTCTTTATATCACGGATGATATTAGTATAAAATATTGACTTGCCCGGTTTATGCCGGGTAAGTCCTTTGTGTATTATGATTTATTACGAATATTTATGATTTTGGAATGGAGAAAATATTATGAAGATAATTATGTTAGGTGCTCCAGGAGCAGGTAAAGGTACACAGGCTAAGAAGATAGCAAAGAAAATATGCTATACCACATATCTCTACAGGAGATATTTTCAGAGCTAATATTAAGAACAATACAGAGCTTGGACAGAAGGCAAAGACATACATGGATAAGGGAGAGCTCGTACCTGATGAATTAGTAGTAGATCTTATCATGGACAGATTCAAGGAAGCAGATTGTGCTAACGGATATGTACTTGATGGATTCCCAAGAACAATTCCTCAGGCAGAGGCACTTGATAAGGCTCTTAGTGCTAATGGAGAGCAGTTGATTATGCAGTCAATGTCGAAGTTCCTGATGAAAATATAATAAACAGAATGTCTGGAAGAAGAGCATGTGTAGGTTGTGGAGCAACATACCATATCCAGTTCAATCCAACAAAGGTTGAAGGAATATGTGATGCATGTGGCGAGAAGCTTATCTTAAGAGATGACGATAAGCCAGAGACAGTAAAGAACAGACTTTCAGTATATCATGAGCAGACACAGCCATTGATTGAATACTATTCAGGAAAGGGTGTACTTAAGGAAGTTGATGGTACACAGCCTATGGATGATGTATTTCTTTGCAATAGTTAAGATCTTAGGTTAATCATCTATGAGTGATATAAAAGGATATTTTGCAAGTTCTAAAGCAGGCCATGACAAAGGTACTGTGTATATGATTCTCGAATCTGATGATGTATATGTTTATCTGTCGGACGGTAAATTAAGACCGACAGATAAACTTAAAAAGAAAAAGCTGAAACATGTTCAGCTCATAAAAAAAAAGATAGTGATCTTGCAGAAAAGATAGAGAAAAACCTGTTTATAAGTAATGAAGAAATAAAAATATGCGATTAAGCAGATTAAAACCAGTGCCAAATAATAGGAGGTAAACTTATATGTCAAAGGCAGATGTAATTGAAATTGAAGGAAAGGTAGTTGAGAAATTACCTAATGCATTTTTAAAGTAGAACTTGAGAATGGACATCAGATACTTGCTACAATCAGTGGTAAGTTAAGAATGAACTTCATCAGAATTCTTCCTGGTGATAAGGTAACAATTGAGTTATCACCATACGATTTAACAAAGGGAAGAATCATTTGGAGAGATAAATAAAAACAATAGGAATATATGTACAAAATATTCTTTTATAAATTTTGTAAAATTTTCCTTGCGTTGATAGAAAAGGTTGTGCTATAATAGCAACCGAACTTGTCTGAAAGGAGGCTTTTGCAGTGAAGGTTAGATCATCAGTTCAACCAATTTGTGAAAAATGCAAAGTCATTAAAAGAAAGGGCAGCATCAGAATTATCTGTGAAAACCCTAAGCACAAGCAGAGACAGGGCTAATTACCCTGAAGCAGAGAAGTAGAAGTACTTCTCATATTTCTGCGTTATAGTATCAATGTCACTAGTTGGTATTATAACTAATTCTGTCTTTAATATAATGGACAGAGAACAGTTTTGCGGTCGCAGCGATGACACATCCGGATAAGTTGACGGTGTTCATTGCTATCAAATATAGTAGACTGCAGGTGACGCACACATTTCAGCGTTCAAAGCGGGGGATAGAGCTTAGAACGAGCTGCGTAGGAATCGGACTACATTTTTCTATCTTTATTATTAATATTAATTTAATTGATCAAACGGAGGTTAAAGAACACATGGCTCGTATTTCAGGTGTAGACTTACCAAGAGAAAAGCGTATTGAAATAGGACTTACTTATGTTTACGGTATTGGTAGAGTAAGAGCATCTAAGATTCTTGAAGAGGCTGGCGTTAATCCAGATACACGTGTTAAGGATCTTACAGATGAAGAAGTTGCAAAGATTGCTAAGGTTATCGATGCTGATCCAGAACATTTAGTAGAAGGTGACTTAAGAAGAGAAGTTGCCATGAACATTAAGAGATTAAAGGAAATCGGATGCTACAGAGGAATCCGTCATAGAAAGGGACTTCCATGCAGAGGTCAGAAGACAAAGACTAATGCAAGAACATGTAAGGGTCCTAAGAAGACTGTAGCTAATAAGAAGAAATAATTGAATTGTTAAACTCACAGGAGGTTAGTTATCATGGCTCAGAAAGTTACAAAAAAAAGTGACAAAGAAGCGTGTTAAGAAGAACGTTGAAAGAGGACAGGCACATATTCAGTCATCTTTCAATAATACAATAGTTACATTAACAGATGCAGAAGGAAATGCTTTATCATGGGCATCTGCAGGTGGACTCGGATTCAGAGGATCTAAGAAGTCTACTCCTTATGCAAAGACAGATGGCGCTGAGACAGCAACAAAGCTGCATTAATCCATGGATTAAAGTCTGTAGACGTTATGGTTAAGGGACCAGGTTCAGGTAGAGAAGCAGCTATCAGAGCACTTTCAGCAGCTGGTCTTGAAGTTACAAGTATCAAGGATGTTACTCCAGTTCCACATAATGGATGCCGTCCACCAAAGCGTAGAAGAGTTTAATTTAGGGAGGTAAGATTACAATGGCAGTTAATAGAACACCTGTCCTCAAGAGATGTAGATCTCTTGAAATGGATCCTGTATATTTAGGAATAGATAAGAAATCTAGAAGAAAGGCAAAGAACGCTGGTAGAAAGGTTAGCGAGTATGGAATGCACTTCGTGAGAAGCAGAAGGCTAAGTTCATCTACGGTGTATTAGAGAAGCCTTTCAGAAATTACTATAAGAAGGCTGAGAGACAGAAGGGTATGACTGGTGAGAACCTTATGATCATGCTCGAGCTCAGACTTGACAATGTTCTTTTCAGATTAGGATTCGCTAGAACAAGAAAAGAAGCAAGACAGATCGTTGATCACAAGCATGTATTAGTTAATGGTAAGTGCGTAAACATCCCTTCATACCTTGTAAAGGCTGGAGATGTTATCGAAATCAGAGAGAAGTCTAAGTCATCAGCAAGATACAAGGAAATCCTTGAGTCTACTACCGGAAGACTTGTTCCAGAGTGGTTAGAGGCAGATGCAGACGCTCTTAAGGGATCAGTTAAGTCAATCCCTACAAGAGAAGTTATTGACGTTCCTGTAAACGAGATGCTTATCGTCGAGTTATATTCTAAGTAATCCATACCGGAAATATAGAATAAAACTTATAAAACCCATAAAAAGGAGGGACTATACATGGTTGATGCAGATTTTAATTTCAAGATGCCAAAGATTGAGATGACAGAAAAAATCAGAAGATGGCAAGTATGGAAAATTTGTTGTTGAGCCACTCGAAAGAGGATATGGTTTAACATTAGGTAATTCTTTAAGAAGAATTATGCTCTCTTCATTAGTTGGTACAGCTGTAAGCAGTATCAAGATTGAAGGTGTACTTCATGAATTCAGCTCAATTCCAGGTGTTAAGGAAGATGTTACTGAGATCGTCATGAACATCAAGCAGTTATCAATCAAGAACAACGGAAATTCTGTTGAGCCTAAAGAAGCACATATTGACTTCGTAGGCGAAGGTGTAGTTAGAGCATCAGATATTCAGGTTGATCCTGATATTGAAATAATCAATCCGGATCTTGTTATTGCACATCTTAATGGTGCAGACAGCAAGCTCACAATGGAACTTACAATCACTAATGGCGTGGTTATGTAAGCTCTGAGAAGAATAAGAGAGATGATCAGCCAGCAGGCGTTATCGCTATTGATTCAATTTACACACCAGTAGAGAGAGTTAATATGGCAGTTCAGAATACTCGTGTAGGTCAGGATACAGATTTTGATAAGCTTACACTTGATATTTTCACTAATGGAACAATAGAACCAGATGAGGCTTTAAGTCTCGCAGCTAAGGTTTTAAGTGAACATTTAAAGGGATTCATCAATCTTTCAGAGAACGCTCAGAAAGTGGAAATCATGGTTGAGCAGGAAGAGGATGAGACTACTAAGGTCCTTTCAATGAGCATTGAAGATCTTGAATTATCTGTTCGTTCATCTAATTGTCTTAGAAGAGCTGGTATCAACACAGTTGAAGAGCTTTGCAACAAGACATCAGATGATATGATGAAGGTAAGAAACTTAGGTAAGAAGTCTTTAGATGAAGTTCTCCTTAAGCTTAAGGAAATGGGCTTACATCTTAGACCTAACGAAGATTAATTTGTAGATACGGCGGCTATACAGTAAGTCCATAAGCGCATGTGTAGCTGTTACAAATGGAGGTAAATCATGGCAAAGTATAGAAAGCTCGGCAGAACCTCTAGCCAGAGAAAGGCTTTATTAAGAGGTCAGGTAACAGCATTAATCGAGAATGGCAAGATTGTTACTACAGAGGCAAGAGCCAAGGAAGTAAAGAAGATGGCTGAAAAGCTCATCACACTTGCAGTTAAAGAGAAAGACAACTTCGAGACAGTTAAGGTTTCAGCAAAGGTTCCTAAGAAGGATGCTGAAGGCAAGAGAGTTAAGGAAGTTGTTGATGGCAAGAAGGTTACTGTATATGAGACAGTAGAGAAGGAAATCAAGAAGGATCTTCCTTCAAGACTTCATGCTAGAAAGCAGATGGATAAGGTTCTTTACACAGTTACAGAAGTTCCTACAGCAGCTGCTGGAAAGAAGAAGAATACTAAGACTGTTGATCTTACAAACAAGTTATTTGATGAGATCGCTCCGAAGTATGCAGATCGTAACGGTGGTTATACAAGAATCGTTAAGATCGGTTTAAGAAAAGGTGATGCAAAGAATGGAAGTTCTTCTTGAATTAGTTTAATTTCAATTGCAATTTAAGCGGGTAAGGAAACTTATCCGCTTTTTTTTTGGAATCTGCGGTAAGACTTAAAAGGGCAGGAGGTCATATGGGAATAGTTAAAGCAAAAAACCTCACATTTGAATATATAAGACGAGATGAAGATGGTAATGTAGAGGAATAACTAAGGCTGTTGATAATGTGAGTATTGACATTAAGCAGGGCGATTTTGTTGCCGTGTTAGGTCATAATGGCTCCGGTAAATCAACATTTGCAAAACATCTGAATGCGCTCGTTATGCCGACAGAGGGAACTGTGTGGGTTGATGGTATGGACACAAGAGAAGAGGAGAATACTTTAAAGGTAAGACAGACTGCCGGAATGGTATTTCAGAACCCTGATAACCAGATAGTTGGAACTCTTGTTGATGAAGAGGTTGGATTCGGACCAGAGAATATTGGTGTTCCAACGGAAGAAATATGGGAACGAGTTGAAAAAAGCCTGAAAGCAGTAGGAATGTATGCTTTTCAGAAACCAGTCGCCAAACAAGCTATCTGGAGGACAGAAGCAGACGATAGCGATTGCTGGAATTGTAGCAATGAAGCCAAAATGTATTGTCTTAGATGAACCAACGGCAATGCTTGATCCGTCGGGGACGAAAGGATGTACTTAATGTGCTTCATGAATTGAACAGGCAGGAAAATGTAACGGTTATACTTATCACTCATTACATGGAAGAAGTAATTGATATAGACAAGCTTTTATGTAATGGATGATGGAAAGCTGGTAATGTCAGGAACACCAAGAGAAATATTCTCACAGGTAGAGAAATTAAAGGAATTGAGACTTGATGTGCCACATGTTACAGAATTAGCCTATGAACTTCAGAAGGAAGCAGTTCCATTAAAGAATGGAATATTGACTTCAGAAGAATTTACAGAGGAACTCATTAGAGTTAGAAATGAGGGTTTCAATGTCAATAATAGTAGATAATATCAGCTACATTTATGAAAAAGGCACTGGCTTTGAGAGGCAGGCTTTGAAAAATGTAAGCTGTGCAATAGAAGATGGTGAATTTATCGGGCTTATTGGTCATACAGGTTCTGGTAAATCCACATTTATACAGCATCTTAATGGTCTTGTTAAACCAACTGAATACCATATATATTACAATGGCAAAGATATATATGAACAGGGCTTTAATATGAAAGAATTAAGAAGCAGGGTAGGACTGGTTTTTTCAGTATCCGGAACACCAGCTTTTTTGAGACTGAGATATTCAAAGATGTATGCTTTGGTCCTAAGAACCTTGGCCTTTTCACAGAAGGAGGTTGAAATCAGAGCATTTGAGTCGTTAAGACTGGTTGGAATAGATGATAATATGTTTTATCAGTCGCCATTTGATTTGTCAGGTGGACAGAAGAGAAGGGTTGCCATTGCAGGTGTACTTGCGATGAAACCTGATGTTCTTATTCTGGATGAACCAACGGCTTACCTTTTGACCCTAAGGGAAGAGATGATATTCTTTAATTGTCTTAAGTATTTAAGGGAAGAGACAGGAATGACTATTATTCTGTATCACACAGCATGGATGATGTTGCTAATTATGTGAGCAGAATTATGGTAATGAATGAGATGGTGTGCTGGACATATGATGACACTCCAAGAAATGTATTCAGGCATTATAAGGAGCTGGAGGCAATAGGGACTAGCAAAGACCACAGGTAACTTATTTGATGAATGATTTAAAACAGGCAGGCTTTGATGTTAATACAGATGCTATCACAATAGATGAAGCAGAAGGAAAGCATTTTGTCAGCACTGGGATAAAGGAAGTAATATGATTCGAGATATAACAATAGGACAGTATTATCAGGCAGATTCGGTAATACACAGACTGGACCCGAGAGTTGCTTATGGGTACCTTTAATATTCGTAATATCCCTGTTTCTGGGAAGTAATATATGGCTGTATCTGGTTGTAGCAAAGATTTTTGGCGATTGTAATTGCACTGTCAAAGATACCTCTTAAATTCATTGTTAAAGGTCTTAAGGCAATTGTAATATTAATTGTAATCAGTGCGGCATTTAATCTGTTTTGACGCCAGGAACGCCTCTTATTAAGATATGGAAGCTGACGATAACGCATGAAGGCCTTCAATACGGCTGTATTTATGGTTATAATATTTATTTTTCTTATTATGGGTTCATCCCTATGACACACTTTGGCAAACAACGCCTAATAACCTTACAGACGGGCTTGAAAAGGGACTTGGATTTAAGAATATTAAAAGTTCCGGTTCATGAAATAAATGATGATGTTAATTACCAGGTTATCCCGATTCTGCATGAGGAAACAGATAAGATAATGAAGGCACAGATGGCGCGAGTGCAGACTTTGAGTCAGGTA
>VOFG01003514.1_pt1 | contig 33481 bp, 40 predicted proteins | sample 5384171 | NCBI WGS metagenome assembly VOFG01 (sample SAMN12384726, study PRJNA508395) | human gut metagenome | isolation source: healthy gut F | host: Homo sapiens
GCCGATGAGCGACGCGGCGTCAGTGTTCAGGTAAAACGAGATGTCCCACTGCGGACGGGCGAACACCGCCGCGAGGTTCTCCGCGAGCACGTTTTTGCCCGTTGCTTTCGGTCCCACGAGCAGCAGGTTCTCCCTGCCAGCAGACCCGCTAGCGCCTTTGCGCCATACCTCCGCGCCGTAATACCTGTACTTGGTGCGGCACACGGTACGCCTGTGCGCTGTCGACCGGGTAATTGCGGCGGAAGTCCTCAAGATGCGCGAGGGTCGTCTCCCTCTATCCCCTCACCGCGCAAAAAATCAAGCATTTCGTTCATATTATATATCTCCTTTTCAAGCGGAGTATTTTGCCTTGCTTCGTCTGCATTATAGGCGTTTGAAAGTGTTAAGTCAATCTAATCTTGCAAAATATACACATCGCGGTTAAAATATAATAAAAAACTGTTAATTATGTCATGGATGGTGAAAACATGGTCGAGCACAGACTGCGGCATTCCATACCCGCCGTTGACAGCAACGGACTGCTCACATACGGCGGAAGCCAGCTCCTGTCCGACAGCGACGTGATTAAAAGATGCGGATGCGGCGTTGTGGCGGCGGCTGACCTGTTCATATACGCCCATCGGAACCGCGGGGTGCGAATGCGCGCTTTTGAGGGCTTCGGGCGGACGCTGCCGATACCGCTGGCGGATTATAACGCCGTGCTGAAAGCGCTGTGCCGCAGGTATTTTCCACTTACGCCGCCGTTCGGCATAAACGGGCTGGGGCTGGTGTGCGGGATGAACCTGTTCTTCCGCGCGTATAAATATCCTCTGCGCGCGCAGTGGGGCGTGCGGTACAGTGACTTGTGGCGCAGTATAGAGACGATGGTCGACGCCGACCTCCCCGCCATAATCGCCGTCGGACCGAATATGCCGCGCTTCTGGCAGAATAACCGCCTAGGGCTGTATACGCGTCTGCCGGACGGCGGCTATAAGCGCATTGGCGCTGTCAAGGCGCACTATATGAGCGTCACCGCCATTGACAGCGAGTGGCTGACCGTGTCGTCCTGGGGGCGGCGGTACTGCATAAGCCGGGCGGAGTACGACGCTTACACGCGCGCGTACAGCAACGGGCTTTTGTGCAACATTGCGTATATAAAGACGCTGTGACGGCATATCCTTATTTATAAACTGGATGAGCCGGAGTGATGCGTGTGGAAGCCATAGTCTCGATAAACAACGCCCTCAACGCCTTTACGTGGGGACCCGTGATGCTCGTGTTTTTCATCGCCACGGGCGTGTATCTCTCCGTGAAGACCGGCTTCGTGCAGCTCAGACTTGGGCTTGTTTTCAAAGGCACGCTCGGCTCACTCTTCAAAAAGCGTGAAAAGGGCGCGGACGGCGCGCTCACGCCGTTTCAGGCAATGACGACGGCGCTTGCGGGTACGGTCGGCACGGGCAACATCGCGGGCGTTGCCGGGGCGATGTTCATAGGCGGCGCGGGCGCGGTGTTCTGGATGTGGGTGTCGGCCTTTTTCGGCATGTGCACAAAGTATGCAGAGATCGTCCTTGCCGTGCGCTACCGCGTCATTGACGCGGACGGGACGCGCCGCGGCGGCGCGATGTACTACATAGAGCGCGGTCTGGGCGAAAGATGGCGGTGGCTCGCGGTGTGCTTTGCCGCGCTTGGATGCGCCGCGAGCTTCGGCATTGGCAACATGGCGCAGAGCAGTGAGATCGCCGGCGCGGCACATGAGCTTTGGCATGCCGACAGCGCCGTGACGGGCGCGCTCCTCGCGCTGACCGTCGGGCTTATCGTTATCGGCGGGATAAAGCGCATCGGCACGGTGACGGCGTATCTTGTCCCCGCAATGTCGGTTTTTTACCTGCTGGCAGGGCTGTTCATTGTTATCGTGCGCGCCGGGGACGTTCCGGCAATGCTCGCGCGCATCGTGCGGGAGGCGTTCTCCCTCCGCGCGGCGGGCGGCGGAATACTCGGCTGCGGGATAATGCGCGCGATGAAGCAGGGCTTTGCGCGCGGAATATTCTCCAACGAGGCAGGGCTTGGCTCCGCGCCGATCGCGCACGCGGCTTCTTCCTCGGATGCGCCGTGCGAACAGGCCATGTGGGGCATATTCGAGGTTTTTGTCGACACTATCGTCATCTGCACCATCACGGCGTTTGCCATGCTTTTGTCCGGCGTGCTGGATGAGCCGGGCGGCGCTGCCGCCTATGCCTCCGGCGGCGCGGCGGCAGCGGCGGCGTTTGATGCGGTCATACCCGGCGGCTTCGGCGGACGCGTCATTCAGTTCAGCCTTATTCTCTTCGCGCTTTCAAGCATCGTGTGCTGGTGCTACTACGGCGAGAGCTGTCTTGACTATCTTTCCGGCGGCAGCGGCGCGGTGAGAACGGTGTATAAGCTCATTTTTGTGCTGTTCTGCTTTTTGGGTGCGACGGGGTCGGGCGCGCTGATGTGGGACATTTCCGACACGCTCAACGGCCTCATGGCGATACCGAATCTGATTGCGCTGATGCTCCTCGGCGGCACGGCAGCGCGGCTCACAAGAGAATACTTCGGCGCACGGCATTGATAATGCACACACCGGCAGGGCGAATAAAGCGCTCTGCCGGTTTTCTGCAAAATTAAATAAATATAGCTGTCCGGCGCAAAACATGGTATACTTAACTCATCATATATGCAATACACGCAAAAACACGCTGAAAGGACAATATCGCCATGGACGAAGAGCTCAGACTGCGAAAAAGAAATCTCATAATGTACCCGCTGGGTACGGTCGGAAGAGACATGATATATAATCTCTTCACGAACTTCATTCTCACTTACATACTCTTCACGCGTAAGCTCAACGCGGCACAGCTCGCCGCGATAACTGCCATCATGGTCGGGGCGCGTGTGTTCGACGCGCTCAACGACCCGATTATGGGCAATATCATTGAGCGCACACGCACAAAATGGGGCAAGTTCAAGCCGTGGCTCGTCATCGGCATACTCTCGACCTCGGTGGTGGTGTACCTCGCGTTCAACACCGACTTGCAGGGATGGAGCTTCATCTGGTTTTTCGGTGTGATATACTTCATGTACAGCATCACCTATACCATGCATGATATATCATACTGGGGTATGATCCCTCCCTCGGGCGGGACTCCCACGTGCGTGACCAGTTTGCCTCCCGCGCGACGCTCTTCGCCGGTGTCGGCGGCGCGCTCGCGGGGTTCCTCATCCCCGCTTTACCACCGGTGCGGGGACGCTCGGCGGCTCGGCGAGCTATGCCTTCGGGCGCATTGCGCTCGTTATCTGCATTATTGCGCCGCTATTTCTGTGCTTCACGGTGTTCGGCGTGCGTGAAAACCGTGATTATGAGAAGGAAAAGGTGCCGCCTGTCAGCTTCAAAAGATCATCGGCACGATCGGCGGCAATGATCAGCTTTGTGGATCGCGCTCATTTTCCTCATCCAGCAGATAGGCAACGGCGTGGTGCTGGGCGGTCTCGGCTCGACATATCTGTATTTTGACCTTGGGTATCAGGGCGGGTACTACTCCAACTTCTCCACGTTCGGGCTGGCCGCGACGGCGGTGCTGATGGTGCTCTACCCCGCGATTTCCCGGAAAATAAACAGAAAGCCGCTCATGGGCGTGATGATCGTCACCGCGGCTGTGGGCTATGTTGTGATGTTCGTTATCGGGGCGTTCATGCCGTCATCCTCCCCCTCGCTCAAGTGCTGGCTGATGACGGCGGGCTACATGCTCGCAAACTTCGGGCAGTACAGCTTTTACCTTATCATGATGATCTCCATCCTCAACACAGTCGAATATAACGAGCTGACACGCGGCGAGCGCGACGAGGCGATCATCGCCTCTCTCCGTCCGTTCCTCACAAAGCTCGCCTCCGCGCTTATCTCCGTGATAACCTACGTGTGCTACATCGTCTTCGGTGTGCTCAATTACACCAATGAGATATCTGAGCTGGAACGGCTAACCTCCATGGGCGAGCTGAGCGAGGCGGCAAAGCTCGGCGAGATCGCGGACGTCATCACAAAGGTGCAGCCGGGGCAGAAATTCGGGCTGCTCGTGTGCATCACGCTTGTGCCGTTTATCTTCATGTTCGTGTCCTACGTGCTCTATAAGAAGCACTATAAGCTCGACGAGGATGAGTATGACCGCATATGCAAAGAGCTTGCCGCGCGCAAGGTAACTGAAGCATGAGCATTGTCAGTCTTGCGCTCAGAATTGCCGCTCCGACGCCGAAAATTGAGAGCTTTCAGCGCTTCCTTTTCATCGGTCCGCACCCGGACGATATTGAGATAGGTGCGGGCGCGACAGCGGCAAAGCTTGCGTCCGAGGGAAAGGATGTATGCTTTCTCGTCTGCATCGACGGGCGCTACGGGGACACGAATCTCCGATCGCCAGTTCTTCCGGAAGCCCTCTCCGCGTTGCGGCGTGAGGAAGCGGAAAAGTCCGCCGCTGCGCTTGGCGTGCATGACGTGCGCTTTCTCGGTCTGACTGACGGCGGATTTTATACGAAAGACGAGCTTTTCCGCGGCATTGCCCGCGTTATGGGTGAATTCAAGCCGGAGGTCGTGTTTGCGCCGGATCCCTGCGTCACGAGTGAGTGCCACATCGATCATCTGAATGTCGGCGAATGCGTGCGCCGTGCGGCGTATCTCGCGCCATACGGCAATATAATGGCGGGCTACGGCGCGGCAAGCGCGCCCGTAAAGGCGCTCGCTTACTATATGACGGCAAAGCCCACGCAGTATATAAAGACAACGGGTCATGTTGACCGCCAGCTTGACGCGATATTCAAAAACCATATCAGTCAGTTTCCGCCCGGATGCGGCGACGCAAAGGCAATTTCACTTTATATCCGTCTGCGCGCGGCGGACTTCGGTCTGCGGTCTCTCAAAGGCAGCGCGGAGGGCTTTCGTGTGCTCGGTGTGACGCAGATGCACTGCCTCCCCGAAGCCGGGGACTGAACATAGGCTTATAAACATAAAGGCTCGCCTCAAACCGAGGCGAGCCTTTATGTTCTTAAGTTACACAGAGAACAAAAGCTCCGTAAATGTCGGGTACGGCCAATGTTTTGTCGCGGTGAGCAGCTCCAGCTTGTCAATTACTGCGCGCACGGCGTCAGTCTTCTTCTCGACACTGTTGTGGTAGTAATCAAGAAGCTCCTCCGGCTTCGCGTTGGGGTTGACGGTCTCGATCGCGGTTTTCAGCTCCACGGTCTTTTCAAGCAGTTCGTCATTGAGAATGCACAGCGCGTTGACGAGCGAGGTCTCAACATGGTGCGTCGCGCCGGGGATCGCGGCGAAGCCTTTGCAGCGATGGTGCTGCACAGCTTCCCCTCGTACTCGGACACGGCGCTGATTATCCCGTGCTGTACGATGTCCACAAGCGTCGCCGCCTCGATATGTATGACCTTGCAGTATTTTTCGATATGAATATCATGGCGCGCCATGATCTCCTCATACGTGTACACGCCCTGACGGGTCAAAAGCTCGAGATTCTTAGGCATGAGGTAGGTCTGCAGTGCCTCGCCAGTATTGCGGAGATTTTCAAGCGCGCTGCGCTCCGCCTCTGCAATCCACGCCTGGTCAGAGCCGTTGCCGCCAAAAACAATGCGGCGGTGGTCGGTGAACGCCTTCTTTATGAGGTCGTGCAGAGCGCTGTTGAAGTCCTCCGCGCCCTCAAGCTCAGCAGAAAAGCGGCTGAGCTCGTCCGCCATGATGGCGTTGAGCACTGTGACGGGACCGGCGATGGACTGGCTTGGAGCCCGCCATGCGGAACTCAAACTTGTTGCCGGTGAACGCGAGGGGCGATGTACGGTTGCGATCCGTTGTGTCCTGCGGGATGGCGGGCAGCACGTCCACGCCGATGCGCAGCGTGCGGTGCTCAAGCTCGGAATAGCCGCGCTCGTCGATTATCGCGTCGATTATCCCCTCAAGCTCCGCGCCGAGATACACGGAAATGATGGCGGGCGGCGCTTCCTGCGCGCCAAGGCGGTGGTCATTGCCCGCAAAGGCGACAGAGCAGCGCAGAAGCTCCTGATATTCGTCAACGCCCTTTACAAACGCCGCGAGGAACAGCAGAAACGCGGCGTTCTGGCTGGGGGTCTTGCCGGGAGAAAAGAGGTTGGACCCGGTGTCCGTCGAAAGCGACCAGTTGATATGCTTGCCGGAGCCGTTCACGCCCGCAAACGGCTTTTCGTGCAGCAGACACACCAGCCCGTGGCGCTCGGCCACCTTCTTCATCGTCTCCATGACGAGCTGGTTCTGGTCGTTGGCGGTGTTGGCGTCGGTATAGATGGGCGCCATCTCGTGCTGCGCGGGGGCAACCTCGTTGTGTTTCGTCTTTGAGAGCACGCCCAGCTTCCAAAGCTCTTCATCCAGATCGCGCATATACTCTGCCACGCGCGGGCGGATGACGCCGAAATAATGGTCGTCCAGCTCCTGCCCCTTGGGCGGCTTGCTGCCGAAGAGCGTTCTGCCGCAAAGGCGCAGGTCCTCGCGCTTGTTGAACATATCGCGGTCAATGAGGAAGTATTCCTGCTCCGCGCCGACCTGCGGCGTTACTCGCGTGACCTCCTCGTCGCCGAAGAGGCGCAGCGCGCGCACAGCCTCGCGGTTGACAGACTCCATCGAGCGCAACAGCGGGGTCTTCTTGTCCAACGCCTCGCCGCCGTAGGAGCAGAACACCGTCGGGATGCAAAGACTGCCGTCCTTGATGAAGGCGAAAGCCGTGGGGTCCCATGCGCTGTACCCGCGCGCCTCAAACGTCGCGCGAAGTCCGCCCGTGGGAAAGCTCGAGGCGTCCGGCTCCCCGCATACGAGCTGAGACCCGGAAAAGTCCATTATCACGCGCCCGCCGCCGGCGTTCTTTATAAAGCTGTCGTGCTTTTCGGCAGTGATGCCGGTCATAGGCTGGAACCAGTGGGTGTAGTGCGTTGCGCCGCGCTCGAGCGCCCAGGTCTTCATTGCGTCCGCAATGTCATTTGCAACCGACAGCGGTAGCGGCTTCCCGGTTTTGAGACTGTCGCGCCAGCCCTGCATAGCGGCGGCGGGCACATAGCGCTCCATCGCGCGCTCATTGAACACCATACAACCGAAAAGCTCCGGTATGCGGTTCACTTTCTCTGTCATCGCAAAGTCCTCCGTAAATCAGAATGAAAAAGCACTCATCCCCCTCTCGGGGGATGGTATGCGCGGATATTTATTCCGCGGTATAGTTATCGAAATAGCCCTGAATGTAGACGATGGGTGTGCCCTTGTCGCCGCTGCCGGATGTGAGATCGCACAGCGAGCCGATAAGGTCGGTCAAGCGGCGCGGGGTCGTTCCCTCGGACACCATCTGCCCCACGAGGCTGCCGTCCTTCTTCTTTATCTCGCCCTTTATCGCGTCGCGCAGTGCCTCGCCGGTGAGCGAGGCGAAGTTGTTGTCTGCAAGGTACTTGAGCTTCAGCTCATTGGGCGTACCCTCAAGCCCCGCGGTGTACGCCGGGGAGACCGTCGGGTCCGCAAGCTCCCATATCTTGCCCACGGGGTCCTTGAACGCGCCGTCGCCGTAGACCATGACCTCCACGTGCTTGCCGGTGAGCTTGAGCATGCGCTGCTGAATCTCCTCCACGAGCGCCTGACAGTCGCGCGGGAAGAGCTTGACCTTGTCCTCGGTCGCCTTGTTCGTGCCGAGCAGACCGAACTTCTCGTTATAGCCGCTGCCGTTCACGGGCGCGGTGAGTATATCGTCAAGCCCGAAAACGCGCTCGGCACCGGCAGCCTTGAGGATGCGCTTTGTGCGTTCACGGGTGTGGATGTCGCAGTTGATGACGTTCTTGGTGTAGTCCAGAACAGCGCGCGCGTCGTTTGCGAAAATGACCTCAACCTCTGCGCCGCACTCACGGATGAGTTCGGTGTAATACGCGACATAGTCCATGCCGGTGAACGGGTGCTTGGGATAACCGAAGAGCTCGCGGTACTTCTCAAGCGTCAGCACATCGCGGTACGGGTCGATGCCTTTCTCGTCGAGCATATCCTGCGAGATGAGGTGGTTGCCGACCTCGTCGGAAGGATAAGAGAGCATGAGCACGATCTTCTTTGCGCCATTGGCGATGCCGCGCAGGCAGATGGCAAAGCGGTTGCGGCTGAGGATCGGGAAAATGACGCCGACAGTCTCACCGCCGAGCTTCGTGCGGACATCCTCCGCAATGTCATCGACCGTCGCATAGTTGCCCTGTGCGCGGGCGACGATTGCCTCGGTCATCGCAATGACGTCTCTGTCGCGAACCTCAAGCTCTCCGTTGGACTGCGCCTGCATAACGCAGCCGGTCACGATTTCGGCGAGGTCATCGCCCTCGCGGATAATGGGCGCGCGCAGACCTCTGGACGTTGTACCAACCATTCTTGCCATAATAAAAGTATACTCCTCTGTTATTTATATTGGGATTAAAAGCCGCATAACAGAGAGAGTATACTATAATTCAATTCACTTGTAAATAAATTTTTGCACTGTCCGATGACTTCAGGAGAGCAGCATGCGGTCGTTATCGAGCGCTTTGCCGACGCCGACCTTGAACCGCTCAAGAAGATCATCGACAGTCAGCCCGTTTCGCTCCTCATTGCCGACGTCAAGAATGATGCGGCCGGAGTCCATCATGAGCGTCCTGTTGCCCAGCTCAAGCGCGGACTGCATGTTGTGCGTTATCATCAGGCACGTCAGCTTATTGTCCGCAACGATCTTCTTCGTCAGCTCCAGCACCTTTTCCGCCGTGCCGGGGTCGAGCGCTGCGGTGTGCTCGTCGAGCAGCAGAAGCTTCGGCGGGATGATCGTTGCCATGATCAGCGTCAGCGCCTGGCGCTGTCCGCCGGAGAGCAGGCCGACCGGCTGGCGCAGCCTGTCCTCAAGACCCATACCGAGCTGAGAGAGCTTTTCGCGGAAAAGCTCTCTGTCTGCCTGCCGACATGGGCGAACCATCCGCCGTGTCCGGCGGCAAGGGCGAGGTTTTCCTCAATCGTCATGCCCGGCGCACTGCCGGACATGGGGTCCTGAAACAGCCGGCCTATCCGCCGCGCGCGCTTATATTCCGGCAGGAAGGTAATATCCTCGCCGTCGAGCGTTATGGAGCCGGAATCGGTGAAGAAGCTGCCGGCAATGGCGTTGAAAAGCGTGGACTTGCCCGCGCCGTTTGCGCCGATGATCGTGACAAAATCACCTGGGGCGAGATGGAGCGAGAGGTCGGTCAGCGCCTTTTTCTCGTTGACCGTGCCGGGATTGAAGGTCTTGGATATATGGGATATCTTCAGCATGAGCGCGTCTCTCCTTTTCCCCATGCGCCGCTTGAGCAGCGGCATCTGCCGGTGCAGATACGGGATGGATATCGCAAGCACAACTATCACCGAGGAGACAAGCTTGAGCATGAACGCGGGCATGTTCAGCCGCAGTGCAACGGTGTACACAAGGCGGAAGATGACAGCGCCGAGCACCACGCCGACCGCGCGCTTGAATACGCCGCCGCGCCCCCATGACGGTGCTGCCGATGAGCAGCGATGCCAGCGCGATCGTGACCATGCCGGTGCCGAGGTTGATGTCCACGGCCTTCTGCGCCTGTGCCATAAGGCAGCCCGACAGCGCCGTGAGCGAGTTTGCGACGCATAGCCCCACCGTGGTGGTGAACGCGGGGTTGATGGACGACGAGCGCACCATTATGGGGTTATCCCCCGTCGCGCGGATGGCGAGACCCAGCCGCGTGCGCAGGAAAAGCGTGAGCAGTATGAGCGCCAATATGACCGCCGCGCCGGAAACAACGAGCTTGTAGCTGCCCGCGAACGCGGTGTCGGCAAGCGCCGCCTTTGCCGCGGTGTAGACCGTGTCCGCCTTGTTGAGGTTGAGCAGCGACGAGCCGCCCATCACGGCAATATTAATGGAATAGAGCGCCGTATTGACGATGATGCCAGCGAGAAGGCTGTTGACGCCCATGCGAGTTTGCAGCAGCGCCACGATGAAGCCCGAGCACACGCCCGCCGCCATTGCCGCGCCCAGCGACAGCCAAGGATGACCCGCGAGGGCGACGATGGCACCGACGGCGGCGCCAAGAGTGAAGCAGCCGTCGGTGGACATATCGCAGACATTGAGCATTGAATAGCTCAGATACAGCGCCAGCGCGGTCAATGAGCAGGTCAACCCCCAGCTCAAGCGCCGTCTGACCAAGGGAGAGCAGCGTGGAGATATCCATTGCTCAAGCCTCAGCCCTGAGCATCGCCGAAGCTCTCGGCGGTGGTGATCTCTTTCACGCTGGTGCAGAGGGGGCGAACTCGCCTCGACCTCGGCAAAGTCAAGACCAAGCTCCGCGCAGATCTCAGTGTTGACAGTCGCGGTGCCGTTATCGAGGGTTTTGACGGGGGTGGTGGCAGTATCAGCGCCGTTGATGAGAATGTCGGCAACCATGTCGGCGGTCTCAACGCCGAGGTTTGCGTAGTCAACACCGTAGCCGAGGAACGCACCGTTGAGGGCGAAGGAGTCAGCACCGGTGAACTGAGGGATGCCGGCCGCGGCGAACTTCTCGTAGATGGACAGCTCTGCGGTCATGACGGTATTGTCCTGCGGGGTGAAGACCGCGTCGACGCCGTCTGCAATGAGAGCGTCAGCCGCGAGCATGACCTCATCGGTCGTGGTGCCGGTGCGCTCGACGTACTCAATGCCGAGCTCGTCAAGGTGTGCCTTCGCGGCGGCGATAGCAGTGGCGGAGGAGTCCTGACCCTGGTCGTAGAGGAGACCGATCTTGCTTGCGTCGGGATTGAGCGCAAAGATGAGGTTCATGACGGCGGTGGTGTCAAGGTAGTCGGAAGTGCCGGTGATGTTCGCGCCGGGGGCTTCAAGAGACTCGACAAGACCCGCGGAAACGGGGTCAGACACGGCGGAGAACACAACGGGGTGCCGCTGTCCTCGGTCGCGGTCTGCATACGCATGGCGACAGGCGTCGCAACGCCGATCATGAGGTCGACCTTGTCCGCGAGGAAGTCGGCGATTATCTGCTCCATGACGCTCGCGTCGGCGTTGCAGTTATCGTAAAGCACGTTGAATGTTACGCCCTGCTCCTCGCCTATCTCGGCAAGGCGGGACTGGATGTTCTCAACTATCTGGTTGAGAGATGCGTCGTCGACGTAGTTGCAGAGACCGACGGTGTACACGGTGCCGCTCTCTTCCGCGGGGGCGGCGCTCTCGGCGGCGGGTTCGGCTGCTGCGGGAGCCGTAGTCGCGGTGCTGCCGCAGGCGGCGAGCGCCAGACACATTACTGCGGAGAGAAGTGCGGCGATAGTTTTGCGGATAGTGATGTTTTTCATTGGTTTTTCCTCCATTTTCGGTTCTGTGACCGTTATTTTGATTTCGGGCGGAGATGGAGGGGCCGCTGCCGACGGCCTTGATTTGAAGTGTAGGAAATAAAAAAACAGCCCCCTGTCCCTACATGGGACAAGAGCTGCACACTCCTGCGATACCACCCAAATTGACGCTTTTGATATAAAAACGTCCGCTCGCTTACACGTACCATCATACGTGCCCCAATAAGGTAACGGTTCGGGTTTCCGTCGGCATCTACTGAGGCTTGCGCCCGTTCAAACCGCCCTCCGAAGTCCATTCAGCCCGCACCGCACGACCGTGATCACACCACCCACGGCTCTCTGTACAGCGGCTTACGCATGCCTACTACTCTTCATCACAGGTTTAACTGCTTTTGAATTATGCGCTAATTATAGCCACGTCTGCCGCCGGTGTCAAGCGTCATTTTTCCCCAAAATGCAAATGCGCGCACGCCGATAATTTCGTGAAACATGACAATTTAACGCGGCAAAGCAGGACAAGGGACACGCTCTCCCCTGCCCTGCTTAATATATGCGCTGTGCCTTCTAGCGGTCGAACGCCGGATTGACGGCGTAGATGTTTTTCTTATCCATCCTGTCCATCGCGAGGCGCAGTCCCTCGCCGAAGCGCTGGTAATGGACGATCTCGCGCTCGCGCAGGAAGCGTATGACATCGTTCACATCCGGGTCATCGCAGAGGCGGAGGATATTGTCGTATGTCACGCGCGCCTTCTGCTCGGCGCTCATGTTCTCGTTGAGGTCGGCGATCACATCGCCCGTGACCGCTATGCCGGAGGCGTCCCACGGTGTGCCGGACGCCGCCTGCGGGTACACCCGGCGGTGTGGTCGACAAAATACGTGTCGAACCCGGCTTTTTTGATCTCATTTGGCGTCATGTCGCGCGTGAGCTGGTGGACGATGGTGCCTATCATTTCAAGGTGCCCGAGCTCCTCCGTGCCGATGTCCGTCAGCAGTCCTTTCAGCTCCGGATACGGCATGGAGTAGCGCTGGCTGAGGTATCTGAGCGATGCGCCAAGCTCTCCGTGCGGCCCGCCGTACTGTGAAATGATGAACTTCGCGAGGGCGGGATTGGTATTTTTTATCCTCACCGGGTATTGCAGCTTCTTTTCATATACAAACATCGCTCAGCCCTCCGCTTTCCGTTCATAGTCCCACGGCCATGGATCATCGAGCCATACGTAAGACGGCATGTCGAGCATATCCGCGTGGGTCAGCGGACCGCAGCGCTGAATGTAGCGCTCCTGTGCCTCGCGGCGCAGGGCGAGAAACGTCTGATACATGGCGAACGCCTCCGCGTCATCGCGGTGCGTGTCGAGATAAAGGGCAAGCTCATGCGCGACAAAGCACACGGCCTGCAGCTCCGTCTCGGGTGTTTTGGCGGCGGCGTTGTTGACTATATTCATAAACGGCAGATCTAAGCCGGGAAAAAAAGTGTGCCGCGGGAGAGCGCTTCGGAAGCCTCATATGCGGGATTTGCGGAGCGCTGCATCGGGACATACGCCGCCGCGAGCGGCGCGTTGTCGGGCAGCGAACCGTATCTGTAAGCATCGTCGGACTTTTGTGTCAAGATAATTCCTCCCTGATGTAAATGAGGGAATACCCCTCGGCACATAATATGTCCGCCGCGGGCAAAACGTTAACCGCCGGGGCTGAACTGCCCCGGCGGTCAATCATGCGGTATTTTACTGTATCATTGCGGCAAAATCCTGCTCGGAGATCACCGGCACACCGAGGCTTTCCGCCTTTATGAGCTTGCTGCCGGCGTTTTCCCCCGCGAGAACATAGCTCGTCTTCTTCGACACGGAGGAAGCGGACTTCCCGCCGTAGCTCTCAATGATCGCCGAGACCTCATCGCGGGTGAAATGCTCCAGCGTGCCGGTGAGCACGAACGTCATCCCGGCAAAACGGCTGTCGCGGCGCTCCTCGCGGCTTTCAAAGCTGACGCCCGCGTCGCGCAGACGCCCAATAAGGTGCATTGACTGCGGCTTTGAAAACCATTCGGTTATAAAGCCCGCTGTGATCTCCCCGATGTCGGGCAATGCGGTGAGTGCCTCGGCATCGGCGGCGATGAGGCTGTCAAGATCGGCAAAGTGCGCGGCGAGCACCTTTGCCGCCTTCTGCCCGACCTGGCGTATGCCGAACGCGCACACAAGGCGCGCCAGCCCCGCGTCCTTGCTCTTTTCTATGGACGCGATGAGGTTTTCAGCGGACTTTTTGCCCATACGGTCAAGCCGCGCAACGGACTGCGGCTCAAGATAATATAAATCTGCCGCGGAGTTGACAAGTCCGCTTGCAATAAGGCTCTCGCACACGGAAATGCCCAACCCCTCAATGTCCATCGCCTCGCGCGAGGCAAAGTGCGCAATGTTGCGCAGTCTCTGCGCCGGACATTCCGGGCTTGTACAGCGCAGGGCCACGCCGTCCTCGTCGCGCACAACGGGCGAGCCGCACTCGGGACACACGGAGGGCATCACGAACGGCACGCTGTCCGCCGGGCGCTTTTCCTTGTTGACCGACAGCACCTCCGGGATGATCTCCCCGCCTTTTGCAGCAGCACAGTGTCGCCGATGCGCAGGTCGAGCCGGTCGATATTGTCCTGATTGTGTAGCGTTGCGGCGGAAACGGTCGTCCCCGCGAGGCGCACAGGCTCGACGATCACCTTCGGCGTGAGCACGCCCGTGCGCCCGACCTGAACCACAACGTCCAGCACGCGGCTCTCCTTCTTCTCCGGCGGGTACTTGAACGCGACCGCCCAGCGCGGCGCTTTTGCCGTGCTGCCCAGCGCCTCACGCTGAGCGAGGGAGTTTATCTTTATCACCGCGCCATCCATGTCATACGGCAGAGTGTCGCGGTTTTCTCCAAGCCATTCTATACGCTCCACACAGTCGCGGATGTTGTCAAAATGCGCATACGGAATGACCGGGAAGCCCATTTCGCGCATCGCGTCCAGCGTCTGGATGTGCGTGGCGTACTTATGGTCGGATGAATACTGCATATTGAAAAATATTATGTCGAGCTTGCGCGAGGCAGCGACCTTGGGGTCGAGCTGGCGCATTGACCCGGCGGCGGCGTTGCGCGGATTTGCCAGCAGCGCCTCGCCCTTTATCTCGCGCTGCGCGTTCAGCTCGGCAAAAACGGCCTTGGACATATAGACCTCGCCACGGACGATGAGCTGCTCCGGCGCGCCCTCTATGCGCAGAGGCAGTGAGCGCACCGTGCGCAGGTTTTCCGTCACGTTCTCGCCGGTTATGCCGTCGCCGCGCGTCGCGCCGCGCACGAAAACGCCGTTTTCGTATTCGAGCGACATCGACAGCCCGTCGACCTTCGGCTCGACAGAGTAATCATGCTCACCGGCGACGAGGGAATCCATCCTCTCGCCGAAGGCAAAAAGCTCATCATAGGAAAAAACGTCCGTCAGGCTCTCCAGCGGGACTTGGTGCGTGACCGGCTCGAACTGGCTCAGTGCCTCGCCGCCGACGCGCTGTGTCGGGGAATCCGGCGTGATAAGCTCAGGATTTGCCTCCTCCAGCGCTTTGAGGCGCTGCATGAGCTGGTCATATTCATAGTCGGATATTGCGGGATTGTCGTACACGTAGTAAAGCCGCGCGTACTTTTCTATCTCGCGCCGAAGCTTTATGATCTCCTTTTGTGCGTCCATAGTGAAAGCCTCTCTTACTGCATATTCAGGTAGGTGTCCGGCACTTTGCCGACGATGACCGTGTCGGCGATGAGCACATCCGTGCCCACCTCGGTGCTCTGTGTCCCCCACGGGACAAGTATTTCCATGTCGACCGTGACGCGGAGGTTTATCTGGTGCTTGGTCTGGTTTATGCCGGCAGTGATGATGCTGTTGTCAAACTCCACCCTTGAGGAGGAGAGCACAACGATCTTCACAGGTATCTTCGGCCCGCGCCCCATCAGAAGGCTCGCCCCGGTGAGGTTGCCGGTCGGTATGCCGATGGTGACTGTGTTCTCCTTCGTCGAGCCGACGACCTTTTCAAGCACCCTGGACGACAGCTCGTTTATCCGCGCCATATTGCTGCTGATGGCAGAGACCTCACCCGTGTCAGACTTCTGGAACGTGACAAAATAGTCCCCGTCATAGTCACCCTCGGCGAGGGTCTGGATAACAGCGTCGTTCACCTTGGCGGTGATAACGTCCTTCGCGTCGGCAATGGCGATCTCCGTGGATATTTTCTTGAGATATATCGACGAGCTGACAGCGGCGAGGACAAATACCGCCGCTGCGATAAGCAGGATATGCCGCGCGCCGTAACGTGCGCGGCGCGGCGGCGCGGACGCGCTGCCCCCGACCGTGCCGGTCGTATATGTAGCGCGGTCTGCGCCGGAAAAGTGATCTGCGATACATGGGCACACCTCCCCATGTATTATTATATGCGTCCTACTTCTCCAACATTGCACTGACCGCCATCATTATTCCGAGCTTTCCCGACTCGAACGTCAGCCCGCCCTGCATATAGACGGTGTACGGCTCGCGCATCGGTCCGTCAGCTGACAGCTCTATCGACGCACCCTGTATGAACGCGCCCGCCGCCATGATGACCGGGCAGTCGTACCCCGGCATGGGCCACGGCTCCGGCGTGACGAACGAATCCACCGGCGCGCCGGACTGTATGCCGAGACAGAAGCGCTCCATAGCCTCCGGGCTGCCCAGATGCACCATCTGTATGATGTCAGAGCGCTTTTCATCGACCGACGGTGAACTTGGTATGCCAAGCTCCTCCATCATCCCGGCGCAGAAGACCGCCGTCTTGAGCGCCTGCGCTACGGTGTGCGGTGCCATGAAAAGCCCCTGATACAAAAGGCGGTTGCTGCCAAGCGTCGAACCGCACTCGCCGCCGATGCCGGGCGTTGTCAGGCGCATCGCGGCGCGCTCCACAAGCTCCGCCCGCCCGGCGACATAGCCGCCAGTGGGCGCGATGCCTCCGCCGGGGTTCTTGATGAGAGACCCGGCGATGATGTCCGCGCCGACATGCGTCGGCTCCTTGATATCCGTAAACTCGCCGTAGCAGTTGTCGACCATGATGTTTGCCGTGGGGTTCACGGCGCGGACGGTCCCGATTATTTTTCCTATCTCGTCCACGGTGAGCGCCTTGCGGTCAGCGTAGCCGCGCGAGCGCTGTATCATCACCGCCGCGACCTTGCTGTCCGCCGCCGCGCGGGCGATGCCGTCATAGTCCGGCTCCCCCTCGGGCGTCATGTCGACCTGTGCATAGTCTATACCGTAGAATTTCAGAGAGCCGTGGCAGTCGCCGCTTATGCCGATGGCACTGCGCAGCGTGTCATACGGCAGACCCGTCGCGGCAAGGATAGTGTCGCCCGGGCTTCACGGTGGCGAACATCGCCGCCGTGAGCGCGTGGGTGCCGTTGACAAAGCCGAGGCGCACGAGCGCGCTCTCCGTGCCGAAGATCTGGGCGTATATCTTATCCAGCGTGTCGCGCCCGAGATCATCATAGCCGTAGCCGGTCGTCCCGGCAAAGCAGCTTTCAGACACGCGGTTGTCCTGAAATGCCTCCATAACGCGGCGGGTGTTGTACTCCGCCACCGCGTCTATCTTTTCAAACTGCCCGCGCACACGCGGCATGACGCCTTTCCGCCATGGCGTATACTTCCGGCTTAATATCGCTTATCTTCATGTGTATCACTCAAGCTCCATGATCAGTTTCTTGAAATGCCTGCCGCGCTCGGCAAAGTTTTTGAAGCGGTCAAACGCCGCGCACGCCGGGGAGAAAAGAGCACAATGTCGCCCTCGACGGCGTGGGGGCCGCCGTGTGCACAGCGTCGTCAAAATCGTCCACATGGCTGACCTTCAGCTCACTATCGGCGTAGTATTTCGAGTTCTCTATCGCCGCGCCTATCTTGTCTGCCGTGGCACCCGTGAGTATTACCTCCTTGGCGAGCTGGCACAGATCATCCCCAGCCCGTCAAACGGAATATGCTTGTCGTACCCACCGACGATGACGATGGGCTTCGTCTTCATCGCGCGCAGACCCGCGGCGGTGCGTGTGGGGCTTGTGCCGATGGAGTCATTGATATACGTCACGCCGCGCAGGATGCGCACCTGCTCAAGGCGGTGCTCCACCCCGGCGAAGTGCACCGCGACCTCACGGCAGTTCTCATCGCCGACAAGCCCGTCGACCGCGGCAAACGCTGCAAGGTAGTTAAGGAGATTGTGCTCGCCCGGGAGCCGTATCTCATCCGCGTGCATGATAACACTGCGCTCGCCGTTATGGACGCGGCATATCTCGCCGTCAGCGTACATCACGCCGTTTTGTATCTCGGACTTATCCGAAAAGTAGCTGATCGTCGACTTTGCGCTCTGCTCATAATACGGCGTATGCTCGTCGTCAAAATTGAGGACAAGGCGGTCGTTTGCGTCCTGCTCAAGGAAAATGGAGCGCTTCGCGTCGATATAATCCTGATAATCCTTGTGCTTATCGAGATGGTTGGGCGAGATATTAGTAATGACAGCGACATCCGGGCGGCACCTCATCGAGTGCAGCTGGAAGGAGCTGAGCTCCAGCACGGCGAAGTCGTCCGGCTTTATCTCAGGTATTTCGCACAGCAGCGGGTGGCCGATGTTGCCGCCGAGATGGACGGTGTAGCCCGCGTGCTTCAAAGCTCGGATATAATGGTGCTTGTGGTGGTCTTGCCGTCGCTGCCGGTTATGGCGATCGTGCGGCACGGGCACAGCGCGAAAACACCTCCATCTCCGAGGTGATAACGCTCCCGCGCGCCTTGGCGGTTTCAAGGTGCACGTCAAACGGCATGAGACCGGGAGTGCGGAATACAACATCATGGTCAAGCCCGTCAAGGTACTTTTCGCCCAGCTTGAGCTTTGCGCCCATGTTGATAAGCTCCAGCCCCTCCATGCCCATATCGGCGAGGGTACGCTTGTCGCAGACAGTCACGTCGCAGCCGCAGCTCAGCAAAAGCCGGATGAGCGGGGCGTTGCTCACGCCCACACCGATAACGGCGATGCGTTTTCCCTTCAGGCTTTGTATGTAATCATTCAGTGTCAAGGTATCGCCTCCTAATTAGTCATGATATTATACGTCTTTTCACCCATTATTACAAGAATAATTATTGACTTGTGCGGCAAAAGTGGGTAGAATAGCGCTGTTGAGCAGGCCGAACGACCGCGGGCATAAGGCGAAAGCCTGTGCGTGAGGAAAGTCCGGGCTCCACAGGGCAAGAATAACGGGTAACGCCCGCCAGGGGTGACCCTCGGACAAGTGCAACAGAGATATACCGCTCCGGCTCGCCGGGTAAGGGTGGAAAAGTGAGGTAAGAGCTCACTCGTCGCATGGAGACATGTTGACGCTGTAAACTCTATTCGAGCAACACCGTGGGAGGACGCATGGTCGGCCCGGCCGTCCTCAGGAGGTGGCTTGAAGCCGTCGGCAACGGCGGCTCTAGATAGATGGTCGTTTAAGACAGAACCCGGCTTACAGACCTGCTCAACATTAATTGGCAAAAAGGCAGCACCGGCGCTGAACACGGCGCGGCGCTGCCCGAATCTTTATCCGGCGAAAGGATGGATGCATATGGACGTGCAGCAGACTGTCGTTTTTATTATGGAGCTTGTCGGCACCGTCGCCTTTTCCGCGTCCGGCGCGATGGTCGCCATTGAGCGGAACATGGATATATTCGGCGTGTGCGTGCTCGGCATATTCACCGCTGTCGGCGGCGGCATGGTGCGCGATATCATCCTCGGCAGCGTTCCCTCCGCACTTATCGACCCGATATATGTCATCGTCGCGGCGGGGACGGCGCTTGTGGTGTTCTTTGTGCTGTTTCTGAAGAAAAAGCACTTTCAGGGCAGGTTCCGTGTGGCGTATGACACGCTCATGCTCATCATGGACGCACTGGGGCTAGGAATATTCACGGTCGTCGGCGTGCGCACCGGTATACGCGCGGGGCATCTAGACAATACATTCCTCCTCGTTTTTCTCGGCACGCTCACGGGCGTTGGCGGCGGTCTCATGCGCGACATGATGGCGGGCGTTCCGCCGTACATATTCGTCAAGCATATCTATGCACTGGCCTCCATCGCGGGCGCTTGCGCATTTATTCTGATCTACCGGCACTTCGGCGAGGTCGCGGCGCTCATCGCGGCGTCCGTGCTCGTTGTTGTTATCCGCCTGCTCGCGGCGCACTTCCGCTGGAATCTGCCGCGGCTGAAGATCCACAGTCAGGGGGCAAGTGAAAAATGAACGACAATATCACCCTGCGCATTGCCCACCCGGACGATGCCGCCGCGCTGCTCGCCATTTATGCACCATATGTCGAGCACACGGCGATAACCTATGAATACACCGTGCCGACGGTCGAGGAGTTTAGCGCGCGGATAGAGCATACCCCTGCAAAAATACCCCTATATTGTCGCGAGCGCGGTGGGGAGCTTATAGGCTATGCGTACACGGGGGCGTTTCACCCGCGCGCGGCATACGACTGGTGCACCGAGACGTAGATATATCTGCGGCGCGACTGCCGCGGGCTTGGTCTCGGGCGGCGGCTGTACGACGTGATAGAGCGCATCTCCCGCGCGCAGAATATCCTAAATCTCAACGCCTGTATCGCCTATCCGAAAATTGAGGATGAATACCTGACGAAGAACAGCGTGCAGTTCCATGAGCATCTTGGCTTCAAATACGTGGGCGAATTCCATGACTGCGCCTATAAATTCGGCCGGTGGTACAACATGGTGTGGATGGAGAAATCCATCGGAGAGCATAATTCCGATCCCGCCCCGGTCGTAGCGTTTGGGAAGATGGATAGGCAAATTATAGAAGAAATATTGGATAACGAACAATAGACAGCATATAGCAAAACCGACGGCTGAATACAGTCGTCGGTTTTGCTATTATACAAGAATTATTCCAATTACTCCGCGTCTTCCCAGTTATGCCAGACGTTCTGGACATCGTCGTTATCCTCGAACATGTCGAGCATCTTCTGCATGTTCTTAATATCGTCCTCATTGGTGAGCTTGATGTAGCCGTTCTGCGGCAGCATCTCGACCTGCGCGGAAAGGAGCTTGTAGCCCTTGGCGGTCAGCGCGTCGGCGACGGCGGCGACCTCATCCTCGGTAGTGTAAACGGTCATGACCTCTCCGTCTGCCTCAAAGTCGGCAGCACCCACATCGAGAGCGTCCATCATCACGGTATCCTCGTCAAGCTCTTCGTCCTCGTTATCGATGACGATAACACCCTTACGGTCGAACGACCAGGAGACGCAGTTTGCCGCGCCCATGTTTCCGCCGTATTTATCGAAATAATGGCGCATTTCACCGGCAGTGCGGTTGCGGTTGTCGGTCATGGTCTCGACAATGACAGCGACGCCCTGCGGGCCGTAGCCTTCGTAGGTTATCTTCTCGTAATTCTCGGTGTTGCCAGAGCCGAGAGCCTTGTCGATGGTGCGCTTTATATTGTCGTTGGGCATATTGGCGGCCTTTGCCTTGGCAATGACCGCGGCGAGCCTGGAGTTGCTGCGCGGATCACCGCCGCCGCCCTCCTTGACGGCAACGACCATCTCGCGGGCGATCTTTGTGAACGCCTGCGCGCGCTTTGCATCAGCCGCACCCTTGGTTTTCTGTATGTTGTGCCACTTGGAATGACCGGACATATTAACAGCTCCTCTTATGTGAATTAAACAAAATTACCGGCTGATATTTTAGCACATAAAGCGGCTGATGACAAGGGGAAATTTTCAAACCGTCTTGGGAATGAGCATCAATCTGCCGTTTCCCGCGTCCTCCGGCGGATTTGAAGCCTTAATGCACTCCTCACTTGAGTGATAGCGCTTCGCAAGCTCCCAGAGCGTCTCGCTCTCGACGCGCACGAGCGTCACGGCGGGCAGTGCCAAGAGGTCAAACGGATTCTCATCGTCGAGCGTGACGGCCTCCACGCGGCTTATCTCCACTGTCGATGAGAGCTGATAGCTCACCTCGACGCTTATGTGCGCATCGATATTCGGTCCGTCCGGACGGAGATACACATCCGACAGCCGCGCGCGGACAAGCTTTGTCTGCGCTGCCCCGGCGGTGCTCTCCACGCTGACGAGCCGCCGCACGGCAGAGAGCGTCCCGCCCGTCGTGCGGTAGATCACGTCCAGCGTGACCGCGGCGGACATTTTATCCGGCAGGACGGACACCTGCGACACGGACGAAAACACGCTCAGCACATCCGCGCAGTCCTCCACGACGTTGACACGCTCATCCGCGGCAAGCTTCACCTGCTGCACGGCGGAGGACGTGCCGAGCTGGCGCGTCTGGGCAGTGAACTCCGCGGGCATGAGGTTTGAGTAGACGTCGGAAATATAGCTCACGCTCTGGCGGCTGTGGCACACGAGCTGAAGCACGGCGTGTATCTCAGCGTCGAGCGCCTTTTCGCCGTTGATGGTGTCGATAATATCACAGTAGCAGCTTGTAAGCTCAATGACGGCGCTGCAATGCTCCATCTGCTCTTCGCCCGTGTCGATTATCTGCGAGAACGGCGTGGAGAACTCCGCGCGCACGGGGTAATTGACCTCATTGGAGAGATAGCAGAGCGTGATGTTGACCGTCCCTTTGACGATGACCTTCGTGCCGATGAGCTGTGTTTCGCCCATGGCAAAGCTCACGCACTGGGTAACAAGTTGGCTGGGCTTCGGCTTGCCGCCGGGGAAGGTGAACTGCTCATTGATGGCGAAGGTCTTTTCCATGACGGCGTTGGGCGCGGTGAGTTCCGTGCTCTCAAAGCGCGCGTGCAGCCCCTCCGGCGCGCTCTCCGGGAGCCGCGTGTCCACGACAATGTTTTCCTGCCGGTAGCAGCTCATCTCCCCGACGAGCTCAAACGTGACGGAGACCTTGCGCGGGTTCAGCACGCGCGCCTCGCTGTTCTGTATGGTCAGCGCCACCTGCGCAAGTGCGTCCGCGTCCGCTTCGCCAATGTCGTATTCGAGCGTGAATGATTTAGAAAGACGCACGTATGATACACTTTTCTCGCTCTCGGTTATGTAGATGAGCGCCGCGGTCAGCTCGCCCGTGACGAGCACGCCCCGGCTGGTCACGTCCTTGCTCTTCATCAGCACCGCCGTCTGCACCGAGGCGATCTTGCCGATGTCGTCATTCGTGTCGGGGACGACGCTCTCCGCGGTCTCCTGTATTCGCTTTGTCTGGCGTGAGATCTCCCGATAGGTGCTCACAACTCTATTTTCAAAGCCTATTTCCATGTTCATACGCTCCTTACTGCACTGTTTGTACACCATATGCGCGTTCACGGAGCGGTATTACCGCCCCGTGAGCTTGCTTATAATGTTCGCCAAGAATTTCGGCAGCTTGACAATGTATATCTTCATCTGTCACTCCCCCTCCCATATCGCCCGCGCCGCGCGTCAGCAGCAGCGGCGGATATACCACAAGCCAAGGCATATCAGCGCCGCCGCCAGCAGAAACCACCACACCTGACCCGGCAGCACAAGCGCGAGTATGATGACGCAGCCGGCGATGATCGCCGCAAAGCCGCACATATTGCCCCTCCTGCGCATAAACTGACCGCCTTTCATGTATGTGTTCTCTCCATCATACGCGAAAGGCGGTCAGTTTCCGCATTATGTTCGGTTTTTATTTTATCTCCCAGCTCTTGTGCTGGGCACTCAGTCGTGAGCCGCTCATACGAGCGGTAACGGCTCGGCACGAGCGCCTGACTGACCTCGCCGACCTGACGGAAACGCGTGGGTCGAGCGCATTCAGAATGCTCGACTTGCCAACGCCGGAGTTGCCTGTGAAAGGCAGACAGCTTGCCGGAAATACGAGTTGGGCGCAGCTCGCCTCGATGCCCTCGCCCGTCTCCGCGCTGACGCTGACAGTGCGAAAGCCCGCGTTTTCATAGTATTCCCGCAGCGCGTCCGCGGGGTCTAAGTCGCACTTGTTGATGCAGATGAGCACGTCGCAGCCCTTGAGCGCGGCGATGGCCGTCATGCGGTCGACCAAATATGGATCGGTCTTCGGGATCGCCTGTGAGCAGACGATGACCATCTGGTCGATGTTGGCGACGCTCGGGCGGTCAAAGCTGTTTCGGCAGACGGCAGAATTTCGTCGATGCGGCCTTCGCCGCCCGGCACCTCGCAGAATTCGACGTCGTCGCCCACGAGCGGCGAAATGCCCTCCCTGCGGAATTTGCCGCGCGCCTTGCAGGTGTAGAGCTGTCCGTCCGCGCATTTGACATAGTAGAAGCCGCTCAGTGCGCGCTGTATTCTTCCTCTCACGGCTGCGGTTCCCCTCCGGAGGTCGTGGCGTCATCGCCGTAGTCCGGCATGGCGGGGCCTTCGCTGATAACGAAGTTGATGGTCGTGCCCGCGTCCACCTTCGTTTCGGCGTTGATGCTCTGCTCGATGACCGTGCCGTAGGGCTCGTCGGATGCGCGCTGCGTCACCTCGCCGACGACAAGGCCGGTCTGTGTGACCTGCTGGCGGACGATCTCAATGTCGATGCCGATGAAAGAGAGCACCGTCACGGGCTTGGGCTGCTCGCCCTTGCTGACGACGAGCGTGACGCTGTCGCCCTCCTGAAGCGTTTCACCAAACTCGGGGATCGTGCGGATGACATAGCCCTTCGTGATGCTGCTGTATTCCTCGACCGGGTCGTTGACGACAAGGTTCAAGTCAAGGTTGGTGAGCTGGAGCGTTGCGTCGCGGTACTCCTTGTTGACGAGATTCGGCATTTTCTCCGTCTTGGCGCCGGAGCTGACGAAAACCGAGATGACGCGGTTGCCCTTTACGGTCTTGCCGCGCTCGGGCGACTGCTCGATAATCTGACCTGCCGCGTATTTGCTGCTCGCGCGCTGGCCGATCTGTTCGATCGTGAAGATGCCCTTCACGTTTTCGTCCTTGTTCGCCTCGTCGATGGTCATGCCGATGAGATGCGGCACCACATACTCCGTCGGCGTCTGCTCGCCGCCGAGAAGATCGCTGAAGATCGCGTGCCAGAGCAGCACGATGAGTGCCACCGCGGCCACCGCCGCGCCGATGATCGTGAGCAGCTTGCGCGTGCCCAGCTTGTGCGGGGATGCCTCTTCTTCCTCCTCGTCGTCCGCCTCCTGCACCTTCTGTGCCTTGGAGACGGTGTGCACGGCGGGGATATACTGCGTGGGCTCGTCCACGGTCTCGCGGTGCAGGTCTTCGATCGTGAAGTCGAGGTCGACCTCGGGATTCTTGCGGAACTCCTCAAGGTCTGCGAGCATTTCATCCGCCGAGGCGTAGCGCTTCTCCAAATCGGAGGCCATCGCCTTCATGCAGATGAGCTCAAGCGCTTCGGGCACGTCGGGATTGATCTCGCGCGGCGAGAGCGGCACGGAGGAAAGGTGCTGGATGGCGACGGAAACGGCGTTGTCGCCCTCGAACGGGAGTCTCCCCGTCAGCATTTCGTAGAGCACGACGCCCGCGGAGTAGATGTCCGAGCGCGCGTCGGGGCGGTCGCCCTTCGCCTGCTCGGGCGAGATGTAGTGGACGGAGCCGAGCGCCTCCTGCGTCATGGTGTTGGCGGAGTTGGCGAGACAGGCGATGCCGAAGTCAGTGACCTTGACGCTGCCGTCGCGCAGCACCATGATGTTCTGCGGCTTGATGTCGCGGTGGACGATGCCGCGCGAATGCGCGTGGCTCAGCCCTTTCATAATCTGTGTGATGAAGTGCAGCGACTCACGCCAGTTCAGACGCCCACGCCGCTCCATATACTGCTTGAGCGTGATGCCGTCGATGAGCTCCATGACAATATACTCCGTCTCGCCGCGGCTGACGTCGTAGACCGAGACGATATTCGGGTGCGAGAGCATTGCGACAGCCTGCGATTCCGTCTGGAAGCGACGGCGGAAGTCGGCGTCCTCGGCAAGGTCGCTCTTGCGCACCTTGACCGCCACAAGGCGGTTGAGCCGGTGGCACTTGGCTTTATATACCATTGCCATGCCGCCGCTGCCGATCTTTTCGAGCAGCTCATAGCGGTTGTCGAGCATCATGCCGATCATATTTGTTCCATTTCGTATCCATATCCTTCCTCGTGTTCATGAGCACAGCCGTCACGTTGTCCGGCGCGCCGCGGTCGAGCGCCATGCGCATGAGCTTGCGGCAGGCTCTCCATCGTCATCCGAGGACGCCAGAAGAAAGGATTCCATCTCCCCGTGCGTCAACGCGAAGATTGCTGAGCCCGTCGGAGCAGAGCAGCAGCGCGTCGTCCGGGACGGATGTCCAGCTCGGAAAATATCGCTCGAATGGTTCCTCTGGGCCGACGGCGCGGGTGATGACGTTCTTTCGCGGGTGGCGTGCGCGCCTTCGGCGGTGATCGCGCCGCGGTCGACCAGCTCCTCCACAAGCGAATGGTCGCGCGTGACCTGCTGGTGTCTGCGCCGTCCGCCATATAATAGGCGCGGCTGTCGCCGATGTTGACGACCGTTACCGTTGTTCTTTATCACACCGCCGACAATAGTTGTGCCCATGCCGTTGTAGCCTCGTCGCTGGAAGCGCGCGGTCATACGCAACGCAGATTGGCATATGCCGCCGCTTCGCGCAGGACCTGCCGCATCGGATTTCGGTTCACGGCGCAGCATATCTTCCGCATACTGCATGAATGAGTCCGACGGCGACCGCCAGGCGATCCGCCGCTCATGCACGCCGCCCATGCCGTCGCACAGCGACGGCGATGAGCAGTCGCCATCCGGCGAAAGGCTCCAGGCGGTAGGCGTCCTGATTGGCGTGAACGTAGCTTTTCATCCCTTGTCGGTAATGCCGAAAGCGTTCATTTTGCTTCCCTCGTCCTTCTTCTTTTGCGCCGCAGCTGGCCACAGGACGCATCCACATCGCTGCCGAGACTGCCGCCGTATGGTCGTTGACTCCGTTCTTAAGTATATTCACAAACCGTTTGAGATTCTCCGGTTTGGATGGCTTCAAAGCTGCGCTCCTCCACATGGTTGAGCGGAATTAGATTGACGTGCGCCGCGACGTCCAGCGCACCCGCTTTGCCAGCAGTTCCGCATGCTCCGGGGTCGTTCACGCCGTCGATCATTGCGTATTCAAACGATATTCTGCGTCCGGTCTTCTGGTAGTACCGGCTGCATTTGCAGATAAGCTCGTCCACGCCCCGGCCGCGATTTGCCGGCATTATGCGCGAGCGGGTCTCGTCATCCGGCGCGTGCAGCGACACTGAGAGCGTGAGCTGCAAATCGCGCGCGGCAAGGTCGTCGAAGCGCTCCGTAATGCCGCATGTGGAGAGCGATATATGCCGCATACTGATGTTGCGTCCTTGCGGGTGGTTGATGAGCTCCAAGAAAGCGCATGACGGTATCGAAATTGTCCAGCGGCTCGCCTATGCCCATGAGAACTATGTGAGAAAACGGCAGACCGGATTCCTTTGCGAGAACATGACCTCGTCAAGTATTTCCGACGGCTCAAGGCAGCGCACAAGAGCCCGCCGATGGTCGACGCGCAGAACGCACAGCCCTGACGGCAGCCGACCTGCGACGACACGCATACGGTGTTGCCGTGCTTATAGCTCATCACAACGGTCTCCACGGCGTTGCCGTCATAAAGCTCCCAGAGATATTTTATCGTCCCGTCGAGCTTGGAGACCTGTTTGGAAAGCACCTTTGGCGCATAGAGCCGGTATTCACTTATCAGCTTTTCCTTGAGCGCCTTGGGGAGATTCGTCATCTCGTCAAATCGAGCGCGCACGCCGCGCGAGAGCCATTCAAATATCTGCTTTGCGCGGTATTTCGGCTCACCCAGCGCTTCAAGCTCTGCTCTATCTCTCCCGGCAGCATGGAAAGTATGTCTTTTCCCATTTTTTTGATCCTTATTTTATCCTTTTGAGCCTTGCGGCGAAAAAGCCGTCCGTTCCGTCCGTATTCTGGAAAAACGTGCGCATTCCGCTCTCCGCGCGCTCTGCGCCGAGCGTGAACGGCTCAAGCGCATAATCATTAGCTTTCGAGAAAGCCCTTGACAACCCTTCGTTTTCGCACCCGAGCACCGTACAGGTGGAGTACAGCAGTGTTCCGCCGGGCCGTTCACAAAGCGGAGAGATTGGCAAGTATATCGCGCTTGTATCGCGGGCAGCCCCGCGATCTCGTTGGGGATCCTTGCAGCGTATCTCCGGCTTCTTGCGGATAACGCCGATGCCGGAGCACGGCACATCCGCAATGACGACGTCAAACGCGCCCTCAAGCGCCGCGCACCGCCGCGCGTCCCGCGCCTCGGTCGTGATTATATCTATGCCCAGTCTTTCCGCACCCTCGTATAAGAGGGCGAGCTTCTTCTCGTGTATGTCACAGGAAGAATGCTGCCCCTGTTCTCCATCAGCGTACCGCCGCGGAAACGCCTTGCCGCCCGGTGCGGAGCACGCATCAGCACACGCATCCCCTTTTTTCGGCGCGGCAATCTCGACCGCCATGCGCGCCGCGCGGTCCTGCACGTAGAATAGTCCTTCCTCAAAGCCCGGCAGCGCCGTGACACTGCCGCCGTGCAGCGTGATGCAGCCGGAGGGAAAATCGCAGAGCGTATGCGCAATATCTGAGCGCGCAAGCGCACGGGCATAGTCGTCCGCGCTGACCTTCAGCGTGTTCACCTGAATGTCAGCCCCGGCGGGGTGTTGCAGCAGCGCAGAAACGCCTCTGTGAAGTCATACCCGTGCTCGGTAATGAGCCGGTCGACCAGCCATATAGGATGACTGTATTTTATGGATAAATGTTCCGCGCTTCCCGCGTTCGGTATTGCAGGAAGTGAGTTTTTGTTCTCACCCACGCGGCGCAATACAGCGTTGAAAGCCCCGCGGCGCGGTCAAGCCCGCAGCGGCGGCTCAGCGCGACGCTCTCGTTCACCGCGGCGCGAGGTGGTATCTTGTCGAGAAATACGAGCTGATACACGCCGAGGCGCAGTATATCGCGCAGCTTGGGTTCGAGCTTTTTCACGCTCTGCGTGCAGAATTCGCCGATATAAAAGTCGCACAGGCTGCTGTTTTGCAGCACGCCCAGCAAAGGCGCGACGCGAGCGCGGCTTCCCTGCCGTCCAGTCCGGCTTTTTTTATCACACTGTCTATCGCCGCGCCCGACCAAGCGCCGTCGCGGCGGCATTTTTCCAGCGCCTCAAGCGCTGCGTCTCTCGCTCCCATCGTTGTCAATCGCCGGTTCTGATGGTATGACCGCGCAGAAAGTCCGCCGCGCTCATGCGCTTTTTGCCGGGAGCCTGAAGCTCGGTTATCATGACGGTCTCCCCGCCTCCGCAGGCGACCTCAATGCCCGCCCTGCCGGTGCTGACGACCGTGCCGGGGGCTTTGTCCGTGTGCGTGTCGGTATACCCTGCGGCAAATATCTTATATATCGCGCCGTCAAGCTCCGCCGTTGCGGCGGGCCACGGCTGGAGACCGTATATCCACTTGATCACGCCGCGCGCGCTGCGCGTCCAGTCTATGGGCGAATCAGTCTTATCAAGCATTTTTACATAGCTTGCCTTGCTGTGATCCTGCGGCGTGCACGGCGCGGTGCCCGCCTCAATATCGCGCAGAGTCTTGACAAGAAGCTCCGCCCCCATGACCTTCAGGCGGTCAAAAAGCTCGCCAGAGGTCTCAAATTCGCCTATCTCGGTCTCGGAGGTATAAATAATATCACCGGTGTCCATCTCGCTTGCGAGATACATCGTCGTCACGCCGGTTATCTTATCGCCGTTGAGCACCGCCCACTGTATAGGGGCCGCTCCCCTGTACTTCGGCAGGAGCGAGCCGTGGACATTCACAGCGCCGTACTTCGGCACGGCAAGAATATCATCGGGCAGAATGCGCCCGTAGGCGACGACGACAAGAATGTCCGGCGCGAGACTCTTCACCGCCTCAAGCGCCGTGCCGTCGCGCATTTTCACCGGCTGAAAGACCGGGAGGGAGTGCTCAAGCGCAAGCTCCTTCACCGGGGAATACGCCAGCTCCATCCCGCGCCCCTTGGGCTTATCCGGCTGCGTGAACACGCCGACAACGTTGAACCCATCGTCCAGCAGCTTTTTCAGTGAGGCAGCCGCGAAATCCGGCGTCCCCATAAAAACAATACGCATTATTCTTCCTCTCCAGTTGCAATCTTTTCGTCCTCGTCTGAGCATGCGCTCACACTTGAGGTGAACACGATGCCGTTGAGATGGTCGATCTCATGGCAGAAGCAGCGCGCGGTCAGCCCGTCGCCCTCTACCTCAAACCACTCACCGTCACGATCCTGCGCGCGCACCTTCACGTGCATCGGGCGCTTGACAATACCGTATTCACCGGGAACGCTCAGGCAGCCCTCCGCGCCCTCCTGCTCGCCGGTGGCCTCGATTATCTCCGGGTTAATAAGCTCTATCACGTATTCGTCCTCGCCCTCGGGGACATTCGTCTCTACCACGAGCACGGCGCGGCGCAGTATGCCGACCTGCGGCGCGGCGAGACCGACGCCGCCTGCCTCCGCGAGTGTTTCGTTCATATCGTCGAGCAGCTGATGCAGTCTGCCATTGAAATCCGTTACGGGGCGGCTGGTCTTATACAGCGCCGGTTCTTCCTTTGTGAGTATGTTTCTGAGTGCCATTTCTATCTCCTGTATGATAAATTATTTGTTTTCAGTCTGATGGATCATTATCGGCGTAGACGAACACACCCTTGAAGCGCTTGTCCGTGCTGCACTCGGTGACGATCCGGGATATGTACGCCCTTATGTCCTTGTCCGACGCACAGCAGAGGTTCACCCTGTACCGAAAGCGGTTGTTGACCTTGACGACCGCGAGGGGCGTCGGGCCGAGAGTGATGCAGTCGTTCCGTCCGCGCAGGACGGTGTCAAAAAAGCTGCGTATGTACCGGCAGGCGGCGACGACCTGCGCCTCGTCCGTGCCGGACGCGGTGACGGTCAAATATTGTGAACGGCGGGCAGATCATGCAGCCGCCGCAGTTCGACCTCCGTGCGGTAAAACTCGTCATAATCCTGCCGCGCCGCCTGCACGACGGTCTCATTATCGGGCGTAAAGGTCTGGATGACGGCGCGCCCAGGCTTGAGCCGCGTCCGCTGCGCCCAACGACCTGCGTGATGAGCGAAAATGTGCGCTCCCCCGCGCGGTAATCCCCGGCATATAGGCGCTGATCTGCGGAAATAACGCCGACGAGCGTCACATTCTCAAAATCCAGACCCTTTGTGACCATTTGCGTGCCGACGAGTATAGGGATATTCTCCTCGCGGAAAGCGCTTGAAAAGCTGCTCATGCGAGCCGACGGGGGCGACGGAATCCGTGTCCATGCGCATGACCTCAACGCCGGGGAAAAGTTCAGCCAGCTCCTCCACGACAGCCTGCGTCCCTGCGCCGACAAAGCTGAGTTGACCGCCGCAGTCGGGGCAGCGTCTCGTCCAGCCACTGGGAATACCCGCAGTAGTGGCACATGAGGCGTTTGTTCGCGCTGTGGTATGTCAGCGACACGCTGCACCGCGGGCATTTGTAAGTGTACCCGCATTCAACACAGCTTATAAGCTTATTCGTCCCCGCGGCGATTGAGAACAGTATGCTCTGCTCGCCGCGGGAGATGTTCTCCGTCAGTTCATCGCGGAGATATGAGCTGATGTTGCCGCCGTTGCCGTGGCGGAGCTCACGCTTCATGTCGACGATCTGCACCTCAGGCAGACACATCGCGTTATAGCGCGACGCGAGGCGAAAATAGCTGTATCTGCCGATTTCGGCGTTATAGCGCGTTACTATATCGGGCGTGGCGGAGCCAAGGACGAGCAGACATTCCGCCTTTGCGCAGCGGAATTTTGCGATGTCCCGCGCGTTGTAGCGCGGGTCGTTCTCGGATTTATAGGTCTCCTCCTGCTCCTCGTCGATAATGATGAGCCCGAGGTTATCCACAGGCGCGAATATGGCACTGCGCGTCCCGATGACGACGTGCGCCTTCCCCTGCTTCACGCGCTTCCATTCGTCATAGCGCTCACCCGTGGAAAGGCTGCTGTGCAGTACGGCGATCTCATCCCCGAAGTGGGAGGAAAATGTTCTGAGCATCTGCGGCGTGAGCGCGATCTCTGGCACGAGCAGGATCGCGGCGCGCCCCATATCAAGACACAGCGGCGGATAAGATGGATGTACACGCTCGTTTTCCCGCTGCCGGTCACGCCGTGCAGCAGCGCCGCGTGCGCCGCGCCTGAGGTCTCCAGCGCGCTCAGCCCGTCAAAGGCCTGCTGCTGCTCCGCGTTCAGCACGGGGAGCGGCTCAAGCTCGCCGACATATACCTCCGGGCGGCGAAAGACCTCACGGTGCGTGAACTCCACAAGTCCGGCCTTCTCCAGCACCTTGAGCGCGGGACGCTTTGCCCCGGTGTGGCGCAGAAGATCACTCGACGGCAGAGCTTCAAACGAGCACAGCATTTCCAGCAGCGCCGCCTGCTGCGGAGAGCGGCGGCGCTTTGCCTCCGCTGCTGCCGCGGCATCGGCCGCCGGAACACACAGGCGTGACATCTCGACCGTCTTGTCCTGCACGCGGCGCTTGCCGTCGTCGTCGAACCACAGCCCCGCGGGCAGCATGGCGCGTGCGGCGGAATACACCGTGCAGAAAAACCTGTCACGCATGAAAAGCGCGAGCTTTATCATGTCCGCACTCAGCACGGGGCTGTCATCCGTCACGGCGATTATAGGCTTTACTTTTTCATAGTCGCTGTGCTCCGTCACGGCGAGGACGATGCCCTCACTGCGGCGGTTGCCCTTGCCGAACGGGATAAACACACGCACACCGGGCTGCACGCTTTCGCACAGCTTCTCCGGGATGAGGTAGTCATACGGGCGGTCGATCCAATATGTAGCGGCGGAAACCGCAATTTTCGCAAATCTACCGGTCATTGCGGTCTCTCACCTCTTTTGCGCAAAAGATATAAGCGGGGGTGAGGCCCCGCTTATGATCACTTTATTGTGAGCTTGCCGGTGTAGACCTCGTCAATGGCGGCAGAGACAGGCTTTTTTCAAGGGGTATCTGCTCCTCCTCGGCCTCGGCGGAAATCTGGCGCGCGCGTCTGGCGACGAGGTTGACGAGCTGATAACGGCTGCCTATCTTTTCAACAAGCTCTGCAACGGGGGATAAAGCATCATGGTAATCGTTCTCCATTCTTCTGCAAGAGGCAGAAATAAAATTATTGTTGTATTATAAAGAATTAAACGGGTTTGTCAAAAGCTGCTCGCGGCCGACGGCGCGGCAGCGCTCGGCGGTCATAATGGCGGAAAGCTCGCCCGCCGCCTTGTCGGCATCGTCGTTGACGATGATATAGTCATAAAAATCGGCTTCCTTGTACTCCTGTCGGGCGCGGATGAGGCGCGCTTCTATCGCGCGCGCGGTGTCCGTGCCGCGCGACTCAAGACGGCGCTTGAGCTCGTCCATGGACGGCGGGATGATGAACACCTTGACGGCATCCGGCATCTTCTCGTTGACCTGACGCGCGCCCTGCACCTCAATGTCAAGGATGACATCCATCCCGTCGCTGAGCTTCTGCTCAACATACGAGCGCGGAGTGCCGTAGCTGTTGGCGACATACTCGGCATGCTCCAAAAGCTCGTCGTTCTCGACCATCTCTCTGAAACGGTCAAGGTCGACAAAGAAATACTCCTTGCCGTCCACCTCGCCGGGGCGCGGCTTGCGCGTTGTCACCGACGTGGAAAAGCACACGTTGTTCTTTCCCTCTATCGACTTGAACACGACCGTGCTTTTGCCCGCGCCGGACGGTCCGGGAGATGACGATAAGCTTACCCTTTTCATTCATTTCCTATATCCTCCTCAACATCATTTGTATCTTCGATCCTTGCCGCCAGAGTTTCCGGCTGCATTGCGGAGAGTATGACGTTCCCGCTGTCCATCACTATCACGGCCCGCGTGCTGCGCCCGAATGAGGCGTCTATCAACAGTCCGCGTTCGCGCACATCCTGTATCATGCGCTTTATCGGGGCGGACTCCGGGCTGACGATGGAGATTATACGCTCAGCCGAGACGAGATTGCCAAATCCTATATTAACAAGCTTCATTGGCGTTTTCTCACTCGATGTTCTGTATCTGTTCGCGTATTTTTCTATCTCGGACTTGAGATCCACAACGACGTG
>VOFG01002034.1_pt1 | contig 33432 bp, 47 predicted proteins | sample 5384171 | NCBI WGS metagenome assembly VOFG01 (sample SAMN12384726, study PRJNA508395) | human gut metagenome | isolation source: healthy gut F | host: Homo sapiens
AACCGTCCTGAATGTTTTTCAGAATCTGCTTCATAGCCTTCTTTGTATCCTCTGTGATGATCTTAGGACCTGTAATATAGTCGCCGTATTCGGCAGTATTTGAAATTGAATATCTCATACCTGCAAAACCGCTCTGGTAGATAAGGTCAACGATAAGCTTCATTTCATGGATACATTCAAAGTAAGCGTTTCTTGGATCGTAGCCTGCTTCAACCAATGTTTCAAAACCTGCCTGCATAAGAGCGCATACGCCGCCGCAGAGAACAGCCTGTTCACCGAAGAGGTCAGTTTCTGTTTCTGTTCTGAATGTTGTTTCAAGCACACCTGCTCTTGCGCCGCCGATTGCAAGACCGTAAGCCAGAGCCATATCCTGAGCCTTGCCTGTAGCGTCCTGAGCAACAGCTACTAAGCAAGGAACGCCCTTGCCTGCCTGATATTCTGAACGTACTGTATGACCGGGTCCCTTTAGGAGCGATCATAGTAACGTCAACGTCTGCCGGAGGAACGATCTGACCGAAGTGGATAGCAAAACCGTGAGCGAACATAAGCATATCGCCGGACTTAAGGTTTGGTTCGATATCCTTTCTTATACATAGCAGCCTGCTTTTCATCATTGATAAGGATCATGATGATATCTGCCTGCTTTGCAGCTTCAGCCGCTGTAAATACTTCAAAGCCCTGCTTTACAGCCTTATCCCAAGACTTGCTTCCTTCATATAAACCGATAATAACTCTTGCGTTGTCGCCGAGAGATTCCTTTGCATTAAGAGCGTGGGCATGACCCTGACTTCCGTAACCGATAACGGCGATTGTCTTGCCGAAAAAGTAAACTTAGATCACAGTCTTCCTGATAAAAAGACTTTTGCTGAATTTTCCATTATAAAGACTCCTTTTATAATATGATTTTTATCGGGCGTTTTACTTATCTGAGTTTCAGTCACATCCCAGACAATTTCCGCCTCTTTCAAGAGCTACAAGACCTGTACGGCACATCTCCATTATGCCGTATGGCTTTACAAGCTCAATAAAAGCGTTGATTTTGGAACTTTCTCCGGTGATTTCAACACAAAGTGCGTCAGGAGAATAGTCGATGATTTTTGAACGGAATACGTCTACCGCAGAAAGAACATCCTGTCTTGTAGCGGAATCGTTTTTAATTTTTATAAGAAGCAGTTCACGGGTAACGGTTTCGTCTCTTTCCATGACTTCTACCTGTTTTACATCGTGAAGCTTGTCAAGCTGTTTTATGATCTGAGTTTTAGAGTACTCATCCCCCATCATAGAGATGGTTATTCTTGAAAATTCCGGAGACTGTGTCTCACCTACAGTAAGAGTATCAATATTGAATCCTCTTCTGGTAAACATGCTTGAAACTCTGGTTAGTACGCCGAATTTATTGGCTACCAGAATACCGAATACATATTTTGTCATCAGATTTCACCTCCGTGAATTTCAGTAATTATATCGGCGATAGAACCTCCCGGAGGAAGCATAGGAAGTACAAATTCATCCTTATCTATCTTGCAGTCGATAACGACAGGTCGCTTTGCGGCAATCGCATCGTCAAGAGCCTTAGATAACTCGTCTGTGTTTTCCGCACGGAATCCCAATGTCTGAATGCTTCTGCCAGCTTAACAAAATCTGTCTGACGGCAGAGGGTAGTATTTGAGTAGTGCTTGTTAAAGAACAATGTCTGCCATTGTCTTACCATACCAAGTACTCCGTTGTTCATAATTACAACGATTACAGGTGCATTACATGAAACAGCTGTAGCAAGTTCGTTCAGATTCATACCGAAGCTGCCGTCACCCGTAAACAGTACCACAGGCTTTTCAGTTGCTATGTAAGAGCCGATCGCAGCTCCCAGACCGAATCCCATAGTACCCAAACCGCCGCTTGATACGAAAGTTCTGGGTTTTTCGAATTTATAGTGCTGAGCAACCCACATCTGATGCTGTCCTACATCTGTTGCAATTACAGCGTCCTCAGGCATTTTTGAATTTACTGTTTCAATAATGTCATAAGGAGTCATAACCTCGGATTTTTGTAAACATGCGGATTCTTTTTTTTTTCAGCTTTCGATCTCAGCCATCCACGCCGGATGATCGGCAGGAGATACGGCTGCCATAAGCTTTCTTAAGGTTTCCTTTACGTCTCCGTTAATGCCGAGCTGACTTGTAATGTTTTTGTCAATTTCCGCATTATCAACGTCAATGTGAAGTATATTGCAGTTTCTTACATAAACGTCTTTATTTCCGTTGCTCTGTCACTGAATCTTGCGCCGATTGCAATTACCAGATCGGCTTCAGCCTGAGCCATAGAAGATGCGTAATGACCATGCATGCCCTGCATACCTAAAAATCTGGGATTTGAAGTAGGTATTGCCGAAACCCCCATCATACTGCATCCGATAGAGAGTCGATAAGCTCAGAAAAATCCATTACCTCACGGCCTGCATTTGAAGAAATAACGCCGCCTCCGCAGTAAATATAAGGTTTATTTGACGCCGCTATCATTTCAGCAGCTTTTTTAATAATTTCACTGTCCGCTTTCGGCGATTCAAAAGCCGGAGCAACAACTGCATTTTCAAAATCACATGCTGCTATCTGAACGTCCTTAGGCACATCCACCAGAACAGGTCCAGGACGTCCTGACTTTGCAATCCTAAATGCTTCTCTTATTGTATCTGCAAGCTCTGTTACGTCTTTTACTATGTAATTATGCTTGGTGATCGGCAAAGTCACACCGCAGATGTCAACCTCCTGAAAGCTGTCACGTCCCAAAAGATTGCATGGTACATTGCCGGTAATAGCAACCATAGGAACAGAATCCAGATAAGCCGTAGCTATACCCGTTACAAGATTTGTAGCTCCCGGACCCGATGTTGCAATAACAACGCCTGTCTTACCTGTAGATCTTGCAAAACCGTCAGCAGCATGGGCAGCGCCCTGCTCATGAGCAGTAATTATATGTCTGATTCTGTCACGATTTTTATAAAGTTCGTCATATACGTTTATGATCTGACCGCCCGGATATCCGAATACACGGTCGCACCCTTGCTCTACAAGGGTTTCTATTATAATCTGTGCGCCGGTTAATTTCATAATATGATCCTTTCAAAATTAAATTCATTTTGCAGTATGTTAAAAAAAGCCTGCGGTATTTTCAGCGCAGGACAGTTGCTTTTTTGTTTAACAAATGCCGACTCGGTAAATCGCCGGTTCACCCGGCATTACGCTTTCGTTTGCAGTGATTTTTTTGTAAAATCGCCTGAAATGTTCCCTTTTCCAGTTTTTCCGACACCGAATAAACCTCCGTTCCGATAAAATGTTCATACTTTAATATATCATGTAATTTCTGTTGTTTCAAGGGGAAAATATATTTTTGTGAATTATACACATATTAACACCAAAATTACGTCCCTGCGTTTTAGATATTTACAACAGAATTTTATGTATTTATAAATTATACCATAATTTAAGTTCCTTTTCAAGCTTTTTGAAAAAAGCTTGGCAAAACTTTTATATCGTCTTTAGTCAGATGATTTATTTTTCATAAGACACGACAGGTAAGTACGCAGAGTATTGAAGAAACAATTTCACATTAAAATTCGACATTAAAGTTTTTGCTTACTTTTTCTTCAAAAATTTTTCCTCAATCCTCTGTTTACTTGCCTGTCGAGCCTTATGAAACAAGTTCTATTGTACTAAAGACGGAATAAAAGTTTTTTGCTTACTTTTTTTTCAAAATTTTTCCTCAATCCTCTGTTTACTTGCCTGTCGAGCCTTATGAAACAAGTTCTATTGTACTAAAGACGGAATAAAAGTTTTTGCTTACTTTTTTCAAAATTTTTCCTCAATCCTCTGTTTACTTGCCTGTCGAGCCTTATGAAACAAGTTCTATTGTACTAAAGACGGAATAAAAAGTTTTTTGCTTACTTTTTTCAAAAAGTAAGTGTTGCATGGGTTAACAAATTTGCTAAAACAACGCAAATGGGGTATAATTATACAATATTAGAAAATACGTTTCAATTTACAGCGGATCGGCGGTGGACATAATTAAAAAAGTAGAAATTTTTACAGACGGCGCATGCAGTGGCAATCCAGGTCCGGGCGGATACGGAGTAATACTTCGCTTCGGAGAACACACAAAAGAACTTTCCGGAGGAGAACATGAAACGACCAACAACCGTATGGAGCTTACAGGAGTTATTACCGGCTTGTCTGCTTTAAAAGAGCCCTGCGAGGTAACACTCACTACTGACAGCAAATACGTTGTTGACAGTATTACAAAAGGATGGGTTTACGGCTGGCAGAAAAAGGGATGGATAAAATCAGATAAAAAGCCAGCACTTAACGTGGATTTATGGAAACAGCTTCTGCCGCTCCTGGAAAAACATAAAGTTAATTTTGTCTGGGTCAAAGGACATGCCGGACATCCGGAAAATGAAAGATGCGATCAGCTGGCAGTTATTCAGCGTGATCTTAACGCATAAAAAGGAAGGGAAATTCAATGGAAAAAAGATTTGTGTATGCGGACAATGCCGCTACAACAAAGGTTTCAAAACCTGTACTTGACGTTATGATGCCGTACTTTACCGAGGAATACGGCAAAAGTATTTACGCTCTTGGAAGAAGCGCTAAAAAGCTCTTGAAACTGCAAGAGAAACCGTAGCAAAAAGCAATCGGTGCAGAAACCTCTGAAATATATTTTACAAGCTGCGGTTCGGAATCTGATAACTGGGCTATCCGTTCCGTATGCGAAAGACTTGCCGCAAAAGGCAAAAAACATATCGTTACATCAGTCTTTGAACATCACGCTGTACTCCATACATGTCAGGCATTTTGAAAACTGGGCTTTGAAGTAACATATCTGCCCGTATATAAAAACGGGATCGTAAAAACAGAGGACGTAAAAATGCGATCCGTGAAGATACTGCGCTTGTTACCATTATGTACGCCAACAATGAGATCGGAACGATCCAGCCTGTTGAAAGAAATTGCCACAGTATGCCGTGAAAAGGGCGTTTTGTTCCATACCGACGCAGTTCAGGCTATGGGACATGTGAAAATGAACGTTCATGCTCAGGGAATCGACATGCTGTCTCTTTCAGGCCATAAAATACACGCTCAGAAAGGTATCGGCGCACTGTATGTGAGAAAAGGTATTCCTGTAACGAACTTGATTTTCGGCGGCGCACAGGAAAAAGAAACAGACGTGCCGGAACAGAAAATCTCCCCGCAATCGCCGGATTTGCAAAAGGCAATGGAAATTGCCAGTACGGATATTGAAAAAAGAGCAGAAAAACAGCAAAACAGCGTGACAGACTTATTGAAGGTATTCTTAAGCTTCCCGTACCCGATTAAACGGTGATCCCGTAAAACGACTTCCGGGTACCGTTAATATTTCAATCGAAGGAGTTGAAGGCGAAAGCCTGCTTCTTATGCTTGACTTAAACGGTATATGCGCTTCATCTGGTTCTGCCTGCACATCAGGTTCCCTTGATCCGTCCCATGTTCTTCTGGCTCTGGGATTAAAACACGAGGTGGCTCACGGTTCTCTGCGTCTTTCAATCGGAGACGAGACGACCGATGAGGATATCGACTATATTCTTGAGGTCGTACCAAAAGTAGTTAAAAGACTGAGAGATATGTCTCCGCTTTGGGAAAAGAATATGTAAAAAGAAGAAACAGTCTGATAAACAGTTATGATTTGGAGGAATTTAAAATGTTATATAGTGAAAAAGTACTTGATCATTTCTCAAATCCAAGAAATGTTGGAGAAATTGAAAACGCAGACGGCGTAGGAGAAGTGGGCAACGCTAAATGCGGAGACATTATGAAAATGTATAAAAGTGGACGATGGAATTATTTCCGATGTAAAGTTCAAGACTTTCGGCTGCGGTGCAGCTGTTGCAACATCTTCTATGGCTACTGAACTTATAAAAAGGCAAGTCAATAGACGACGCTCTAAAGCTTACAAACAAAGCCGTTGTCGAGGCTCTTGACGGACTTCCGGCAGTTAAGCTGCACTGCTCCGTACTCGCAGAACAGGCTATAAAATCCGCTCTTGCCGACTACTACACAAGACAGGGCGTTGATCCTACTCCTATTGTCGGGGAAATAGGCGAATGTGAGGAATGTCATCACTGATAAAACAAACCGTCCGTAACGGACGGTTTCTTGTTTTTATCTGAATTCAATAATGACAGAAAATAAATATACTTGACATAAAAGCAAAGATTGGATATAATTAAATAGAATATATAAAAATTATAACAGAGGTGCAGAACAAATGAAGTTAAAGAGATTATTAACAATTTTACTTGCAATTGCCGCTCTTGGCAGCGCTGCGGCATGCAACGGAGACAAGGACTCTGAAAAAGCGAAAGCGTATCCGAAGAAAGCACAGCGGAAACCTCCGCTGCTGAAGAAACCCTCCGGCATTGAAGGACAAACCGTTTATTGGCTGTCCGATTATGACCTGAATCCCGACGGCGGAAACAATAGAAGTATTGCCCTCACTCTTTTTTGAAGACGTATACGGCGCTGAGATCGAATGGATCCCAACGACTGAAGATAAAAAATATGAAGATCTGGAAAAACGTATTCTGGGCGGAGAACCTGTTGATATGTTTCCGTATGATCCGTCCGCACTGCCGCAGGGTACTGCCAAAAAATCTGTTTCAGCCTCTTGACGACTATATAGACTTTAACGACGAGCTATGGTCAGGTACAAAAGAACTTGCAGACAAGCTTGCTATAAATGGTAATCATTATGCAGTGCCTGCCGGAATAACCAATCCGGTATGCCTTATTTACAGCAGAAAAATGATGAAAGACGAAAAATTTGACGATCCCTATGAACTCTATAAAAAGGCGAATGGACTTACGATAAAATGCTTGAAATGATGGAAAGCTTCGTTGACGGAGGCGATTCCAGATACGGCTGCGCAGGCGCATGGGTCGGACAGGGAATTATGCAGTCAACAGGTCAGCCTTTTGTTAATTACGACGGTACAAAATTTACAAATAATATGGACAGCAAGGAACTTTCTGAAGCGGGAAAATAATTGATAAAGTAAGCGATTTGTATGACGATTCATGGTACAGCCGCTTTCCTACTGACGAATCCTTACTTTTCTTAGGAATAGCTCCGTGGGCTCTGGCTGAATCAAACGCTGAAAATCCGGACGCTGATTTGTTTATGGTGCCGTTCCCGAAAATGTCAGGACAGGACGAATATTACATGTCGGCTGATATTTCAGCCAAAATGCTTGCTGCAAATTCCGACAAAGGGCGAAGCTGTCGCAGCGTACATAAAATGCGAACGAATTGCGGCAACAGAAGAAAAATATACGGAAGCCGCAAAAAACAGGCTCTTGAACCTGTCAAGGATTTCGACGGCACCGTAACCAAAACTTTAACGGAAGAACAATATGACTTCTGGCAGGAAATGATAAACTGTGAAAATATTACTCCCGTTGTCGACTTAGGCTGCGGTATGGGAAACGTTATGTACGGCGAAACCCTTAATTATGATACCAGAGGTATTATAAACAATCTTTACAACGCTATTATAGCCGGTTACCCGACGCTCCGTCAACGTGGGAAGAGCTGAGAGATTCATTAAAGAAAACCGCCGATACGGAAATTGAAAAATATAATTGATATTTTTGAAGGACGAGTAAAAAAATTTATTAAAAGCACTTGATTTTCAGGAATATTGTGGTATAATACTAAGTAGTATGTATAAAGTAAGCTAAAGACCGGAAATTTCCGGTCTTTCTTATGTATATGGGAGAATTGAATTATGAAAATAAAAAATTCGGTACAACCGAACAGTTGGTTCACGGGCTTGCCAGACCATTGCCCATGAAAAAGGACTCCAGATATGGGACGTACGCTTTGAAAAAGAAGGCGCTTCATGGTATCTGAGAGTTTTTATCGACAAGGATTCGGGCGTTACTATTGACGACTGCGAAGCTTTAAGCCGTCCATTAAGCGATCTGCTGGACGAAAAAGACCCTATTAAACAGGGATACTTTCTTGAAGTCGGTTCTGCGGGAATTGAAAGAGAACTCTTAAGGCAATCGCATTTGAAGCAAGCTGCGGAAAGCTTGTAACTGTTAAAAATGATAAGACCTATAGAAGGCGTTAAAGATTTTATTGCGGAGCTTTCCGGTTTTGACAAGGAAAAGGTAATGCTTTCATTTCGGTAAATACCGGAGGAGACGACAGAGGAACAAAAATTCCTCTTGCAGATATGTGCACATAAAATTATATGACGATTTTAATGATTATTTATAAATAAACGGAGGAATAAACAGAAAATGAACAACGGTTTTTTGAGGCGCTGTCCCTTCTGGGAAGCGAAAACAGCGTCGATACTGAAATAATTGTGGAAAAGGTCAAGTCCGCACTGCTGAAGGCAATCCGAAAAGCTTACCCCGACTGTGAAGACAATATACGCGTGGATATTGATCCGCAGACAAAAAAATTTGATATGTTTATGATCAAAACAGTGGTGGACGACGAACCTATCGACTACAATGAAATCAATATTGACGAAGCAAGGACAATTGATCCGGCAGCTTACGTGGGAGGTACTGTAGACTATCCTCTGGATGCCGGAAAATTCGGCAGAGCAGCTGCCCAGTCTGCCAAACAGTCGATCAAGGGCGATCTGAGAGAAATCAATCGTGAAAACATACTTAATCAATTTCAGGATAAGGAAAATGAATGCATTACCGCAACGGTTTCCCAGGTTGAACCTGGAAGCGGGGCAATCACCGTAATTTATGACAAAACGGAACTTTATCTTTTCAGAAACGAGCAGATTCCAGGAGAACATTTCAAGGAAGGAGACAAGATAAAGGTTTTTGTTACAGGTATTGCAAACAGGTCTAAAAAAGCCTATAATAAAAATTTCAAGAGCTCACAGGGACCTTGTAAAAGACTCTTCGAACTTGAGGTGCCGGAAATATACGACGGCATTGTTGAAATAAAGTCCATATCAAGAGAAGCCGGAGCACGAACAAAAATCGCAGTATGCTCAAGAGATGAAAACGTCGATGCAGTTGGAGCGTGCATAGGTCCTAAGAGAACCAGAATACAAGCAATTGTAAAATGAACTTAACGGTGAAAAAATTGATATTATTACTTACAGTGACGATCCGCTGAATTTATTGTAAGAGCGCTTGCTCCCCGCAAAGGTTTTAAGCGTTAAAGTATCTGAAGGCGAACTTAAAGAATGTTCGGTTATCGTTCCTAACGATCAGCTTTCGCTGGCTATCGGCAACAGAGGTCAGAACGCTAAGCTTGCTGCTAAACACAGGATATAAAATTGATATAAAACCCGAAATGGAAATTGCAGACAAAACTTCTGAACCCCAACCCGCTGACGAATAAAAATTTTAAGGTGGTAGGTTTATGAAAACAAAAAAATACCCCTCAGAATGTGTCTTGGCTGCAATGAAATGAAGCCAAAGAGGGATCTGATAAGAATCGTAAAATCATCAGAGGGAGAAGTTTCCTTGACTTTACCGGAAAAAATCCGGAAGAGGCGCATACATCTGCCGTAATGCAGATTGTTTCCGGAAAGCAAAAAAAAGCGCGGAGATTCGAAAAAGTCTTTCCTGCAAAATAGATGAAAGTGTTTATGAGGTGATGGAGAATGAACTCACAGCAGAAAACCGTTAATCTGCTCTCTATATGCCGCAAAAGCAGGCAGACTGATCATTGATTTGACGCAGTAAAGAACGCTGTTACAGAAGGCGATGTTTCATGTGTTCTCGTATCGGAAGATATTTCACATAAAAACGCTTAAGGAAATTAAATATTTCTGTGGAAATTCAAACACTGATATTATCGGTATTGATATGGATTCCGTCGATATGCACACCTTACTCGGTAAGAAAGTTGTAGTCGCCGCTGTGATTGATTTCGGATTTGGAAAGAGATTCAGTGAACTTGGAACACTGATTCAAGGACGCACTAAAAGAACGTCAAAAAAGACAACGATGAACCGTGGTTTTTGCGTTTATATAGATTAAATAATTAATAACAGGAGGGTTTCGCCTATGACCAAAAAAGATAAAGCTTGCTGAGGCTGCCAGAGACCTAAAGATTGAAAATCAGGAAATTATAGATCTGATGGAAAAATACGACGGTACAAAGAGAAAGAATACAACATCTCTTTCGGCAGAAGAATTAAATTATATACTGGAGCATTATTCTCAGAATAACCAGGTGAAGGATTTTAATGCTTATTTTGAATCCAAAATAAGCTGATAGAAGAAAACCTGCTGAAGAAGTAAAAGGAAAAACCGAAAAAAAAAAAGCAGCAAAGAAAACCGAACCTAATAACGAGACACCAAAAGGCTAAGAAAGAAATCAAACCGGCTGAAAGTAAGAAGGAAGCAGTTTCAGTTCCTAAGACTGAAAAATCGGCAGAGAAAAAATCACTGAAAAATCTGATGCTGAAAAGAAAGCTGATAAATTCAAAAAAGACCGAAAAGCCAGTTCCAGAATAAAAAGTAAGCCAAACAGCAGCCGAAACCTCAGAAACACGGCGAAAACAAAAAATCGGTACTGCTATGTCAATGACCGTTGAAACAACAACAGAAAGTAACAGAAGAACTGTCGATACAAGAGGTTCATATAACCTTGACAAATACAACGAAAGATATGAAACAGTTGCTCCGGCAAACAAGCATAAGGACAACTATTCATCAAAGAAGCAGAAAATCAATCAGAAATCTGCTCAGAGAAATAAAAATAAATTCTCCAGCAAGAGAGAAACCGAAGCTGAAAAAGCTGCGCCGTCTTGAACTGGAACGAGCAAAGCAACGGCTTAAAGTACTGATTCCTGATAAATTACCGGCGAGGCTTGACCTGCAAGACTTAAACTACAGCTACAGACGTAATCAAAAACTTATGGGTCTGGGAGTTATGGCAACGATCAACGTTATCGACTTTGACACTGCCGCACTGGTAGCCGATGAAATGGGAGCCAAGGTTGAAAGGAGGTTATCGTTACAATCGAGGAACGTCTTATTGACGACGCGGGACGATAATGCAAACACAGAAGAAAGAAGCCCTGTAGTCGTTGTTATGGGACACGTTGACCACGGCAAAACTTCGCTTCTTGACAGAATCAGACATGCAAATGTAACAGCCTCTGAAGCAGGCGGTATTACTCAGCATATCGGTGCATATCAGGTCAAGGTTCAGGATAAAATGATCACTTTCCTCGATACTCCGGGACACGAAGCGTTTACTTCCATGAGCTAGGGGTGCTGACATCACAGATATCGCAATACTCGTTGTTGCGGCTGACGACGGTATCATGCCTCAGACAATCGAATCCATAAACCACGCCAAAGCGGCAAATGTTTCAATTGTGGTTGCGGTAAACAAGATGGACAAAGAAGGCGCAAATGTTGACAGAATAAAACAGGGAGCTTACCGAACACGGTCTGGTCGTTGAAGAATGGGGCGGCGACATTATGTGCGTTCCTGTTTCGGCAAAGACAGGCGAAGGCATTGATGAGCTTCTTGAAGATGTTCAGCTTATCGCTGAAATGAAAGAATTAAAGGCTAATCCCGACAGACTTGCTAAAGGGCGCTGTTATTGAAGCAAGACTTGACAAAGGGCAGAGGTCCTGTTGCGACATTGCTGGTACAGAACGGTACTCTTAAGACAGGAGATGTTATTATCGCCGGTACTGCCGTAGGTAAGGTTCGTGTAATGACAGACTACAACGGCAATAAAATCAAATTCCGCCGGACCGTCCGTTTCGGTTGAAATTACAGGTCTTGCAGAAGTTCCGAGCGCAGGAGATACGTTCAACGCAGTTGAAGACGAAAAGCTTGCTAAGGAACTTGTTGAACAGAGAGAAAGCATGAGGCAAAGCAGGAACAGTTCAAGGCGGTACAGAAGGTTACTCTTGACAATCTGTTCAGCCAGATCGCACAAGGCGATGTCAAAGAACTTCCTATTATCGTAAAAGCCGACGTTCAGGGTTCTGTTGAAGCTGTTAAGCAGTCATTGGAAAAGCTTTCTAACGAAGAAGTAAGAGTAAAAGTCATTCACGGCGGCGTAGGTGCTGTTTCGGAAGGCGACGTTATGCTGGCTTCCGCTTCAAACGCTATCATTGTCGGATTCAATGTTCGTCCTGATCCTGTGGCAGAAAAAGCGCTTAAGCGTGACGGCGTCGACATAAGACTTTAGGATCATCTATGACGCAATCGAAGAAATCACAGCTGCTATAGAGGGCATGTTGGCTTGAAATTCAGAGGAAGTTATTCTGGGTAAGGCTGAGGTAAAACAGGTTTATAAGATCTCAAACGTCGGACAGTTGCCGGTTCATATATTACAGACGGTAAATCTAAAATTGTGAAATAAGGTTATTGCGTGACGGCACAAGTCGTTGCAGAGGATAAAATCGATTCTCTCAAGAGATTCAAAGACGACGCAAAAGAAGTAGCTAAAGGCTATGAATGCGGAATCAGTCTTGAAAGATTTGCCGATATAAAGGAAGGCGATATCTTTGAAGGATTTTATTATGGAGGAATACAGCGAATAATAAGCCAATATTACCGTAATTTTCGGTAATAATAATCCTGCGGGATATCCGTATAAAGGAGATTCATATGTCAAGTTTTTAAAGTTGGAAGAATGGGTGAAGACATAAAAAGAGAGCTTACAGCGATTTTTTCGTGAACTTAAAGACCCCAGAATCGTTGAGTTTATTACCATTGTCAGAGTGGATCTGTCAAACGATCTCACACTGCAAGGTTTACATTTCCTGTTTTGACGGCATTGAAAAAAAGGGAATCCGTTAAGGGACTTACAAGCGCCTCCGGATTTATAAAGCGGGAGCTGTTTCACAGGCTTCCTATGAGAAAAAGTCCGGAACTTAAGTTCATAGCCGATGATTCCATTGAACACAGCGCCTGAAATAAATGAAAGCTTAGAGGACTTTGATTGCTAACAAAGTCCTTAAAGGGGGAGTGAAATTCTGGTATTGACCGGAGGAGATTTATGAAAATAGATTTTAATGAAGCCGCCGAAATGCTGAAAGAAGAACTTACTGATCCATCAAAGTCCCGACGGAGACTGTACTGGCTCGGAACTGCTCTTTACCACATTCTTAAATATCTGGGCAAAAGAGCAAGAGTAATTTGTTCTGATGAAATACCCAAAAGATATGATTTCATGCGAACAGGTTACAATGACGGGAATTTGAACCGAAATTTATAATTGCAGCTGACGTTGCCGATATTAATCTGCTGGGGAAATACAAGGATATTTACGGGGACAAAATCAATCTCTGTATTGACCATCATATATCAAATACTGATTACGCTGAAAAAACGCTTGTATGCCCTAACGCTTCTGCGGCATGCGAGGTAGTGTATGAGCTTATAAAAATACTGAATATTCCTCTGACGAAAGATATAACAAAAGTGTATTTATACGGGTATAGCTACAGACACCGGATGTTTCAAGTATGAAAATACTACCGCACGGTGTCACGAGATCGTTGCAGAACTGAAAAGAAACTGTCCTGTAAATTTTGCAAAGATTAACCGTGAAATGTTTGATGTTAAAAGCAAGGGCAGACTTAAAATTGAACGTGCGGTAACGGATATAATGGAATATTATCTTGACGACAAGCTGACAATGATATGCGTAACCAGCGACATCTTAAATAAAATGAAGGTCGATGCGTCCGAGCTTGAGGGTCTTGCGGAATACCTCTTCAGGTAGAAGGCGTAGAGGTAGGCGTTACCATCAAACAAAAGGACGAAAACAGCTACAAAATTTCCATGCGTTCAGCTAACAACGCAAACGTATCGGATATCTGCGCCTCCATGGGAGGAGGCGGTCATGTAAAAAGCTGCCGGCTGTCTGCTTCACGGTACTCTTGACGAAGTAAAAAAACAAATTGAGACGCCGTTGCAAAGGGAATAAAATCATGTTAAACGGAATAATCTGCGTAAACAAACCGGAAGGATTCACCTCCTTTGACGTTATTGCAAAGCTCAGAGGAATTCTCAAGATGAAAAAGCTAGGACACTCCGGAACTCTTGATCCTATGGCTACAGGCGTACCCCTGTTTTTGCCGGAAGCGCTACCAAAGCAATAAGTATTCTTCCCGATACGGATAAAAGCTATCTTGCAGGATTTAAACTTGGTATCGTTACCGATACGGAGGATATCAGGAAAGATTCTGAAAAGAATGTCCTGTTTTCAGTCAGTAAAGAGGAAATTGAAAAAAACGCTGAAGCTTTCAAAGGAAATATAAGTCAGACTCCGCCCATGTATTCGGCAGTGTCTGTCGGCGGAAAACGACTTTATGATCTTGCAAGAAAAGGAATGAAGTAGACAGACCCTCGTGAAATAACAGTTTCCAAATTTAATATCTGTGATTTTAACGAGGAAACAGGCGAAAGGACATATTGATATAACCTGCTCAAAGGGTGCCTTACGTTCGAACACTCATTAATGACATGGGACAGAAGCTTGGCTGCGGAGCAGTAATGACTTCTCTTGTGAGAACAAAAGCCAACGGTTTTTCCCTTGATGATTGTTTTACGCTTGAGGAAATCGAAAAGCTCAGAGATGAAAACCGACTTGATTCTGCAATAAAAGTACAGAAAAGCTGTTTTTGGCACTGCCGTCCTTAACACTGAACAGTAAGAAAACTCAAATGTACAAAAACGGCGTTAAGCTCAGACTTAATGAGCTTGAAGGCTTTGACGGAAAAGAACAGTATAGAATTTATTCGCTGAAAATGTTTTTCTGGGTATCGCAAAAAGCAGACACGGAAAATAATATTTTAAGAGTATTAAAAACCTCAGTCAGGAGAGTGACGCTTAAATGACTGTTATTACCGAAAACAGTATTGCTGAACCGACTGCTGTTGCTCTGGGGATATTTGACGGAGTTCATGCCGGACATAAACTGATAATCAGAAAAGCCGTTAAGTGTTCTGAAAGGACTTGTTCCGGCAGTATTTACCTTCGATGTGGATTCAATATCCCAAAAAACACGGGAAAGAATACGAATATATTTTCAGTGAAAATTATAAGCATAAAATACTTGAAAATATGGGCGTAAAATATACTTATTCTCCTAAAATGACAGATATCTGCAAAATGAACGGTGAGGAGTTTGCATACCGTATACTTTGCAGAAAAATGAATGCAAAAACAGTCGTCTGCGGAGAAAATTTCCGTTTCGGAAAAAAATGCGGCATGGGAGTAACCGAACTTATGAAATTCGGTGAAAAATACGGCTTTGAGGTTATTGCTGAAAGTCTTACGGGTGAGAACGGTACCGCTTATTCTTCTGAGTATTTCAGAACTATGCTGAAAGAAGGCAAGGTAGACAAGCTTTATACTCTGGGTATGGGAATGTACGCCGTTTGTTCAGAAGTTGTGGGCGGAAACCGTATCGGGCGAACCCTTGACTTCCCTACTATAAATCAGCAGTTCGGTGAAAAACAGCTTGTACCCAAAAGAGGAGTTTACAGTACGGTTACTCTTATTGACAATAAAACTTATAACTCGATAACAAACATAGGCGTAAAGCCTACCGTTGAAAAAGACATCAAACCTCTTGCAGAAACTCATATACTGGATTTCAGCGGAAATTTATACGGAAAAGAAATTGAAGTAAGATTTAATAAATTTATCAGAGACGAAAAAAAAATTCAGCTCTCTTGATGAACTTAAAATCAGATAAAAAAAGACATTGAATACGTAAGAAAGCAGTCGGAAATGTCTGAACTGCATAGACTTTAAGGAAAGGATTGAATTGAAATGTCAGACGCAAAAAAGTCAAGACAGATTTGCACCAAGTCCTACGGGATATATGCATATAGGAAATCTGAGAACTGCTCTTTATACTTATCTTATTGCAAAAAGAAAAATAACGGAAGCTTCATTTTAAGAATCGAGGATACCGACCAGGAAAGATACGTTGAAGGAGCTGTTGACGTTATTTACAGTACCTTAAAAAAGCGGGTCTTAAATGGGACGAGGGTCCTGACGTAGGCGGTGAATACGGTCCTTACGTTCAGTCTGAAAGAATGGGTATGTTTAAGGACTACGCTTTAAAGCTTGTTGAAAGCGGTCATGCTTATTACTGCTTCTGCGACAAGGACAGACTTGACGAAGTCAGAAAAATTCAGGAGGCTTCACATATCGCTCCAATGTATGACAGGCACTGCCGCAATCTTTCAAAGGAAGAGATCGAGGAAAAGCTTGCTGCCGGAGTACCTTACGTTATAAGACAAAAAATGCCGCTTGAGGGTACTACAACATTCCATGATGAGATCTACGGCGATATCACAGTTGAAAATTCAACTCTTGATGACCAGATACTTATCAAGACGGACGGTATGCCGACCTACAACTTTGCAAACGTTGTAGACGACCATACCATGGGAATAACTCACGTTGTAAGAGGCAACGAATATCTTTCCTCAACGCCTAAATACAATCTGCTGTACGAAGCATTCGGCTGGGACGTACCCGTTTATATTCACTGTTCCCCTGTTATGAAGGACCAGACTACAAAGCTTTCCAAGAGAAACGGCGATGCTTCGTTTGAAGATATAATCGCTAAGGGATTTCTTCCGGAAGCAGTCGTAAACTTTATCGCACTCTTAGGCTGGGCGCCAAAAGGGCGAAGAGGAAATTTTCACTCTTGACGAGCTTGCCGAACATTTTGACATAAGCGGTATTTCAAAGTCTCCGGCGATATTCGATCCTGTAAAGCTCAGAGCAGTAAATGCGGCACATATTAAAAGAATGACTCCGGAAAAGTTTTAGAACACGTAACTCCTTATATAAGACAGTCAGTAAAAAAGAAGACATTGATCTTCCTCTGCTGGCTTCAATACTCAGACCAGAACGGAAGTTTTCAACGATGTTCCTGAAATGGTTGATTTTATTGATGAGCTTCCCGATTATGATAATTCAATGTACTGCCACAAAAAGATGAAAACAAATGAAGAAACTTCCTTAGAAGCTTTAAAGGCTGTACTGCCTGTTCTCGAGGCTCTTGAGGACTGGAACGCTGAAAGTATTCACAAAGCGCTCTTTGACCTTATTGCTAAACTTGAAGTAAAAAACGGCTGGCTTCTGTGGCCTGTACGTACTGCCGTTTCCGGCAAGCAGTTTACCCCCGGCGGCGGCGTCGAACTTTGTGCTGTTTTAGGAAAAGAAGAATCGCTTGCACGAATCCGTAAAGGTATAGAAAAGCTTTCATAATGTTTTCACTGTACTGTCACATTATATTACTATAATTATAATCTGCGGATAAGCCGCATAATATAAGGAGGTTATACTTTAAATGATAGAAGTCAGGAATCTCACTAAACACTATGGTGACAAAATAGCTGTAAATGATATCAGCTTTACGGTTGAGGACGGTGAAATTCTCGGATTTTTAGGACCTAACGGCGCCGGAAAATCCACAACAATGAATATGCTGACGGGATATATCTCTTCAACTTACGGTACGGCGCTTATCAACAGGATCGATATTTTTTAGACGATCCTATAAAAGCAAAGGCAAACATAGGTTATCTTCCGGAAATACCGCCCCTTTTATATTGATATGACTGTACAGTCTTATTTAAATTTTATTTTTGATCTGAAAAAATGCAAGCTGCCCAGAAAGGCGCATTTATCAGATATCTGCGAGCTTTGTAAAGTCACGGATGTAAAAGACCGTATTATAAAGCATCTTTCAAAGGGATACAAGCAGCGTGTAGGACTGGCTCAGGCATTGATCGGCAATCCGCCGGTTCTGGTACTGGACGAACCAACGGTAGGTCTTGATCCGAAACAGATAATAGAAATCCGTAATCTTATAAAAAACTCGGAAGAACTCATACCGTTATTCTTTCATCGCACATACTTTCTGAAATCCAGGCAGTATGCGACAGGGTTATTATCATTAACAAGGGCGAAATTGCCGCAGACGATACTGCTGACAATCTTTCAAAGAAAATTTCAGCCGACCATCGTCTTATTGTCCGTATTGAAGGCAAAAAAGACGAGATTCTTTATGAACTCAGAAAAATCCCGGGTATAAAATATGTAAGAGCAGACATGGAACGAGAACCGGGAGTATATGAATATGAAATGGAAGCGGAGGAAGGTACCGATCTCCGCCGTGAAGTAAATAAGGTCGTTCAGGAGCACGGCTGGGCAATTCTGCTTATGAAGTCCAGCGAACTTACCCTTGAAGATATCTTCCTGAAAATCACTATGGGCGAGGGTATTGAACCGCATCTGAACAAACTTAAAGAAACGGACGGAGGTAAAAGCAATGAGCGCAATTTTCAGACGAGAGCTTGGAGCATTTTTCACATCGGGTATAGCCTATGTATTTCTGGCTGTATTTTATCTTTTAGCAGGATTATTCTTTTACATGTATACCCTGTCGTCAAGCACAACTGATATGTCGGGAATGTTTTCAATGCTTTTTGCAGTAATAATTTTTCTGATTCCTATTCTTACCATGAAATCCTTCAGCGAAGAAAAGAAACAGAAAACCGAACAAGGACTTCTGACCGCTCAGTAGGACTGGGAGGAATAGTTCTCGGAAAATACTTTGCTACAATTTTAATGTACATATTCGAATTAAGTATTGTACTTATCTATGCTCTTATCATAAGCTATTTCGGTTCTGTTGACTGGGGAATCCTGTTTTCAAATTATCTGGCTCTGATTCTTTTTTGGGCGCTGCGTTTATCGCAATCGGAATGTTTATTTCCTCACTGACAGAAAATCAGGTGGTAGCGGCAGTAGGCGGCATTTGCAGTCTGTTGTTTTTATGCCTGGTTGATATTCTGACAAACTACATAAGCATTGATTTTATAACTGATTTCCTGAATTCAATTTCATTTTACAATAAGTACTATGAATTTACATGCGGAATATTCAATCTTTCAAGCGTACTGTTCTATATCAGTACTGCTGTAATATTCAATTTCCTGACTGTCAGGGTATTTGAAAAGAGACGCTGGAGTTAAGGAGGATAACAAAAATGAGTAAAGAAACAGCTAAAGAACCAAAAAAAAAAAAGTCTTTTAATAAAAAGAAACTGAAATACGGTTCTGTTGCAACTGTAATAACAGTCGTATTTATTGCCGTTATTGTCTTTATAAATCTGATCGCAGGTATTCTTACAGAAAGAAAGGGTCTGAAGCTTGACCTGACGCCGGAAAAATACTATGACATTTCACAGCAGACTATTGATTATGTAAGCTCAATAGATAAAGACGTCGAAATTGCCGTATTTGATAACGAATCAAATTACCACAGTAATACATATTATAAAATGGTTCTTGAAACTCTGAACAAATTAGTCCAGTATTCCGATCATATTACCTACAATTTTATGATACAACCAAGAATCCCGACGCTGTAAATAAATATGCCGCTAACTATAACGGCACTATCTCAATGGATAATATAGTTATAGCCTCCGGTGACAGAGTTAAGGTACTGTCAGTATCCCATGAGCTGTTTGCCTACACAACAAATTCATATTACGGTACCTCGGCTCTTTCCGGATATAAAGGCGAACAGGAGCTTTTGTCGGCGATTATGAGCGTTACGGACGCGAACCCCAAAACGGCGGCATTTATTACAAAATATAACGGTTCCGCAATTTTCGGAAGTGAAACGGTTTCTGCAATAACAACCTTTGCCGAGCTTATGACCAAAAACGGATACGAACTGGTATTTACCGATATTATTGCAGACGAAATTTCACCGGAGGATTACGACCTTGTGGTACTTCCGGCACCCGCTACCGATATTCCGGAAGACAGTATAAAAAAGCTTGAAGATTTTCTCTATAACGGCGGAAACCTTGATAAAAACCTGATATATATTGCAGATACGTCACAGCGCAAAACTCCCAATATTGACGAATTCCTTGAAATCTGGGGAATTGAAGTGGGAGGAAATCAGGTTATTGAATCTGAAGATAAAATGACTCAGCAGGTTAACGTAGTAAGAAACACAATGGATATGAATCAGGCTCTTAAAGCTCCGATTGTAACAGCTTCCGACGAAACATTCAGTGAAGGACTGTCAAATACAAAGCTGCCGATAATAGCGCCTATGACACGAAACATTAATCTTCTTTTCGACGCCAATGTTGACAGAACTACAACAGCGCTTCTTTCAAGCTCTGAATCCTCTTTGCTCTATCCGCTGAATCTCACCGAAGCAGACGACAGCTCTCAGCTTGATTTAAACGGTGAATCATCAGAATCTGAGGATACAACTCAGGCAACAGAAGAAACTGAAGAATTTGACGCTTCAAATGCTGAAAAAGGTTCAAACGTAGTTATGGCGCTTGCTACCAAGTCCAATACCGACAGCGAAAAGGTAACCCACACCAACAACATGCTGGTAATCGGCGGTGCGTCAATGATCGATACACGCCTTACAACAGGTTCAACTTATAATAATGCTGAATTTATTATGAACGCCGTAAATAAAATCTGCGGCAAGGAAAATTCAGCAATTATAGCCGAAAAGAATCTTGGCTCTGAAACAATTGATATTACCGTTTCACAAGCTGCCGCAATCCGCAGAGTTGTAATGTTTGTAATACCTATTATAGTAGTAATATGCGGTGTTGTTGTATTTATAAGGAGAAGAAACCGATGAAAAAAAATATCAAAGCCGTTCTGGCATGTACTGCCGCATTAGTCATTGCCGGCGGCGGATATGCAGTTCTGATGCTTACAGGAGCCAACGAAGATTCTGGAAATTCTTCCACTTCATCAATTGCTGAAAATTCTATATCTGTTCCGACAGAACTGTTCAGCTTTGAAAAAAACTGATATAATATCAGTTTCCGCTGAAAATGCCGGTGGCGGCTTTGAAGCACTTCCCGTCGGCAAGCCGGCTGAGGACGGTACGGTAACGCTTACGATAAAAGGTCTTGAAGATCTTGATATAAATTATACCCTGACTTCTTCAATTTTAAACAGCTCTGCGGCTTTGTCATCAGAATCAACCGTGGAAGAAAATGCGTCAGATTTAGACAAATACGGTCTGACTAATCCTCAGGCAAAGGTTACTGTCAAATCAAACGCTGAAACCAAAACGCTTCTTATAGAAACGAATCCCCTGAAAGCGGTAAAACATATTGTATGGCTGAGGGTGAAAATACAGTTTATCTGGTTTCCACTTCAAACGTAAGCGTATTTGCAAATTCAGCAACTTCCTTTGTATCGACAACTCTTCTGGCAAACTCCTCCGACGGAAATAATCCCACGGTAGATACAGTTTCTATAAGCCGCAGCGATCTGGATTATGATATTGTTCTGGAATATGATAAATCTACCGATGACGACGATACTAAGAGCGGTACTCTTTCGACTCATTATATGACAAAGCCTGTATTTGCATATCTTGACGTTGAAAAATCCCAGAACGCAGTAAACGGATTTTTCGGACTCAGCGCTTATTCGGTAATAGCCGCACATCCGTCAGAAACAGAAATCAAATCGGCAGGTCTCGACGATCCTTTCTGTACAGTTAAAATGAAAACTCAGGACGGCGACAGCTATACGTTAAAGCTTGGAAATGAAATGGACATTGACGGCGTAAAATATTATCCTGCAATGTTCAATGATAACGATGTAATATATGCTGTCAGCAAAGAAAATTTATGCTGGGCAGACCTTCAGCCGGGAGATATCACTTCAAAAATGGTATTCGGTACTCTTGTTTGGGATATCGGCAAGCTTGATATAAGCGTTCAAGGCGGCGAAACGGTAAGTTTTGAAGGCAGCGGAACTTCCGAAGATGATTACAAGGCAGTTAAGAACGGTGTTGAATGCGATACGGAAAGATTCCGTACCTTCTATACGTTCCTGCTTAAAACTTCAGCCGAAGAGTTTATAATTGATGAAGAACCCCAGGGAGAACCTATGGTTACAGTTTATCTTGAAACCCAGGACGGCAATACAAAGCAGACTGTTGAATTCTACAAGTCCGAAGGCAAAAACACTTATTAGTGTAAACGGTGTACCGTGTTTCAAATGCCGTACCGCATATGTCGATCTGCTGATCGAAAATCTGTCCAAGTTTGACACAAGTGAAGAATTTATTATGAACTGGTAACGTAATGCGACAAAAATTACGTAAGAACTTTGATATAATTAAAATAATGTATACAAAAAGGAGGGTTACAATGGATAAAAGCTTTTTTACATACAAGGGATTTCCTCTTGTAAGACATGAAGATGTTATATATTACGGCAATATGTCGGATGATTATGTCGTAATGCTGAAAATTCTTAATAAAAAGAAAGTACATGATATAGATGTCGCAAGCAAAATAAAGTATATCAGATGTCTACCGACCTGACGCTGCCGCCTAATCAGGCAGTTACTAAAACAAGCGAAAAAGAAAGTCTGTACGAGGCTTTGGATCTCGCAAATGCATGGCTTTCAAGAACTGCTAAACATTAAAAAAAGGACGCTTTTAAGCGTCCTTACTTTTTGAAAAAAAAACAAAAAACTTTTATGCCGAATTTTATTGACTTGATTTTCTTTTTAAAGACTCAAAAGTTAATTTTGCAGAAAATAAAAGAAAAAGATTTTGAAAAAAGTAAGCAAAAAAACTTTTTATGCCGAATTTTATTGACTTGATTTTCTTTTTAAAGACTCGCAAAGTTAATTTTGCAGAAAATAAAAGAAAAAGATTTTTGAAATAAAGTAAGCAAAAAAACTTTTAATTCGTCTTTAGTCTGATGATATATTTTATATAAGGCTCGACAAAGCAAGTAAAAGAAAAATAGAATGTAAAAGACCTTATATTAAAGCCGACGCATGTCTTGTCACATGACACCCTATATTCACAGCAACAGGCAGACCTGCAATATGAGTAGGCGCTTTGTTCAATATTTACACACAGAGCAGTAATTTTGCCGCCGAATCCCTGAGGACCGATACCCAGCTTGTTAATTTGCTCAAGCATTTTGTCCTCCAGATCCTTGTAAAGCTTTTGGATTTCTAATAGCAGTATCACGACACAAAGCTTTTTTGGCAAGATAAGCACAGTGCTCAAAATTACCGCCGATACCTACGCCTATAACCATAGGCGGACATGGATTGCTTCCTGCCTTTGAAGCAGTTTCGGTTACAAATCCCACAATATCCTCAAGGGACGCGGACGGCGTAAACATTTTTAATGCCGACATATTTTCACTTCCAAAGCCTTTTGGACAAACGTCGATTTTTACCTTGTCTCCTGACACTATTCTCGTATGCACAACAGGCGGCGTATTGTCCCCTGTATTGACTCTTTCAAGAGGATCGCCAACGATGGAGCATCTTAAATACCCTTCGGTGTACCCTCTTGACACACCCTTGTTACTAGCATCTTCAAAACTTCCGCCTGTAAAATGAACGTCCTGACCTATCTCCATGAAAATTACAGCCATTCCCGTATCCTGACAAATCGGAATATTTTCAGCCTTAGCGGCATTAATGTTTGCTTTAAGATCCTCAAATACTGCTTTTCCGGCAGGAGAAAGTTCCAGCTCAGCACAGCTTTGAATTTTAGCTTCAAGACTTTTCGGTAAGTGAATATTTGCACTTATACATAAATCTCTTATAGTATTTTCTATTTCAGACACATTTATCTCACGCATTTTTTCAACAGTCTCCTTTTGTATTGTTTAAAACTTTGCCATTGATCATGACCAGTTCAGGATCATTCATAATGTCAAGAGGATTTCCGCAGTAAAGCTGTAAATCAGCGTCTTTGCCTACGGCAATTGAACCCGTTGTATCATCAATTCCGGCAATTTCAGCAGCATTAATTGTTATTGCTTCCAGTGCACTGTCGGAGTCCAGTCCGCCCTTGACAGCCATTGCGGCAGACGCAGGAAGATACTGGATGGGTATAACCGGATGATCGGTGCAGATAGAAGTTTTAACCCCTGTTTTTGACAAGCTCCGCTGTATTTTTTCAATTCAAGACCTTTCATTTCCGGCTTGCATCTGTCGCATATAACCGGACCGGAAATTGCCGATAGCTTTTCAGTACCTAAAATATCCGCAATAAGATGCCCTTCAGTGGCATGTACAATCACAAGCTTCAGATCAAATTCCTTTTGCGATCCTTACTGCCGTAAACATATCGTCGGCACGGTGGCAATGAAAATGAGCAGGAAATCTCCCTCCTGAGCAGCGGAATAAGCGCATGATTTTTCGGATCGAATTCAGGCATATCATTGTTTTCTTTGTCGCTTTCATATGCGTCAATATCCGCAGGATAACGCTTTGCTTTAGTAAGTCCCTCACGGATCAGAGCAGCCGTAGCCATTCTTGTAACCGGAGTTTCATCTCTGTCATTGTAAACTCTCTTTGGATTTTCTCCCAGAGCAAATTTTATCCCCACAGGCTTTATGATCATATCGTCAACACGTCTGCCATAGGTTTTGACAGCGATTATCTCACCGCCGCAGGGATTAGCGCTCCCCGGAGCGACAACAGCGGAGGTAATTCCCCTTTATACGCCTCTTCAAAGCATCTGTCCATAGGATTAATGCCGTCAATAGTTCTAAGCTGAGGGGTAAAGGGATCTGTAGCTTCATTACAGTCGTCTCCTTCAAAGTCGATGCCGTTTTCAATAATTCCAAGATGAGTATGAGCGTCAATAAATCCGGGAATCAAAAGCTTTCCCCTGACCGTCCAGATCCTCTGTACCGACAACATCAGGACTTCCCTCTTCAACAAAAATGATTTTACCGTTTTCAATTTCAATCCAGCCGTTTTCTATGGACCGTCTCTTTTCCATTGTTTTTATCTGCACATTATATATTTTCATAAATGTTCTCTCATTTCTTCAGTTTAAGACTTTGAATTATATATTTTGAAATTTCCATAGGAGTACCGCTGCAATCTACACGCATTCCCGAATTTTTAAGATACTTCGGATATCGTTCATTGTAAAGCTCTTCAAGCTGTTCTTTGGTACGGCTTGCGGCGATCGGTCTGTTGGAATCTCCTGCAATACGTTTATAGCATATTTCAAAAGGTGTGTCAAGAAACAATACCGTACCGTTTTCAGCGGCATTTTTTCCGTTTTGTTCATTAAGCATTGCTCCGCCGCCGCAGGAAACTATTCCTTTAAAGCTTCCAAGTTCAATTATAAGGTCCGACTCCATTTGGCGAAAATGTTTTCGCCCTTAGTTTCAAAATTTCAGGAATGGACATTCTGCTTTTTTACAATAAGCTCGTCCATGTCACAGTATCCGCATCCCAGCAGCTTAGCAAGGGGAAGAACGTTTGACAGCAATGGAATTGAGATGATCTGCCCCATTCATGCAAATACAAATTCTTGGATATTCCCTGCTTTGGTGTTGATATTTACCGGTATTCTACCAAAATGATAGCCGTATGTTATTTTTGACGTAGGCGGAGACGATAATGGCGCTGCGGCCCTGGGCCGGTATTCTCATTTGATTCAGCAGGAAATTACGATATGCTGTATGTCGTAAACTATTACCGCTATTTGACCTGGCAACCAGAAGAAGCGCGCTGCAAATTTGGTGGAAATTGAGACCACCGCACGCTGTTCCTGTAACCGGTATCATAAATAATTGAACTTGGGAGACCAACCAATGAGCAGGATATTACAAACGCAATAACCTACGGAGCATGTCGCTGCCTTGTTCCCTCGTCGCACCTCACGGTACGAAGGATTCTGCCGGTTCGCTGATAGAAAAGTCAGTTTATCCGGTGGAGATATTTATGTCCTGCCCCGTGGAAAATAAAAAAATTTTGCCAATCAACCGTTTTTCGGTTTTGGTCGTCAAAAAAGTAAGGAGGATTGCAACAGCAAGGTAACAATTTCGGAAAACACTGCAAAGCTGCTGTGGCCTTTGCACAACTGTGTGCCCCAAAAAATCGTCGTTTTGGCAATACGATATTCTCAACGCAAAGGATATCATCCGGCGAAGGTTTCTGATATGAGCCTGTGCATTGGCTGTGCAATGTGTGCAACGATGCCCCCTGACTGTGCCATCAAAGTGGAAAGGTAGTGAAATATTTTGGCTGAACGTGTACTGATGAAAGGGAAACGAAGCGTTGGCAGAAGCCGTTATCAAAAGCGGGTGCCGCCATTTCTTCGGCTATCCAATTACCCCCCAAACCGAGGTTGCCGCATACATGGCGAAACGAATGCCGAAAATCGGCGGAACCTATTTACAAGCGGAATCCAGTCGCGTTGCTATTAACATGGTGCTGGGCGCAGCTTGCAGAGTTCAAGCGACCTCCTTCTTCTCCCGATTTCTTTAAAACAGAAGGGTATTCTCTTACATAGTTGGCTCCGGATCCAACTTGCCTGATCATTAATGTGCAGCGCGGCGGTCCCGGATTAGGCGGTATCCAGCCTCTCAGGCGGACTATTGGCAGGCTACCTCGCGCCACCGGTCACGGCGATTTTCATATTCTGGTATTCGCGCCTGCTACCATTCAGGAAATGGTGGATCTGGTTTTATACTGCTTATGACAAGCGGATGAATACCGGATGCCTGCTATGATTTTGGCAGACGGCATGTTAGGACAAATGATGGAAACCGGTAGAATTCCCAGAAAAGAAGCGAAATCATCAAATTGAGCCCTGGCTACTACTGGCCATCAAAATAAATGCCTCATAATATCGTCAATTCCTTTATCTGGACCCAACGAACCGAAACAAAAGTTGTGGAGCGTTTTAAGCGTTACGAAATCATCAAGAAAAAAGAGCTGATGGCTGAGGAATATTTGGTAGATGATGCGGATATCGTGCTGGTCACTTTGGCGCGCCTGCCCGTATTAAAAGCGTGGTCATCAGTGCTCGCTCTATGGGAACTAAAGCCGGTATGATTCGTCCGATTACCCTGTGGCTGTTCCCGAAAAAATGCAGAAGGTTGCAAAACCAAGCCCCTGCTCCGTGAGTGGAAATGAGCATGGGCCAGATGGTTGACGATGTTCGTTTAGCGGTCAACGGTGAAAAACCTGTTTACTTTTTTTGGCCGGACTGGCGGCATTATCCCTCCCCGGCTGAAGTGTTAGGAGAAACTAAAGAATCATGGGGAGGTGCAAAATAATGGCAGTCGTATTCGAAAAGCCGAAAACCCTAACCGACGCAACGCCCATTACTGCCCCGGCTGTACCCATGGCATCATTCATACCTTAGTGGCGCAGGCGATTGAAGAGCTGGGCATTGAAGGGAAACTGTTGGCGTTAAAACCGGTAGGCTGTGCGGTTATGGCATTATAATTATTTCACGATATGGTGGAGGCGCCCCACGGACGTGCGCCGGCCGTGGCGACCGGTTTAAAGCGGGCGCTGCCAGATAATATCATCTTTACCTATCAGGGCGACGGCGACTTAGCCGCTATTGGTAGCCAGCCGAAACGGTTCACTCCGCCACCCGTGGCGAAAAACATTACTGTTATCTTTGTAAACAATGCAATTTATGGTATGACCGGCGGCCAGATGGGCTCCCACCAGCCTGCCGGGGACAGTAACTCCAAACCACGCCCCATGGACGCGACACCATCTGTTGCCGGATATCCTGCCGGGTGTGAAATGCTCTACCCTTTGACGGCGTCGCTTATGCAGAGCGCGTTTCCGTGGACAGTGCCCAATATCCAAGGCAAGAGCGGCAATCAAAAAAAGCGTTCCAAACCAAATAAATAAAAAAGGATTTTCCATTGTAGAAGTACTTTCCTCCTGCCCCTAACCAACTGGGGACTGACGCCGGCTGAAGCTTTAGACTGGGTTTCGGGATAATATGATTCCCTATTATCCTTTTGGGCGTTTTTAAAGATACAACAGGAGGCGAAAAATAATGGCATTGAAAATTTTACTTGCCGGATTTGGCGGTCAGGGTATTTTGTTTTCCTGGTAAAGTAATTGCCTATTCTGGGCTGATGATGGAAAAAGAAGTTTCCTGGCCCCTCCTACGGCCCAGAAATGCGCGGAGGTACTGCAAACTGTAGTGTTTTGCATCTCTGATGATCCGATTGGCCTCCTCTGGTCTTGTCTCCGGATGTTTTGATGGCAATGAATCTTGCAGTCTTTGATAAATTTATCAATGCGGTTGTGTCTGGCGGTACTAAGTGATTGACAGTACTTTGGTAGATAAAAAACCGGAACGCACTGACATTACGTCAATTTATGTTCCGCTAATGCTCTGGCCAGTGAAAACGATTTACAGGGATTAGCTAACATTATTTTGATCGGTACTATTTTAAAACATACGGAGTTTGTTGATTTCGAGGCGGTTAAAAAAGCGATAGATAAATGCGTTTCCTCCCAAAAAGCACCATTTGATTGAAGCAAATCTGCGTGCGATCGAGTTGGTATGAAATATTAATCATAATTTGTTTATGAGCGTTCAGGTCTTTGTTCGAACGCTCATTTGTTGTTTCCTAGTCTTGCATCTTTCGAATAAAGGAAATAAAGGAAATGGTTTCAATAAACTGTAAAACCATTTCCAAATAATTTATGCTTCATTGCCTGAACCAGAAATATCCGGCACAGTCGTCTGTTCTTCAAGAGCATCTGACACTTTGGGGACCAAAGGATTCGACTGTGGAAAACTACTTTCCCCCATTCAAAAAGCGGGTCAAACTGTTCTTGAAATAGCTGGCAAACGCACGGCATCTCGCAGGATATGCTTCATAGCTTCAGACATACTGTTTCACAAAATGTATGGAATTCTTCCAATACCTCTGCGAAAGCTTCCATCTCTTCATAATCTTCATCATATTCTGTACTGTCATCATAATAAACAGATATATTATCCAGCAGCTGTTCGACAGTTAAATCATAGCCTAAACTATCTTCCAGATACAAACTGTATCCAACGCATCTCGACTGAAGGAGTTGTAATGTTAATATAGTCAAACGGGATACCGGTATCAGCCATTTTCTTCAATATGGGCTGTGCTGCTTTTTTACAAAATCTTCTTCATTTTGAAATGAGTTCAAAATAATCTGGGCCCGCCCGGACAAAATCTGCTGCCCGCAGATCTTCCAACGTCATTTCTTCCGGCAAATCACTGTGATGTAATTGAACGGAAAGCTTCATGCTGCTCACACTTTTTCTCATCTTTCAGCTTTGGCGCAAATCTGATTGGCCCTGCACGCAGAGTTTCCTCCAAAAATTTCCCGATGGGGGGCCAGTTGTTCCATACTTCCGAATTGCCGCCATTCCCAAACTGCCCATGATGAGAATAAAACAGACAAATCCGCTCAGAAAATCATATCGAAGTTTTTCGCCTTTTGATACGAAATAAAGCGAAACAAAATTTTCTATACCCAAAACAATCAAAATAATGGGCGCTAGTTCATCATCAAAAGTTAATCGACTGGTTAAAGCCTCCAATAATCAGCAGTACACCAATCAGCAATCAGCGCACAGGCCATAGTGACCGTGCCAACCCTGCGTCCTGGTGTCGCTGCTGAACCCGGGCGGTATTGCATATTGCGGAGGCTGCGGATATCTTGGCGGCATAGACGAGTACGCCTTTGTTTCCTTTTGGAATAGATATGTTGTTTCCGAAGATTTCTCTGTTTTTTCGGTCTGGATGTCTGTTTCCGGTCCCAAATTATTCATGATGCCCTCCTGATACTCTACAAAAGTCTTCCGCTTTTTCGGTGTTTTTCCCGGTTCAGTAAATAATGCCAAGGCCAATGACTGCGCAGGCAACGATGAGACTTGGAATGGTTAAGAATAAAGTAAATAATCCGGCAAATCAAATCTCCAGAACAAAGGCGCAATTACCGTTTCATACAAAGAATAAAGGCCGAGGAGAATGCAGCCTAATCCTAAAAAATTTCTATGTTTTATTGGAAAATTTCTCTCCCATTTTCGGCACCCAACCGCCATGCTTCATATCTTCCCTAAAACTTATATAGTCCATTCAGAGACGTTAACTGTGGTATCTCGCGCTATTGAACGTGTGTCAAAAAGCATAAAACCAAATGATTGGCAAAAATACGCAGAGAACTCCCCAAATTGAGCATGACTGCAACGGCAATTACCGCCCAGAAAACACTCATGATGACAAGTCCTTTTCATCATCCCCAGATACATTTGCTCCTGCTCCTGGGACAAAGGCGTTCAAAATTTATTTCTTTCCATGCAGAATTCTCCTTTTCATAGGTTTTGAAAATGCTTTATCCAACGGCTCCAGAAAACCTTTGTGTCCATTCCCTCCAAAGCCAGATGTAAATTGTTGCAGGCTGGTGCGAATTCCTTTCTAAGCCGGAAGGTTTTTTGTTCCTCCAAATCTGTCTGTGGCTTGTTTTGTTCCATGCCGATTTTTCAATTTTGCTTACTGCTTGGGGGAACCCAAAAATTCCACTCCACCAGAAACCAATGCGAGACAAGCGGCGGTAGAGACCGTGGTAAGACGGCGCAAAAATAATCTCCGCTCTTTTCTCCCGAATTTTTCATTACTTCTCCATACAGAGTGTATAGGCGGTGCCTGTAAAATATCATCACATAAAAGATCGGTGTAGCGGGCAGTGCATGCATCACAAAAGAAAGATGCTCAGAAATTCCAGCCGCTGCAACTCATTCAAATCTTCTTTCCATGGCGCGCCACGCGCCTGCAAGCCTTGTCGGTCAAATGTCCGTTTTGATCAAATAACCAACATTATGAGCTTCTCTCTCCTTCCAACTGTTTCTTTGAGCAGCCTGAAGAAGAAATTTCCGATAAATCTTGTGTTTGAACCGTTTTAACCGGTCGACCCAGTATCTCTGCAATTTCCTCTTGTCGATTTTTCTTCCAAAAAGTACATGGACACCGCTTTTGATAAGGTTCTTCAAGCTTTCAATGGCCTGTAAAATGGCAGCTGACGTTTCTTTTTGAATATAAGCTACCGTCTGTCCGCCCGCATATCAATCATCTGCTCAACCGAATCATAATCCAGCTGGACACGCCGGGCATATGCACTTTTAGGTAATCCTTGCTTTGTTGCTGGCAAATTGAATCAGCCAGGGTTTGTAATTTTCTCCCTGATACGTATCAATGTGACGGTAAAGGGCAAGAAAGTTTCCTGCGTGAGGTTTTGAGACTGTGATAATCATGGACCAGCTGATAGCAAACGTAAAGACCAGTTTTTCATACTGTATCACCAGATCCTTAAATTTTTCATCAGTCATTTCCTCTTGCATCACCGCCTTTATCGCTGCCTTCAAAAATACAAACGAGAGCCATTATCACTCAACTTCAAAAAGAGGAAAACACAAAATTTATTTACCGGAACCAGATCAGAAAGGCAAAATAATTCTGTCAGGATTTCCAAAAATATATGGTTTTTCCCGCAAAACGATTCCATCCTGACTTTTTGAAACAGTCAGGTGCAATAAAAACGCAATCAAACGCTGTGGAAAATAAAAACGTGGTGGCTGCATAAAGGCTGGAGAGCGGATAAAGCGATATCCGAAACCCATAACCTGATCTGATAATGCCAGCGTAGGAACGGTACATGCGCGTTGTATGGTTTTATCCATGCAGCGTTTGAAATTTTTAGGAGTGACCTATAAGTGCAAAAGACAAGTAAACCCGCATCCTGGTTGAATGCGCCTTGATGATCGCCCTTGCAGTTGTCCTGGACATTCTGCCCCTTCCCAAGTGGGCCAAACGGCGGTTCCGTTTCGGTTTCCATGGTCCCGATTGTATTTCTCTCCCACCGTCATGGTACAAAATGGGGACTTTTTGACCGGTTTCACCTACTGCATCGTACAGATGATTACAGGGATTTTACGCGCCTCCCGCTGGTACGGTACTGGCTTTTTGCTTTATGTATCCTGCTGGACTATGTAACGCCTTCTCACGATTTTAGGAGCGGCGGATCTTTTTGCAAACCTTTCTAATAGGCTGGCTGGATACGTTGGCACTGGCCGTTACATTTATCCGTTTTGTATGGCAGCTTTTTGTCCTATCCTGATCTGGGATCTTTACGCATCGGAAGGTCAGCCCGTATGGCTGTACTTTTAACTTATAACGGCGGGATACATGATCCCCAATATGATCGTAACTGCGTTATCATCGCGCTGCTTTTGCTGCCATTGATCCCAAAACGCTGCACCGGCCGAAGAAATCCGCTGTGAATGCGTAATTACTTTAAAATAAAAGCGCTTCTTTCCAAAAGAAAGAAGCTTTTTATTATTTCTGATACCGTTTTATTGTAAAACTTCTCCCGGTTTACAGATACACGGCTGTGTTCTCGCCAATCAGCCCCTCGCTCGTCTTCTGCAATGACTTTAAAATCGTATTTATGTCCCTCAATACCGACGAGCTCTTCTGCTGTAGCTTTCACCTCATCCCATTATGATATGTTGCCGATACATGGCTGACGGAAATCATCGCTCTAACTGAAGTATTCTCTTCTCCCGCCATCTGCAATGCAGGCTGCCGCCGCATTTTCCATAAGCGCGATCATCATAGGGCGTTGCGAAACTTCCATATCGCCGCTGCTCTACGGCCAAAGCCGTATTTTCTTCGTCTACAACTGTTTCTACTGTGTATTTTTCATTTGTTTTCTCCCATCTGTTTGACTATATCGCTCCGATGAATGTCGCCATTCTTGCCGGGGATTGCCAAGCTGCCTCAAAAAGCAATATACCTTTCAGGCATTAAAATGCTTTTCGTTGAATGACACAAAGGGTTATATCACAGTAGTCTGTGTTTGCAAAAGACTTGCGAAATAATTTATGAATAGTCCAGTTCTTTTTCCTAATTCACAAAAATCGAGTCTCCTGGAAAAGATCCAATCAGATATTGCTGTGCTAAAGGATCTTCAATTTGCTTGCGGATTGCACTTTTTAAAGGCGGGCCCCTTCTGTCGGATCAAATTCCTTTTTTTTAATAAATAGTAGCTGATTGCCTGCGAATCGATTGTCGCATCGACTCCAATTTCTTTCAAACGTCTCTGGAGCTGTCCGATCATTCTGGAACCTATTTTATTTCTAATTGGGGCGCGTCAAATACTGAAAAATAATATTTCATCAATTCGATTTTAAAAATTCCGACGAAAATATTCTTCAGTTCTTTTGGACTTCCTTGCTTCATATTCTGCTCCTGGACACTGCCAGTCCTGAAAACCCATATTTTTCTGTTTATAAATTTCTGAGCACCTATTATTGGAGGTCACATAATGACAATAATTTTTAAAAATTGACCCGCCGACCGCTAGAGTCCGTCAAGTGACCTTCATCCAAAACCTGTAAAAGCAGAGAAAATATCCGGATGTGCCTTTTCCACTATCAAAACAATACGACGGAATAAGGGTTTCTCCGCACCTTCCAGTTAACTGCCCTCCTTCTGTATAGCAATACGTAACTGAACGAAGCATACTG
>VOFG01004557.1_pt1 | contig 33426 bp, 49 predicted proteins | sample 5384171 | NCBI WGS metagenome assembly VOFG01 (sample SAMN12384726, study PRJNA508395) | human gut metagenome | isolation source: healthy gut F | host: Homo sapiens
TATCTTGGCTCTGCGGCAGGCTGTTTCCCGGTCTTGATGGCATGGGATGATAAGGAATCCTCCCGTCCTTACCTTATATTATATAGAGGTAAGGGACGGGGAGGGTTCGTAGTCGTGGCGTAAGCCGGGCGTTCAAGCTGCCTTCCATTGTTTTTAAGGTTAGCGGTCCGGGCTATAGTTCTGTCATAATCTTTCCGGGGTGAACCGTACCTGAAAGCGCACTTTTCCCGATGCCTTGGAATAATAGTAATAGAAAAGCTGATACCTTTGTTCTTTGTAGGACTTCAAATCACGGAGTTGATTACGTTTTTGCGCAAAGCCGCTACTTTATCTTCGCATTCATCATTGGTACGTTGTCCAAAACTCCTTCAAAGTATAATAATAATTGAGTGTGCGAATGGTCATCATACGTGAGGCTGCCCGTCATGGGTGTACTGGTCCAGTCTCCGGGGTAAAACGGTGTATTCCCGTGCTTCGCGGGCACAACGTTCGTCGAAACCTCAAAATGACAGGCACAGAACCCCAACAGCGCACCCAATAAAAGTGTGGTATTAATCTTTTTCATATCTGATGGTTTTACGCGCGAAATTAATTTATTCTTTGTAATTTTGCAAATCAATCCATTGAAATGATATGAACGACAAAGAGGAAAGGATAGCCCGTGCAGTGGCATATTTCAAAGAAGGGTATAATTGTTCGCAGTCCGTAGTGGCGGCTTTTGCAGATTTGTACGGCTTTACGCACGAACAGGCTTTGCATATATCCGCTTCGTTCGGTGGAGGGATAGGCCGTATGCGGCTCACCTGCGGAGCGGTCTGCGGCATGTTCCAGTTGGCGGGATTGGAAGTGGCAGCCATGGAAGGCAAAGACCGTGAGACGAAATCGCGGAATTATGCCATTGTGCAAGAGCTTGCCGCCAGGTTCAAAGCCGAAAACGGTTCCATAACCTGCGGGGAATTGTTGGGGTTGAAACGGGATGCACCGGTCAGCAACCAGGCAGAAGCCCGTACGGCGGCTTATTATGCCAAGCGTCCTTGTCCGAAGATGGTAGAGTCGGCAGCCCGCATTTTTGCTGATTATTTGGACTCTATCGGTAGTTGATGTCAATGTTTTGCCACATAGTACACCTAAAAAACCTTTTTTTACGTTAAAATAGTGTATAAACCTGCAACTATTTTAAGTTTTTTATATGGCATACAAATAAAATATTACCTTTGTATGTATTTATGAAAGAATATCCTTTGAGAGGATGAGATTATTAACTAAAAGTATTTGAGTATTATGTTTGAAAATGCTGGTGAAGTGGCAGGCCTCGTATGGAATGCCTTGAATGAGAGTGCACAGTTGAGTGCAAAAGATCTGAAGAAAGCAGCAAAGTGAAAACAGACAAAGAATTGTATCTTGCACTGGGCTGGTTGCTTCGTGAAGATAAATTGGTTGTTGCAGGCACGGAAAAAGAACCCGTATTCTCTTTGAAGTAATAAGGGGGGCTTTAATCGACTGACAAGAAAGCATGTCGTAAGCGCAGAATCCTTCGTCATAGGCTAAGGAAAGAACTTAAGACATGTTTCTTTTTTTTGTGGTACTTCTGTTTTTTGACATTTTGGTATCTGTATAGGATATTTAATCCTTTATTTCTTGCTTTTGTTGACTCGTTTTTGTAGAATTTGCCCCAGTGTTAGTCAACATAATGTTAGATGTCCTTAAAATTGTAGGCTATGGATATTCAGAAAATAATGGCTCAGCTTGAGGCCAAGCATCCTGGTGAAAGGAGTATTTGCAAGCAGTTCATGAAGGCTTATCTCCATAGAAGACGTGTATAATCGCCATCCTGAATTTGAACGTGCCAAATTAATCGAGCGACTGGTGGAGGCGGAACGCATCATTGTGTTCAGAGTGGCTTGGGTGGACGACAAGGAGAGGTTCAGGTCAACTTGGGTTATCGGGTACAGTTCAACAGTGCCATCGGCCCGTATAAGGGCGGATTGCGTTTCCATGCTTCCGTAAATCTTTCCATATTGAAGTTCCTCGGTTTTGAGCAGACGTTCAAGAATGCGTTGACCACACTGCCCATGGGAGGAGGTAAGGGAGGTTCCGATTTTTCGCCACGAGGCAAGAGCGATGCCGAAATCATGCGTTTCTGTCAGGCTTTCATGAACGAGCTTTACCGCTATATCGGTCCGGAAATCGACATTCCGGCCGGTGATATCGGTGTGGGAGCGAGAGAAGTGGGACTACCGGGCAGTATAAGAAACTTACGCGGGATTGGGCGGTGTGCTCACCGGAAAAGGGCTCTGAATTCGGCGGTTCGTTGGTGCGCCCCGAGGCCACCGTGGGCTATGGCGGACTCTATTTTGTGCGTGAAATGTTGGCCGACAAAGGCATCGACACGAGGGCAAGCCGCGTGGCCATCAGCGGATTCGGCAATGTAGCCTGGGGCGCTGCCCAAAAGGCCACACAGATGGGCGCCAAGGTGGTGACTATTTCCGGTCCCGACGGATACATTTATGACGAAGACGGCTTGACGAAGAAAAGATTGCTTACATGTTGGAACTTCGCGCGAGCGGGAACGACATTTGCAGCCCGTATGCGGAACGCTTCGCGGGGGCTAAGTTCGTGGCAGGCCGCCGTCCGTGGAAGTGAAGTGCGATATCGCTTTGCCGTGTGCTACACAAAACGAGCTGAACGGAGAAGATGCCCGGCATCTTATCGAAAACGGAGTGATATGCGTGGGCGAAATCCCAATATGGGATGTACGCCCGAGGCTATCGACGCGTTTATTGCCCATAAGATGCTCTACGCCCCGGGCAAAGGCTGTCAACGCCGGCGGTGTAGCCACGTCCGGTTGGAGATGAGCCAGAATGCCATGCACCTCAGTTGGTCGGCAGAAGAGGTGGACCGTAAGCTTCATGCTATTATGCACGGTATTCATGAGCAGTGTGTAATACACGCGCCTTGGCCTGCGCTATCCGCCCACGTTTACGCAGGTTTCTACGATCGAGGAGGCAGAGAAGATACTTAGTACGGTCAGCATAGACCTTGTCATTTGTATGCCAGGCAATGCAGACAATGATGCTTTCGACGTGGCGCGTGCCATCAAGGCCCGTTTCGCAACGATCCCCTGCGTGGTGCTCACCCCGTTCAGCCACGGCATCACGCGCCGTATGGAGCACGAGGATCTGAGCATCTTCGACTATGTGTTCTGCTGGCTGGGCAACACCAACCTCATCCTCTCCATCATCAAGCTCATCGAGGACCGACTCAATATTGACAACGACATCCGCGAGGGCAGCGTTCAGATGATCCTGCTGGTGGAGGATAGCATTCGTTTCTACTCCTCCATTCTACCCAACCTCTACAATTATATTCTGATGCAGAGTCAGAACTTCGCCACAGAGGCACTCAACCCCCATGCTGCCACGCTGAGAATGCGCGGAAGACCCAAGGTGATGCTGGCGCGCAACTATGAGGAGGCGTGGACCATTTATAATAGGTATAAGGACAATTGCCTCGGTGTGATCTCCGATGTGCGCTTCCCTTTGGCGCCGCCACATCTGCAAGGCGGATTCTATACCGACGACAAAGATCCTGAGGCTGGACTGAAACTGCTCCGCGCTATCAGGAAGGAGGATGAGTATCTGCCGCTCACAGTGGAGAGCGCGGAGAGCCATAACCGCGAGAAGGCGGAGGCTGAGGGCTTCTGGTTTGTTGATAAGAACTCCAAGAAGATCAGCGTCGATTTGCGCCATATCCTCGAAGAGCACATGGGCTTTGGCGACTTCATCTTCCGCGACCCGAAGACGAAGGCGGAAGTGATGCGCATCCACGATCTGAAGGAGTTGCAGGACAACATCTTCAAAATACCGCGCGACTCCATGCTCTACCACATCAGTCGCAACCACATGAGCCGTTGGCTCTCCGCACGTGCCATCTTCCCCGTCGCGGAGTTTCTCCGAAATATTACTTGGCACGAGCTGCAGGACGTGGACCTCCACCGCGAGATCATCTTTAATGCCATTGTGCAGTACCGGCGGATGAAGAATCAAGGTGTCGTGGCACTCTTCGACCGCAAGCGTTTCGATCGGTATGCCCACTTTGCCCGCATCGGCGACGGGTCACTGGGTGGCAAAGGACGCGGACTGGCCTTCCTCGACAACATCATCAAGCGCCATCCCGAGCTCAACCAGTATGCCAACGCCACGGTGCAGATACCCAAGACGGTGGTGCTCTGCACGGACGTCTTCGATGAGTTTATGGAGAAGAACGACCTCTATCCCTTCGCCCTCTCCGATGCCACGGACGAGGAGATCCTGCAGGCTTTCCTCCGAGCGCAGCTCCCCGACGACTTCATCGACGACTTCCTAGCCTTCTTTGCCGCTACCAATGCCCCAATAGCCGTGCGATCCAGTTCGTTGCTGGAGGATTCCCACTACCAGCCCTTTGCCGGGGTCTATGCCACCTATATGATTCCTTTCCTGGAGGACAAGAAGGAAATGCTCCGAATGCTTGCCTGTGCCATCAAGGCCGTCTATGCTTCGGTCTTCTACCGTGACTCCAAGGCCTATATGCTGGCTACTAGCAACGTCATCGACCAGGAGAAAATGGCGGTGGTCTTACAGCAGGTGGTGGGCAAGCAGTATGATGGGCGCTTCTATCCCAATATCTCAGGTGTCATCCGCTCAATCAACTACTATCCCGTTGGCAACGAGAAAGCCGAGGAGGGTGTGGTCTCCCTTGCCCTGGGACTGGGAAAGCACATTGTGGAGGGTGGGCAGTCGATACGCCTCTCGCCCTATCATCCAAAAAACGTGATGCAGATGAGCGAACTCCATACTGCCCTGAGGCAGACGCAGGCCGACTTCTATGCCATCGACACGCGCCACATAGGCGAAGACTTCAAGGTGGACGATGGCTTCAACATACTCAAACTGGGGGTGAGGGAGGCCGAGAAGGACCATGCGCTTCATTTCATCGCCTCCACCTACGACCCACAGGACAATGTGATCCGCGACGGACTATGGGAGGGTGGTCGCAAGATCATCTCCTTTGCTGGCGTGCTCCAGCAGGGAGTCTTCCCCCTGCCCAAGCTGATGCAACTCTCCATGCAACTTGGTGCCGACGCGATGAAGCGCCCTGTAGAGATAGAGTTTGCCTGCAACCTCAATGCCGATCGTACGGGCGAGATGTACCTGCTGCAGATACGTCCCATCGTGGAGGAGAACCAGGCGGTCGTCGAAAACCTGTCGCAGATCGCCGATGATCAGTGTCTGCTCCGGACGGATATGGCGCTGGGTCATGGCGGCTTATTGGTAGAATAAGAATACGATTTTTTGTAAATGATTGGTTGATAGATGTTTGAGACAATGCTGAGAGCTCTTGTTTTTCTCCGCAGAATGAAAATCGTTTGCAGGAGAATGAGAAATCGTTTGCCTGAGATTGATTTTCATTTCAGGCGAACGATTTTGCTTTGTTCGATTGTCTGTATAAATGAAAAAGTACGATATGACGATAAGAACCTTTATGCGCCCGTATTAAAGGGGGCAGCCCGACGTGACGGAGGGCACGGCTTATGCCATTTTGTTCACCATCAGTTTTGCCCATTTGTTGAACGACATGATACAGTCGGTCATTCCGGCCATTTATCCGATGATAAAGGATAAGTTCGGGTTTTCCTTTGCGCAGATTGGTGTCATTACGCTGGTGTTCCAGTTGACTTCCTCCATCCTGCAACCTTTGTGGGGCGTTATGCCGACCGTCATCCCCGTCCTTATGCGCTCTCGTTGGGCATGTGTTTCACGTTGGCCGGATTGTTGTTGCTTTCTTTTGCTTATAATTTTATGCTGATACTTCTGGCCGTGAGTATCATCGGATGGGGCTCGTCCGTTTTTCATCCGGAGGCGTCGCGCGTGGCGCAGTTGGCTTCGGGCGGTAAAAAGAGTTTGGCACAGTCTATTTTCCAAGTGGGAGGAAATGGCGGCAGTGCCATCGGGCCTTTGTTGGCGGCCTTGATTATCATACCTTTCGGACAGCCTGCTATCAGTTGTTTTGCCATGGCGGCAGTGCTGGCTTCTTTGATATTGGCAAGGGTGGGGCGATGGTATGGCATGAAGCTGGCCACCGTCACGAGGCAGCGTCATGCTGTTTCTGCGGTGGCAGGCGGGCTGTCGAAGGGCCGGGTCCGGACATCGCTTTTGATTCTTGTCGTGCTGATATTCTCGAAATACTTTTATATCTCTTGCATGACGAGCTATTTCACGTTCTTCTTGATGGACAAGTTCGGTATGTCCGTACAGCATTCCCAAGTCTGTTTGTTCGCCTTCCTGCCGGCATTGGCTGTCGGGACTTTGTTCGGTGGAGTGTTGGGCGACCGTTTCGGGCGTAAGTATGTGATATGGGGCTCCATTCTCGGTGCGGCTCCCTTTGCGCTCGTTTTGCCTTACGTCGGTTTGTTCTGGACCATTACGGTAGCGGTTATAGCCGGGTTGGTCATCGCTTCGGCTTTCTCGGCCATTCTGGTTTATGCCACCGATCTGATGCCCGGCAAGGTGGGGATGATTTCGGGCGTTTTCTTTGGCCTGATGTTCGGGTTGGGCGGAATCGGTTCGGCCTTTTTCGGTTGGTTGGCCGATAGGACCAGTATAGATTTCATTTTCCGGGTGAGTGCTTGGTTGCCTTTGCTGGGCATCATCGCGGGTTTTCTGCCTGATATGAAAGAGAAAAAAACGAATTTTATAAATTAATCATGACGATGCAATACACATGTAAATACTTGTCGCCTTTAGGGGAAATGCTGTTGGCTTCCGACGGGGAGGCATTGACGGGTGCTTGGTTTGAGGGACAGAAATACTATGCTGCCGCTTTGGCGGTTGCGCATGAGGAGAAATCATTGCCGGTGTTTGAAGAAACCCGGACGTGGCTTGACGGTTATTTCAACGGTCGGAAGCCGGGTTTCATGCCTCTGATACATTTGCAAGGCTCGCCGTTCCGGTTGGCTGTGTGGGAGATGTTGCAAAAGATTCCTTACGGAGAAAAACGGTCACTTATCGCGACTTGGCTTTAGAAATAGCCCGGACGCGTGGAATACGGAGCATGTCTGCACAGGCTGTAGGAGGAGCCGTGGCGCATAATCCGGTGTCTGTCATTATACCTTGCCATCGCGTAGTGGGCAGTCACGGAAGTTTGACAGGGTATGCCGGAGGGCTTGAACGTAAAGTCCGGCTTCTGAATCTGGAGGGCTGACATGAAGGGTTTCTTTGTGCCCGGACGAGGGACGGCACTGTGACATCCGAATGGGTAATCGTCCGGTTTCGGGGCATCGGCCGGTAAGAAAACGGACAAAGAAAAAGGGACGGGGAGAATGCAGACATTCCCCCGTCCCTTTATGGATACTATGATTAAATCTTATACGATACCTTGAGCCATCATAGCCTTGGCTACCTTCATGAAACCGGCGACGTTGGCACCCTTCACGTAGTTGACGTAACCGTCGGCTTCTGTTCCGTACTTCACGCAATTCTGATGAATGTTCTCCATGATGGCGTGCAGACGGGCATCTACCTCTTCCGATGTCCAAGACAGACGTTCTGAGTTCTGGCTCATTTCGAGACCTGAAACCGATACGCCGCCGGCATTGGCTGCCTTGCCCGGTGCGTACAGAATCTTGGCTTCCTGGAATACGCGGATGGCTTCCGGAGTAGAAGGCATGTTGGCGCCTTCGCTCACGGCCATTACGCCGTTGGCTACCAACTGGCGAGCCTGGTCGCCGTTGATTTCGTTCTGAGTGGCCGACGGCAGTGCGATGTCTGCCTTTTCGCCCCAAGGCCGTGCGCCTGCCACGTATTTGCAACCGTATTTCTCTGCATATTCACGGATACGTCCGCGATACAGGTTCTTAAGTTCCATGATGTAGTCGAGCTTTTCGCGGTCGATTCCGTCCGGATCGTAGATGTAACCGTCTGAGTCGGACATCGTGAGTACCTTTCCTCCGAGTTGAAGTACCTTCTCAGCCGTGTACTGAGCCACGTTACCGGAACCGGAGATGAGGACTGTCTTGCCTTTAAGATCGGTGCCTTTGGTCTTCAGCATTTCCATGAGGAAGTACACGTTACCGTAACCCGTAGCTTCGGGACGGATGAGCGAACCGCCGAACTCAAGTCCCTTGCCGGTGAATACACCGCTGAATTCATGGGTCAGTTTCTTATACATGCCGAACATGTAGCCGACTTCGCGTCCGCCTACGCCGATATCACCGGCCGGCACATCGGTATCGGGACCGATATGGCGATTGAGTTCGAGCATGAAGGCTTGGCAGAAACGCATCACCTCGGCGTTGCTCTTGCCGCGCGGAGAGAAATCGGAACCGCCCTTGCCACCGCCCATAGGAAGAGTGGTCAGAGAGTTTTTGAAAGTCTGCTCGAAAGCCAGGAACTTCAAAATGCTGAGGTTTACGGAACTGTGGAAACGGATACCGCCTTTATAGGTACCGATTACGTTGTTATGCTGCACACGGTAACCCATGTTGGTTTGAATCTGGCCTTTATCGTCCATCCAAGTGACGCGGAATTGATAAACGCGATCAGGAATACAAAGACGTTCAATCAGATTGGCTTTTTCGAACTCAGGGTGTTTGTTGTACTCCTCTTCGATCGTACTGAGAACTTCTTCTACAGCCTGATGATACTCAGGTTCGTTAGGGAAACGACGTTTCAAGTCTTCCAGAACTTTTTTTGCATCCATGTGATAAATCCTTTTTTAATTAATATTATTCGTTAACTTTATCTTTTCTACCTTATTTCTCCATTATATATAAGAAAAATCTCTCTCTTGGTTTTCAGTTGCCAAAGTTAAGCATTTAATAGCAAACTGCCAATAAAAACGAGAAAAAATCTTTTTTGCTATCATTTTTAGCAAAAGACAAACATTTCTTCGGATTCGCAGTGCTTTATATAAAAATAAGGTTTTGGATTTTGTATTTTTTCCGGTTTGCACTATCTTTGCATAGCATTTTTTTGATTGAAGATGAAGAACATCAGGAATTTCTGTATTATTGCACATATAGATCACGGTAAGTCTACTTTGGCCGACCGTTTGCTTGAATATACGAATACGATAAAAGGTCACCGAAGGGCAAATGCTCGACGATATGGATCTGGAGCGGGAGCGTGGCATTACCATTAAAAGCCATGCCATCCAGATGGAATATATATATAAAAGGAGAGAAGTACACGTTGAATCTGATCGATACGCCGGGACATGTGGATTTCTCATACGAGGTTTCGCGTTCCATCGCGGCTTGCGAGGGGCGTTGTTGATTGTGGATGCCACGCAAGGCGTGCAGGCTCAGACCATCTCCAATTTGTATATGGCCATAGAGCACGACTTGGAAATCATCCCGGTCATTAACAAATGCGACATGGTGAACGCCATGCCGGAGGAAGTGGAGGATGAAATCATAGACCTGTTGGGATGTAAACGTGAGGAGATTATCCGTGCGTCGGGACGTACGGGAATGGGAGTGGATGAAATATTACAGGCTGTGGTGGAACGTATCCCCCATCCGGAAGGGGATGAGGACGCTCCCTTTGCAGGCATTGATATTCGATTCCGTGTTCAACTCGTTCCGTGGGATTATCGCTTATTTCAAAATCGTGAACGGCAGTATCAAGTCGGGCGACGAAGTGGCTTTTATCAATACGGGCAAGGAATACACGGCTGATGAGATTGGAGTACTGAAGATGGAAATGTCCCCCCGTAAGGAATTGCATTGCGGGGATGTGGGGTATATCGTTTCCGGTATTAAGACGGCTACGGAGGTGAAAGTCGGCGATACGATTACTCACGTGGAGCGTCCGTGCGATAAAGCCATTTCCGGTTTCGAGGAAGTCAAGCCTATGGTTTTTGCCGGGCTTTATCCCATAGAGACCGAGGATTTTGAAAATCTCCGGGCCTCTTTGGAAAAATTGCAGTTGAACGATGCGTCGCTGACCTTCCAACCGGAATCGTCCGTGGCGTTGGGCTTCGGTTTCCGTTGCGGTTTCCTCGGCTTGCTTCACATGGAAATCGTGCAGGAACGTTTGGACCGCGAGTTCAATATGGATGTGATTACGACCGTACCCACCGTGTCCTATCTCGTATATGACAAGCAGGGCGGGGTGAAAGAAGTGCATAACCCGGCCGGTATGCCCGAAGTGACGCTGATCGACCATATAGAGGAGCCGTACATCAAGGCTTCCATCATTACGACAACCAACTTCATCGGTCCCATCATGACCTTGTGCCTGGGGAAAAGGGGGGAGTTGTTGAAACAGGAGTATATCAGCGGAAACCGTGTGGAACTCCATTACAGCATGCCTTTGGGTGAGATTGTGATTGATTTTTATGATAAGCTCAAAAGCATATCAAAGGGTATGCCTCTTTCGACTATCATCAGGACGGTTTCCGGCCGTCTAAACTGGTGAAGTTGGATATCTTGTTGAACGGGGAACCGGTGGATGCGTTATCCACTTTGACGCATATCGACAATGCGGTGGACTTCGGGCGGCGGATGTGAGAAGCTGAAGGAGTTGTTGCCCCGTCAGCAGTTCGATATTGCCATACAGGCGGCCATCGGTGCCAAGATCATCGCCCGCGAGACGGTGAAGCAGTTGCGTAAGGACGTGACGGCGAAATGTTACGGAGGAGATGTCAGCCGGAAAAGAAAAATTGCTTGAGAAACAGAAGAAAGGAAAGAAACGGATGAAACAGATTGGTAATGTGGAAGTGCCGCAAAAAGCTTTCTTGGCTGTGCTGAAGTTGGATTAACCTAATAAAAACCTTATAGACTATGGATTTAAGACGCGACGTGGCCCGTGAAATAGCCCGTATTTATTGCCGTTTGTCTCCATCGGGCATCGAGGCATTGTCTGAGATACTCGTACCTTTCAAATATTCGAAAGGCGATGTGGTATTGCCTGAAGGAGAAACGTGTCGTCACATGTATTTCGTAGAGCGCGGAATGGTGAGACAGTATTATTATAAAGGTGGGCGTGATGTAACGGAACACTTTTTCTTATGAAGGGCGAATCGTGATTTGCATTGAAAGTTTCTTGAAACAGGAACCTTCACGGCTGATTGTCGAGGCGTTGGAAAACAGCAGGCTTTTACGGTATTCCGTATGATGCCTTACAGGAATTGGCAGACGAGAATAAAGAGATTGAGCTGCTGTTCCGTAAGATTATGGAACATGCCTTAATCAGTTCCCAAGTCTATGCTGACAGCCAGCGCTTTGAGAACGCTACGGAACGTTACCTTCGTCTCTTGAATACGAAACCCGAGATTTTGTTGCGTGCGCCGATGCTCCATGTGGCTTCTTACTTGCAAATGTCGCCTGAAACATTAAGCCGCGTGCGTGCGGCTCATTGGAAGAGTCGAAAAAAGGAGAGAAGTGAAAAGCCATCCACAGAGTCTTAGGGACTTGTTAAGGTAATGAGATGGCCTTATATGGAAATGCCGGATGTTCTTGATGAGAATATCCGGCGTTTTTTTGTGTACCTTGATATATTATAATAATGATTTCTTGCCTGTAAGTCTTGTTTGTAAATATAATATTTGCTAACTTTCGGTGTTTTTATAAACATTAAATCTTTTATTTATGGATTGTAGAGTTAACCTAATGAAAAGGAAGGCGTTCGCTTGGTTCTGGTCGGTATGTGCGGCGCAGCCGGATTGTTGGTCACTCCAGCCATGAGGGCTGAAAGCGGCCTTGGGGAGTCCGTAGTAACGATGTCGGCTGACGAGGCGGAAACAGGACATCCTTTGGAAGGATTCTGGAAAAGACTTGGATTCGGAAGAAAGGGGATTCCATAAGGGTTCCCAGCCGTTCGTGCATTACAAGTATTATGGAGAAGACCACATGGTGTCGCTTTCCGTGCGGTATGTAGGCACCAACGATGTGGACGTGGATTTCGAAGGAGGATACACCACGTTTGAGTATATGTCGAAGAAAGCCATTCGCGAAGGCGGCGGGAAATTGAAAATCAAGACACGCTCAGAAGACATGTTTGAACTTTCGTGGACAGGTCGTTCCCCTGTAGGGGAGACGGACTATGAAGAGGGGTGGGAGCGGTATCCCATGCCCTCGGGATTGGCCGCCATACACCAAAGGGATGCGCGATGCCCACGAGGCGGAAGGACGTTACACCGGCATGTGGGAAGTGCAAGGCTTGCGGCAACCGTTGACGGGCGAACTGATACCACCCAAGTTGAAGAGTTATAAATGGTATGGTGACGGCTATTTCTTGGGCTTTACCCCGAATCGAACCGGGGAAGACCGTGTATATTTTAAAGGGACATGCCGGGACTTTCACGTCGGAGGGTGACAGCATCATCAAGGAGCGCGGCGGGCGCAACAAGGTGAAATGGTTATCGGACGACACGTTTGAGATGTCGTGGTTCAACGGACGGGGTGTGGCTACCGAGGTGTGGAAGCGCGTGGAAAACGATGATTTGGAACAGCAGGTGCTTCGCGTGATGAAGCCGATGTTCCTGCGTGTGGAAGGTTTGTCTGTGGCGGATATGTATGCAGCCGACAAGGTGTATGAGAAAGCCGATGTTCCTCCGCAATATCCCGGAGGAATAAACGCCCTGATGGAATATATGTCGTCTAATATCCACTATCCTGAGGCCTGTGTCAAGGAGAAAGTCGAAGGCAGGTGATGGTTTCTTTCGTGGTGGATAAGGATGGGAACGTGACGCGCCCGCAAGTGGTGAAAAGTCCTGATGTGCGCCTGAGTGCGGAAGCCGTGAGGGTTATCATGGCCATGACGAAATGGAAACCTGCACGGTTGGACGGCAAGCCGGTATCTATGAAAGTTACCGCTCCCATAATGTTTGCGTTAAAAGGAAAGAAGAAATGAGGGTTGGAAGAGTCGGTACAGGAATCTGAAAGTCCTGGTTTGCAGCGGGACTGCAACCTAAGAAAAAGGGAAAGGCATGTCGCTCTTTCCTTTTTTGTGTGTCTCGTTTCCATGATAGTTTCCCCGTATGGATACCCGTAGGTTTAGCGTGCCGCACGGTAGATGTGCTCCATGTCCTCGCGGTTTAATACTTTGAAGCCGCCGATAGAATGGGTACCGTCATAACTACATTTACGGGACATTTCGCGAATTTCCTCGTCTGTGATTTCGCGTCCGATGAGTTCGTGTATGCTGGTAGGCATGCCGATGGCCCGGAAGAAGCGTTCCAATGCTTCGATACCGGCCAAGGCTGTTTCTTCTGCCGACTTGAAGTTGTTTCGTACTCCCATGGCATTGACAGCGAATTGTGCGAAACGGGTGGGATTTTCAAGGTAGACGTAACGCGCCCAACTGCCCCATACGGCGGCCAGGCCTGCACCGTGGGTTACGTCGAACATGCCGCTGAGTTCGTGTTCTAGAAAGTGCGTGGCCCAGTCTGAAGTGGTACCGCAACCGGTCAAACCGTTGTGAGAAAGGCTGCTCGCCCCATGATTTGGGCGCGATGCAGGTAGTTGTCCGGTTGTTGCAGTACTTTGAACGCACTGTCTTGTACGGTGCGGATGAGGCTTTCGGCAATGGAGTCGGTTACGGTCATGTCATCATCGTGGGAGAAGTAGCGTTCCAACGTGTGCATGATGATATCTACTACGCCGGCTGCCGTTTGATAGGGAGGCAATGTAAAGGTACGCTCCGGGTTCATTACGGCAAACTTGCAGCGGAGCTTATCGCTGCCGTAGTCTTTTTCAGGTCGCCGTCTTCGTTGGTAATGACAGTGGCGTCGCTCATTTCGCTACCTGCTGCCGGGAGGGTGAGCACGGCTCCCAAGGGAGGCAAGTGTCCACTTCGGCTTTATGGGTGAAGAAATCCCAAACGTCTTCTTCGTAGGTTACCCCCATGGAGATGGCTTTGGCAGAATCGATTACGCTGCCGCCGCCGATAGCCAAGATGAAATCTACACTTTCGGCACGGCATAAATCGATGCCCTCGTGTACTTTTTGAGAGACGTGGGTTGGGCACGACTCCTCCCAGCTTCACATAAGGGAGGTGTTCAGCTTCAAGTGCATGGTATACTGCGTCTAACAGTCCGGAACGTTCTGCGCTTTTGCCTCCGTAATGTACCAATACTTTTTGTTCCGCCGTATTGTTTTACCAATCGGCCTGTCGCCTGTTCCGCTTTTCTTCCGAAAGCGACCTGCGTAGGGGCGTAGTAATTGAAATCTTTCATTGTCTTTTGCTTTTATGTTTTTTCTTGGGTAGATTTGTAACTTTCGTCTTTATCTGGGAGCCGAGACTATATCTGGCAATCCGTGTACAAATAACGTTTGATGCTTTTCTTAGGGGTTTTCTCGAATTCCTCTTGGAAGATTTTGATACCGGAAAGCTGGGCATATCCGGGCAACATACTGTTTAGTTCAGTCCGGTTTTGTTCCATGACGTTAGCCAAATCCGAGTCTTGTAAACCCAGATTGTGCGCTTCCTCAAAGTCCGGGTACACCAGTCCGTAAAGTTTTTCTCCTTTTTTTTGGATGACGATGCTTTCGTTGACCAAAGTCAGGTTATTCAGCAAATCTTCAATTTCTTCCGGATAGATATTTTGTCCGCTGGCACCTAAAAGCATGTTTTTGCTTCTGCCTTTGATGAAAAGGTTGCCATTTTCGTCCATGATACCGAGGTCGCCTGTACGATACCAGCCGTCTCGAAATGCTTCTTGGGTTGCTTCTTCGTTTTTATAGTATCCCAACATGACATTGGCGCCTCGGGTGAGGATTTCTCCTACAGTGTGTTGCGGGTCATTGCTGTCAATCTTGATTTCCATACGTGGAGCCGCCTTGCCGCAAGAACCGGGTGCGAAAATATTCCAGTCTGCGTATGAGATAATCAGGGGCGCACTCCGTGGTGCCGTAGCCCACGGTGTAATTGAAACCAATGTCGTGAAGCAGCATTTCTATTTCATGATTGAAAGCTGCCCCGCCTATGATGATTTCATAGAAATTTCCTCCGAACGCCGTTTTGAGCTGTTCGCAGATTTTGTCTTTGATTTTTTTGACGGACTAATGGGACTTTCAATAGCATCTTTACGGTCGTACCCTGAATTTTAGGAAGAACCGCCTTGCGGATAATCTTTTCTATAATTAAGGGGACGGCGATGATGATACGCGGCTTCAACTCGGCAAATGCCGCAAAAAGAACATTGGGGGACGGGTTCTTGGTCAGGAAGTAGATGTGGCATCCCGTGCAAAACTCAAAGATAAATTCAAAAGCCATCCCGTACATGTGGAGCCATGGGCAACATGGAAATCACGTTATCTCCGATTTTCATGTGCGGACTTAATACTTCCTTGGCAAATTCAAGATTGGACCAAAGGGCGCGATAGGGAATCATTACGCCTTTCGAACGGCTTGTCGTGCCTGAAGTATAGTTGATGACAGCCAGTTCTTCCGGTGCTCCTTTATAATATGATATATGGTGTTTGCGGAAGTTCATGGGGTAACGTTCGCCGAACAACTGGTTCAGATGTTCCCGTGCATACGCGACTTTCTGCGTGCGACCTACAAGGAGTGAATAATCTGCAATGTTGATGATCCCTTCCAGATTCGGCATTTCATTGGCGTCGAGATTCTTCCAGACCAGATCACCTACGAAAAGTAGTTTGGCTTCACTGTGGTTCACAATGTTATGAACCTGATCGGCTTTGAACTCGTGTAAGATAGGCACGGCCACAGCCCCGTATGTCAGCGTCGCAAAAAATACGGCTCCCCAATGGGCACTGTTCCGTCCGCAAAGGGCTATCTTGTCTCCCGGTTTTACGTTGCTGTATTCAAAGATAATGTGAAGTTTCTCTATGATTCGGGCTATATCTTTATATTGAAAGGTTTCTCCTTTATAATCAGACAAAGCATCAAGATCCCAGTTGTCCTTGATGCTTTGTTCTATTTGTTCGTTAAAACTAAGTTTTTCCATTGCACAATTCTTTTTTATTTTGTGCAAAACTAAGGAGAAAAAACGATTAAAGCAAGAATAATATGCTTTTAATACACTCTTTCACCAAATATTTTACTTCCCACGCGGATAAGCGTACTACCTTCCTCTATTGCAATGGGATAATCATGGCTCATGCCCCATGAACATTCTTTGAAATAGGGAGCATTTGCAAAAGCTCCGGTTTTCAGTTCCTTGAACAGTGCATAAGCCAGATGGAATTCAGACCGCACTTGTGCCATATCGTCCGTATTGGAAGCCATGCACATCAAGCCGTAAATTCGGACGTGTGCCAGCTTTTTTTCCATTCTCCATCTGCTACTAACTTGCAGCATTCGTCCGGCGTGAAACCGAATTTGGTTTCTTCCTTGGCCACGTGAAGTTGAAGCAGACAGGGTATCACCCGTCCGGACTTTTCTCCTTGTTTATCTATCTCATGAAGTAGTTTCATGGAATCTACTGCATGTATCATGGCTACGTATGGAGCGATATACTTCACTTTATTGGTTTGCAAGTGTCCGATAAAGTGCCACTCGATGTCTTTTGGGGAGGTTATCGTATTTACGGCGAAGCTCTTGTACATGGCTTTCGCCGAAGACACGTTGTCCGGCAGCGTATGCCTCCTCGATGTGGCTTTCGGGATGGTATTTGGACACGGCTACCAACCGGACACCGCAGGGAAGCGAGGCCGTGATACGTTTTATTTCGTCCTGAATCTGTGACATGGCGTTATGGTTTCAATGAAACGGGATTATGCTTCGGGGAATTCCGGTTTCTCGTCCGCTTCTGCTTTGTAATGGAACACGTCCATAATAGGCGTTTCTGCAATAGAGGCGATTTCGTAGTCGGCCATGGTGCCTTCCATTCCTTTGTCAAGGCGTTTTACGGCATCGCGCAAATCCGAAGCTTGTATCAGCATGTTTTGTTGCTTTTCTTTTCCGCTCCGCTTTTTTCATCAAGGGTGATGAAAGCCACTTTGGCTTTGAACCAACGGTCGGCCGTATCTTCGTCCGTTTCGAACAATTCGGCGTATTTGGCCCGTTTGATGTCTGTCACTTGAAATTCGCCGGACATGAACGGTTCTATTTCTTCTATAAAACGTCTTTCGGCTTCAGTGAAGCTCAGGGCATCTACCAGATAGGGCTCCGTGACTTTCTTGACCAAGCCGTTTTCTAATGTTTTTTCGTATCTTACCTTGCATTCAAACCATTCGTTCATCATAATTGTAATCTTTGTTTGTAGAGTTTAAAAACAACGCAAAGTTACACGATAATTTTAATTCCATGCAGTTCCTTCCGGAAAAATTTTATTCCTCTTATGCTTCCCCCAATGAGTTTTGCAAAATGCCCTTCATCTTTCAGGTGATACGGTAAGTAGTTGTCATATAACGTACTACGGAATGAAAGGCAGTAAGGTCACCTTTCAGCTTCCTTTCATGGCGGAAAACGATAAAAAGTTCTCAGCCAAACGATTTTTCAATCTCAGTCGAACGATTTTTCGTTCTCAGCAGATTGAAATGAAGCATGGCTGAAAGATGGCTGAAGTATCTTTCAGCCTGTAATCTTAACATAATGAATGCTTTAGTGCTCGAACTGAAAGATGAAGGGTCTTTTACAAAATCCCAGTGTAGGAGGTGGGTCATACCTGTACTGGCAATAGTGTTTTTACCGGCTATTTTATGAAACGTCTTTTGGGGCAAACGGTTATCTCCGTTTTCCAAAAAATCCGGCGTATGTTACGTGCTACTCTCATTCCCATCATCACACCATCATATACGGCTAATCCTTGGTCTACCATATTCATGAATGAGCCTAATTTGGATGTAGCTTGTGGGGGAGGAGTGAATAGTTTATGGGTAGTTGTTTTAATGAAGTCCGCACTTTCTTTTATCTGGCTTTTTACTTCAGCCTTACGAGTACGGATTTCTTGTAAAACATCTTCGGTATGATGAGAAGGAATCTTATTTGCTGCCATCTTCTTTGGTAAGGATTAGTTTGGTCATGAAACGTGCCATGGGCTGAATGACCATGCGGTTTCGGTTTAAATAGAATATGACGGTCAGTAACAGGATGAAAGCGGAAATGAGGCCGAATCGAGTGAAAGGCTTCCTAATACATCTCCTAAATAATAGGCTAATGCGAAGGTGAGGAATAGTAAAACGATAGAACCTAATAATAGCAAGACGGTTACAATCAAAATGGCCGAAAGGATGACCGTCATTTTTCTGTGGCATCCAATTTGACAAACTCTTTCTGGAGCTCAAGATATTTCTTAAATTCCAGCAAGAGTTTGCCTATACTTTCTATGTTTTTACTATTAGAAAACATAAAATGTCATTTACACTTCTTCAGCGGATTTGATTTCATCTGCAATTTCGTCTACGAGAGAATCCATCTCTTTACGATTGAGCTTGATGCCGCGTTTACGCAATGCTTCTGCTATTTTATCACGAGTTTCAGTTCCTTTTTCCGGAGCAAACAAAATTCCTACTGCTGCACCTACGGCTGCGCCGCCAATGAATGCTGCTAAAAAACTTAATGCTTTCATATTATTTCTATTTTATTTGAGTTGATTACATTTACAAAGTTATAAATTCTCTTGATATAAACCTCATATTTATCACTTTTTTTTGATTATTTTTTTGCATTGTTGATTTAACCTTTTTTTTGTGCCGGGCCTTTTACCATATATAAATAATGTGTACCTTTGTCTTTCGATGTGGATGTTATTTGCCATGAAAATACCGGTAACATCTACTGTGTGGTTTAAGAGAATCATTTAATTAAAAAATAAGTAGAAGAAGTATGAAAAAGTTTTTTGTGATGGGACTTGGGTTGAGTGCGGTTTTTGCAATGACCTCTTGTAAGTCTTCCGAGAGCGCGTACAAAAAGGCGTATGAAAAGGCAAAGCAGCAGCAGGTTGTGGCTACGGAACAGGAGCCGACTCAGACGCAGACGACCACTCAGGTGGAAGTGACGCCTGTTACTCCCTCGACAACAACCTCCACGGCCACTAACGCAGACGTGAATACGGTTCGTGTGCAGAGTGAGAATGTGACAGTGGTTTCCGGAAACGGTCTGAAAGCTTATAGCGTGGTTTGCGGAAGTTTCAGCCTGAAAGCCAATGCTGAAGGTTTGCAGAAGACATTGTCGAATGCGGGTTATAATGCGCAGATTGCATACAACGAAGCAAAGAACATGTATCGTGTGGTGGCTTCTACTTACGATGACAAGGCTGCTGCCGTGCAGTCGCGTAATACGTTGCGCGGCACTTATCCCGACGCATGGTTGCTTTTGTCTAAATGATAGATTTAGAATAATATATAGTTTATACGATACACGGGAGCGGGTTTTCATTTGCTCCCGTGTGTCGTATAGAGAAGTCTGTTTTGATTATTAAGAATTATTTGTTTTTATACCGACGTTTGTTTCGTCTGTTTTCATTAATTTTGCAACCTATATGGGAAGGGTTTTAGCTATTGATTACGGGAAAAAACGCACGGGAGTCGCAGTGACGGATCCGTTGCAGTTGATTGCAAACGGGTTGACCACGGTTTCTACGTCGTCTGTCATGGATTTTATTGTGTCTTATGTCCGTCAGGAACATGTGGAGCGGATTGTGGTGGGACAGCCGAAACAAGCCAATGGGGAAGATTCTGAAAATATGGGCAGGATAAATTCTTTTGTGCGGTGTTTGCATGAACGCCTGCCGGAGATTCCGGTTGAATTTTTCGATGAACGTTATACTTCCGTGTTGGCTCATCAGGCTATGTTGCAGGGAGGTTTAAGGAAGAAAGCCCGGCAAAACAAAGCCTTGGTGGATGAAATCAGTGCGACGATTATCCTGCAAGGTTGGATGGAATCCCGTATGATGCTGAAAAAATAATATATAAAATAATATGGTATTACCAATTTATACTTTTGGTCAGCCCGTGTTGAGAAAGGTGGCCGAAGATATTACACCGGACTATCCGGAGTTGAAAACTTTGATAGACAATATGTACGAAACTTTGGAGCGGTCTGAGGGAATTGGGCTGGCAGCTCCCCAAATCGGCTTGTCCATTCGTCTGGTGGTGATTAATTTGGACTTGATTTCCGATGACCTGCCCGGAATATAAGGGATTTGTACATGCGTTTATCAATCCTCATATTTTGGAGTACGATGACACGGAAACGGATTCAATGGAAGAAGGGTGTTTGAGTTTGCCGGGCATCCACGAGCCTGTGGCGTCGTCCCACACGCATTCGTGTGAGTTATTTGGACGAGGACTTCCAGCCCCATGACGAATGGGTGGAAGGATATTTGGCACGTGTCATGCAACATGAGTTCGACCATCTTGACGGGAAAATGTTCGTGGACCATTTGTCCATGCTGCGCAAACAGATGGTGAAAGGAAAACTGGGAAATTTGCTGAAAGGAAATTTCCGTTGTGCTTATAAGGTCAAGACGAAAAAGTAATGAAGAGGAGCCGGAAAGTATATCTTCTTTTCTTTTGGCTTTTTTCCGTGTCGGCCATGGCACAGATTAATACCGACCGGATGATGCTGATGGGGCGTAATGCGCTCTACTATGAGGATTATGTACTTTCCATACGCCGCTTCAATATGGTGATTTCGGCCAAGCCTTATTTGTCAGAGCCGTATTTTTACCGTGGATTGGCCAAAATTTTATTTAGAGGATTATACCGGGGCTGAGGAGGATTGCGGGGCTGCTATAGACCGCAATCCTTTTTGCCCGATAATTATCGTTTGCGCGGTTTGTGCCGTATCAATCTGAAACGTTATGAAGAAGCCGTTTCGGATTACGTGAAGTTGCTTGAAATCGAACCCAAGGACGAGAGCGGATGGCATAATATGACCTTATGTTATTTGCAACTCAAGGAGTACGACAAGGCGGTGGAATGTATAGCCCTCATGTTGGGCTACTGGCCGCAAAAGGCCCCCTATATACTTTAAAGGCACAGGCTTATTTTGCCCAAAAAGATACAGCCGCAGCCATGGCGAGTATAGACCGGGCATTGGAAATCAATCCATACGAGGGACAGGCTTGGAGCATGCGTGCGGCGGTCTATGCCGGGCGGGAGGAATATAAGTTGGCCGAAGAGGCTTTGGATAAGACCATACAGCAGATGCCTCGTGAGGCCGGACATTATATCAACCGTGCATTGGCGCGTTATCATCAGCGTAATTTACGTGGGGCGATGACGGACTATGATACGGCACTGGAAATGGACTCCGCCAATTATATCGGTCATTTCAACCGCGGTCTGCTTCGGGCGCAGGTGGGCGACGACAACCGTGCCATCGAGGACTTCAATTTCGTGCTGAAATTGGAACCGGATAATATGATTGCGTTGTTCAACCGTGCGTTGATGTTGAACAATACGGGAGATTATCGGGGAGCTATCCGGGATATAAATGCCGTCATCAAAGAGTTTCCTAATTTCTGGACCGGTTATCAGTTCCGGGCTGAGGTGCGCCGGAAGATGGGCGATACCAAAGGAGCCGAGTTGGATGAATTCAAGGTATTGAAAGCCCAGATGGATCAACGTTACGGTGGAAAGAAACCGCAGAATACGAAGCGGACCCGAAAGGTGAGCGACCGTACGATGGAAGATTATAACAAACTGGTGGAGGCTGATACCTCGGAAGATGAATCGCCGACGTATGAAAGCGAATATCGCGGCAAAGTGCAGAACCGCAGGACGGAATTGACTCGGAACCGGCTTTGGTTCTGACTTATTATACGGGGCAGAGCGATTTTTCAACGCAAGATGTACAATAAGGAACTCGAACATCTGAATCGTTTGGGTGTCTTGCCGGCACGTCTGGTATTGACTCACGACGAAGTGTCACTGGATGAAGCCCGTATACAAAAAACATTTTTCCTCCATTCAGGCCCTTTCCGACAAGATTGCCCGGCAGCCGGACAATACATTATTATATTTGGCCCGTTCCATAGATGAATATCTTGTGCAAGACTTCGAGAAAGCATTGGCCGATGCCGACCGTGCCATTGAACTGGATAGTTCTTACTTGCTTGCTTATTATATGAGGGTACAGATTAGAATGAAAAATCAGGAGGTTCGGATGGCGGAAAAGTCAGAGGTTCCTTCTGCGGGAGAGGTAAAATGGACGTTCGACGCTTCCCGTTCCGAATATCAGGCTGCATTAGACGATTGCGACCGGATATTGGCCCGGGAGCCTGATTTTGCCGGTTGCTATTATAATAAAGGTAATATATACATGCAGTTGAAGTTATGGCCGGAAGCCATTAAGGCTTATACGCAGGCCATTAAGCTTCATGCGGATTATGCCGAAGCCTACTACAACCGAGGGGTGGCTTATATCCTTTCGGGCGACTACGCTTCCGGTATTCCCGATTTAAGTCGGCAGGCGAGATGGGCTTATATAAGGCTTATAATTTGATTAAGAGGTATAGGGACAAGGCTGCTACCGAAGTGGAATAAGCTAAAAAACAGCCACTTTTTTTTGATGGATTGTGCCACTGTCTCATGAAAAATAACTATTTTGCAACTTTGAAAACGGACAATACGTATAATTATGATAAAGATAACTTTTCCTGACGGCTCTGTGCGTGAATACGAGGCCGGTGTGACAGGTTTACAAATTGCTGAGAGTATTTCTTCCAGATTGGCACAGGATGTGCTGGCTTGCGGGTGAATGGTGAGATTGTCGAGCTGAATCGTCCGATTAACGAGGATGCTTCCGTGGTGCTTTACAAGTGGGAGGATGCGGAAGGAAAGCATGCTTTCTGGCATACTTCCGCTCACTTGATGGCTGAGGCTATGCAGGAACTTTATCCGGGTATGCAGTTCGGTATCGGTCCGGCCATAGAAAACGGTTTTTATTACGATGTGATGCCTCCTGCGGGCACGGTTATCCGTGAAAGCGACTTTGCCGGTATTGAAAAGAAGATGTTGGAGTTGGCACAGCGTAAAGAACCGGTCATGCGGGCTGAAATCTCCAAAGCCGACGCCTTGAAGATTTTTTCGGTGAGCGCGGTCAGACGTACAAGAACGAATTGATAGAAGACTTGGAAGACGGGCATATCTCTACTTACACCCAAGGAGCTTTCACAGACTTGTGCCGCGGTCCGCACTTGATGAATACGGGTGTTATCAAAGCCGTGAAAGTGACGGCTGTATCGTCTGCGTATTGGCGCGGAGACGAGAAGCGTCCGCAGATGACCCCGCGTATATGCCATTTCTTTCCCGAAAAAGAAGATGCTGGACGAGTATTTGACGTTGCTGGAAGAAGCCAAGAAGCGCGACCATCGTAAGATAGGAAAGGAAATGGAACTTTTCATGTTCTCCGAACGTGTCGGGGAAAGGATTGCCGATGTGGTTGCCGAAAGGTACGGCCTTTGCGCTTGCGTCTGGAAGATTTCCTGAAAAAGATTCAAAAAGCGTTACGGTTACCAGCAGGTGATGACGCCTCATATCGGCGGTAAGAACCTTTATGTGACATCCGGACATTATGCCCACTACGGGAAAGATTCTTTCCAACCGATTCATACGCCGGAGGCCGACGAGGAGTATATGTTGAAGCCGATGAACTGTCCGCATCATTGTGAGATTTATGCTTGGAAGCCGCGTTCATATAAAGACCTGCCCTTGCGAATCGCCGAATTCGGAACGGTGTACCGTTATGAACAGAGCGGAGAGTTGCACGGACTGGACACGTACGTTCGTTTACGCAAGACGATGCCCATATCTTCTGTCGTCCGGATCAGGTGAAAGATGAGTTCATCCGCGTGATGGAGATTATCCAGATTATTTTCGGTGCATTGAATTTCGATACATTCGAGGCGCAGATTTCTTTTGCGCGACCCGAACAACCGTGAGAAGTATATCGGTTCGGACGAGGTTTGGGAAGAAGCTGAAAATGCCATCATCGAGGCTTGCAAGGAGAAAGGCCTGAATGCCAAAGTAGAATATGGCGAAGCTGCATTCTACGGTCCTAAGCTCGACTTCATGGTGAAAGATGCCCTCGGACGCCGTTGGCAGTTGGGTACGATACAGGTGGACTACAACTTGCCCGAACGTTTCAAACTGGAATACACGGGCGAGGACAACCAGAAACATCGTCCGGTGATGATACACCGCGCACCGTTCGGTTCCATGGAGCGTTTCTGTGCCGTACTTATCGAGCATACGGCCGGTCATTTCCCCTTGTGGCTGACACCCGACCAGGTGGCTATCCTTCCGATTTCCGAAGTTCAACGATTACGCTCAAAAACTTTGCGCGTATTTTGATGAACAAGACGTGCGTGCCATTGTGGACGACCGTAATGAGAAAATCGGACGCAAGATACGTGACAACGAAATGAAGCGCATACCTTACATGCTGATTGGAGAAAAAGAAGCAGCCGACGGTACGGTTTCCGTACGTAAGCAGGGCGAAGGCGACCAGGGAAGCATGAAATTCGAAGATTTTGCAAAGAAAATCAACGAAGAGGTTCGTAATATGACAAATAAATATTAAATTTGCACCCGATTTTTAAAACTCAATAGTCGTAATCGGAAAATAAAAACAGAAGAGAACAACATTTTTGAATGAAGAAAGACAATTTAAAACAGCAATATCGTATCAACGAACAGATACGTGTGCGTGAAGTCCGGATAGTGGGCGATGATGTGGAATCTACGGTTATGCCGACGGCTAAGGCACTGCAAATGGCGGAAGCACAAGGCGTAGACCTCGTGGAAATCTCCCCGAATGCAGTTCCTCCTGTTTGTCGTTTGATAGACTACAGCAAGTTCCTCTACCAGCAAAAAGAAGCGCCAGAAAGAAATGAAGGCCAAACAGGTGAAGGTAGACGTAAAGGAAATCCGCTTCGGTCCTCAGACGGACGATCATGACTATAACTTCAAACTGAAGCATGCGCAAGGGTTCCTTTCAGACGGAGACAAGGTGAAAGCATACGTGTTTTTCAAGGGGCGCAGCATTCTTTTCAAGGAACAAGGTGAAGTCTTGTTGCTTCGTTTCGCCAACGATTTAGAGGAATACGGCAAAGGTGGAACAGATGCCGGTGCTTGAAGGGAAGCGCATGACAATCTTCATCGCTCCGAAAAAAAGCAGGCGCAAGCCAAGAAACAGGCTGAGCCTGTGGCTGAGGCATCGGTGCAGAAAGCGGAACGGAGCCAACCGAAAGCCAATGCTCCCAAAGAATATAAGGGACCGCGCGTGGAAGGCGAAGATTGATTAAAAGGGAAGAGTAAGTGCGTAACGCCTTGGTATATGCGTTGCCACACATTGAATAATAACTTAAATATTAAACAAAATGCCAAAGTAAAGACTAATTCCGGTGCCAAAAGAGATTTCGTCTTACCGGAACAGGTAAAGTTAAGAGACATCACGCTTTCCACAGTCATATCTTGACAAAGAAGACTAAGAAGCAGAAAAGAAACTTGGTTCACGATGATATCGTAGTAACTGAGAACATGAAGCAGGTTCGTGACCTCCTCTGTCTGCGTTAATTAAAAGTGTAGGTCGTATTAACAAAGTTATTAACCGAATGCTTTTAGCCTGAAGTTCATCCGTAAACAGACTCACAGAAGAGGGGATGGCGCTAACATTCAAAAAGATTAAAAATTATGCCAAGATCAGTAAATCATGTTGCTTCAAGAGCAAGAAGAAAGAAAATTTTAGGTTTGACCAAAGGTTACTTTGGTGCGCGTAAGAACGTATGGACCGTAGCTAAGAACACTTGGGAGAAGGGTTTGACTTACGCTTATCGTGACCGTAAGAACAAGAAGCGTAACTTCCGTGCTTTTGTGGATTCAGCGTATCAACGCAGCCGCACGTCTGGAGGGATGTCATACTCTCAGTTGATGGGAGCTTGCACAAGGCCGGTATCGAAATCAACCGCAAGGTGCTTGCCGACCTAGCCATGAATCATCCTGAAGCATTCAAGGCTGTGGTAGCAAAATAAAGTAAGAGGAAATCTGAACGGATTTCAAGATAAAAAGGTGTATTGTTTGTCAATACACCTTTTTTTGTTTTACTTTGTATCAATAAATATTATACTTATTCATCAGTTGAATTAAATCGCGATTTCAATGGAAAGAAGAATTAAAGATTATGCTGTTTTGACCTTAAAAGGGATGGCTATGGGGGCGGCCGATGTAGTGCGCGGAGTTTCCGGAGGGACGATTGCTTTCATTGCCGGTATTTATGATGAGCTTATCAATTCCATCAAAAGTATTAACATGCACCCCTGAAACTGTTGTTTACGGGAAAAAATAGCGGCTTTCTGGAAGGCCGTAAATGGGAATTTCCTGTTTGCCTTGCTGTTGGGCATCGCTATCAGTGTGTTTTCTCTGGCCAAGCTGATTACTTATTTGTTACTTAACGAGCCGGTATTGGTGTGGTCTTTCTTTTTTGGTTTGGTGCTGGCTTCCACGTGGTTCGTCACCAAAGACATCAAGGGATGGAACTGGAAAACCGTGGCCGGTTTTGTGGGTGGTGCTGTGATAGCATACTACATCACGGTGGCCACTCCGGCAGAAACGTCCACTAATCTTATGTTTATTTTCCTTTGTGGTGCCATTGCCATTTGTGCGATGATACTTCCCGGCATATCCGGCAGCTTTATATTGGTACTGTTGGGTAAATATTTTTTATGTCATGGAGGCGGTGAAGACGTTAGACCTGGTCGTTTTGGGTGTCTTTGCCTTCGGTGCAGCCTTGGGGATCACCAGTTTTTCCCGTGTTTTGTCATACGCTTTGAAGAATTTCCGTAATATTACCTTGTCTGTCCTTTCCGGTTTCATGCTGGGTTCGTTGAATAAAGTGTGGCCTTGGAAAAAGAAGTAGAGAAATTAGTTTCAGACGGTCATGAGGTGATGATCGAGCATAATATCGCCCCGAATACGGAGGTGGCTGAGGCTATCGTACTGATGCTTATCGGTTTTATTTTGGTGTATGTATTGGAAAAGATTTCAGCTAAAAAGGCATAACGGATTGGATGGAGATGTATAAGAAAAGTTACTTTTGGCCGTTGGTAGCATTGTGTGTCGTATCCCTCTTTTTGTTTTTGGGACAGACGTTTTTCAATACGCGTGGAGAGCCGCGCGAAGCTGTGGTGGCTCTTTCCATGTTGCAGCAGGGAAACTGGGTGCTGCCGGTGAACAATGGGGTTGAGTTGGCATTCAAGCCTCCTTTTTTCCATTGGTGCATCGCAGCGATTTCTACGGTGGCCGGTGCGGTGAACGAATACACCTCCCGCATGCCTTCGGCTTTGGCCTTGTCGGCCATGGTGCTGGTCGGGTATGTGTTCTATGCCAAAAGGCGCGGTGCCGAAGTGGCCTTTATTGCCGCCTTGCTCACGTTGACCAATTTCGAGGTACACCGTGCCGGAGTGGCCTGCCGTGTGGACATGGTGCTGACGGCGACGATGGTCATCGCGTTGTACCAGCTTTATAAATGGGGAGAGAAAGACTTGAAAGGCGTGCCTTGGGTGGCCGTGCTCTGCTTGAGTGCGGCGGCCCTGACGAAAGGGCCGGTAGGCATCGTCCTGCCTTGTCTGGTCCCCCGCCGTATTCCTGTGGATCAGGGGGCAGAAGTTCCTGCGCATTTTCTTTTCTTTCCTGATGGTAGCCGTGTTGGCCTGCGTGTTGCCGGCCGTATGGTATTGGGCAGCTTATCAGCAGGGTGGTGACCATTTCCTTGACCTTGTGTTGGAAGAGAACGTCTATCGTTTTTGGGAAAGATGACCTATGCCTCGCATGAGAATCCGGCCTGGTACAATGTAATGACGGTGGTGGCCGGTTACGCGCCCTACACTTTACTGGGGCTTGTCTCCCTTGTTCTTTTTGAGGTACCGGAAACCGCAGGGACGGGTACGTACGTGGTGGTCGCGCTTCGTGGCCTATATCCGTAATATGGACGATGCCCGTCTGTATTCGTTGTTGTGCATCGTCATTATTTTCACGTTCTACTGCATTCCGAAGAGCAAACGTAGTGTCTACCTGCTGCCGATATACCCATTTATTGCTTATTTCCTGGCTGAATATATCATTTATCTGCGCCACCGTCATTTGAATGCCTTACGCGTTTTCGGCAGTATCATGGCCTCATTGGCCGTGCTGTTGCTGTTGGTTTTCGGTGCGGTCCGTATGGGATGGGTGCCCGACTCCCTGTTTGCCGGGCGGCATGCGGCGGAGAACATAGCCTATATGCACGCATTGGAGGATTTTCCTTTGACGGTATTTGCCGTTCTCGGTGTACGGGTTCCCGTGGCGGCGGCTTGTTGGTATTTCCGTGTCCAGCGGCGTAATGCGGCCGACAACGGCATCATTTACGCCTTTATTGCCGTGATATTTTCCATCTTCTTTGCGCTCGACGGGGTGTACCAGCCCGTCATCCTGAATGTGAAGTCAGACCGTGCCGTGGCGGAGGAAGTGCGCCGCATCGTGCCCGAAGGCAGGTTGTATTCCTTCCGTACCGATGTGGTGGAGGGGAACCGCATGCATCCGTTCACGGTCAACTTCTATTTGGGCGACCGGATGGTGCCGTTCGATTGTTTCACGCCCCCGGCGGAAGGATACGTGTTCATGGGAGGCGAGATGGCGGCATCCTTTTTGGAACGTTACGGTGCGGAATTCTCGTTGGAAGAAGTGTATGCCTCCAATCACCGTAGTTGCGACGACAAGCGGTATAACATCCTTTACCGTTTCAGCCGGAAGCAGGCAGAACCTTAAAATGTCTTTATGATACAGAGAAAGAAACTCTTTGCCACGTTTGTCCGTTTCGGTTTAGTCGGGGTGCTGGCCACAGCGCTCCACTACGGCCTTTATTACCTCCTGCATTTTATTATGGGGGCCAATGCGGCCTTTACGGTCGGTTATTTGCTGGGTTTCGTGGCCAACTTCTACCTGACGTCTTATTTTACCTTCGGCACGTCGCCTTCGTGGCGCAAGTTGTTCGGCATGGGAGGGGGGCACGCAGTGAACTATCTGCTGCAAATCGGGTTATTGAACTTTTTTCTCTGGACGGGGTAGATGAGGTGTGGGCTCCTCTTCCGGTCTACGCCATAACCGTTCCTGTGAATTTCATATTGGTACGTTTCGTATTTACATCTAAAAATGAGTGAGACAATGAAATTGGTAATCGTGGTGCCTTGTTATAATGAAGAAGAGGTGTTGGCCGAGACGACCCGTCAGCTTTCTTCGGTGGTGGATGAATTGCTTTCGGACGGGAAGATAGACGAAGGGAAGATTCTCTACGTGGACGACGGTTCGCGCGACCGCACTTGGGAACTTATTCGGGGATTTTCCGAAACACATCCAAGTGTGACCGGACTGAAGCTGGCGCACAATGTCGGTCATCAGCAGGCGTTGTGGGCCGGTTTGGAGTGGGCGGCTTCCCATGCGGATGCCGCCGTGTCCATCGATGCCGACTTGCAGGACGACGTGCGTTCCATCGTCGGGATGGTGGATGCCTGGCGCGGAGGAGCCGACATCGTGTACGGCGTGCGCCGGGAGCGTACGACGGATACTTTTTTCAAGAAAAATACGGCCCTGGCTTTCTATAAGCTGATGAATGCCCTTGGAGGAGACATCGTTTACAATCATGCCGATTTTCGCCTGATGAGCCGCCGCACGTTGCAGGCTTTGATGGCTTATCCCGAACGGAATTTGTTTTTGCGCGGGATGGTGTCGGCTCTGGGTTATCCTTCGGCACGGGTGTATTACGACCGTAAGGAGCGTATGGCCGGCGAGTCGAAATATCCTTTCAGCAAGATGCTCAGTTTTGCGTTGGATGGCATCACGTCTTTTTCCGTCCGCCCGTTGCGTTATATTTCCATGCTCGGCCTGTTGTTCATCCTTATTTCTTTAGTAGCGATAGCCTATGGCATCGTGGTGTATGTAGAAGGCAATACCATTCCGGGATGGACTTCCCTTCTGGTTTCCGTGTGGTTCATCGGAGGGACCATCCTGATGGCTTTGGGCATCATCGGGGAGTATGTGGGCAAGATATACAAAGAGGTAAAGCGGCGGCCGCGTTATTTCATAGAACAGACTGCGGGGATACAGGAGCCGCATGATTGAAAGTTTCAACCGCCCGTCCGATGCCATGATTTTTCTTCCGGACGGGCGTTTTTTGTGGATAGGCTACTGTCAAAATGTCTCTGTTTATATCCTGTTCTCTTTCAAAAGACAGATTTTTCAAGTTTTAGAGTTGACGAAAAATAAGGAAACAGGGGGATTCCACGTGATTCTTTTGCATAATTATTCGTTTTTCGCCTTGTTTATACGTTTTCCTTTGCATATATTCAAATCGTTCGACTGAGATTGATTTTTCGTTTGCAGTCGTATGCAATACGTTTCTCCGCATGTGGGTGCGGAGCTGTCTGCAAATGGCCGGAAATCTTTGCGGAAATACGTTAAAAAAACGACTTGGGTTGCCGTTTTTTTCTCTAAACGGTTTGCCTTGCGGAAGCAAAGATGAAAAAACAAAATGTACATCAGGAAACGTCTTAGGCTTGCGCGAACGGGAAAAACATGCGGGTAGGGAAGGAAAACGCCTGTCATAACGTAAGGGAATGAGGCGTTGGAGGTGACATGCCGTCTTGGGTCTGCTGCGGCGAGAATCGCGTATTTTCCTTCAGGCGGGGTTGTGGATTCAAATATGCGATTCTGGAGGGCGTGGCTTTGTCTTTTTGTCAAAGTGTCAATACCGGATACGGGTAGGGTAAAAAATAGGGGACACTTTCTGAAAAGTATCCCCTTTATGGTAAAAAGCCGCACCGATGATGTGATGAAAACTCCGAGCTAACAAGATTTGAGCGCCCGTCACCTTTGTAATCCACCGGCAATTAAGCTACCCGAAGGCGTGGCCCGCCATTAGTGAGCGAAGCATTCTCGGTTTTCTGAAATAAATTGATGAGTATCCCAATCTAACCGATGCGGCTCCTTTTTTCTGTATGACAAAGATAAGTCATTGTGCCCGAAAAGCAAATAAAATGCGTGTTTTTTTAGATAGAATGAAATGCCCCGCTTCTTTGTCGGAAAAGAGGCGGGGCTGTTCGTGTCTTAGGCTTATTTTGAAATGTTCCAGAAGCTTCTCCAGTTCGGCGGTAGAAATGATTTCCACACTGCCGTGTTTCACTTCCGTAGGGTTCCGGATTTCGTCGTCAGGTATAGGATACCATTTGTGTTGCGACGGATCGGTACAGCCGGTATAGCTTGCTCCCCGGTCGCCATTGAACTTGTCGAAATAGAGGAACCATCCTTTGCCGCCTATGGCCGGAAAGACTTCCGGACCTTCGACTTCTATGTAGCGCGATGGCAGTAGCGGAGTGGAACCTTCGAAGCGCTGCACGCGCGGGTCGAGGCTCTTCGACGTGGCGCAACGGATGGTCTTCTCTCCGTTGCGTTCGTCCTTGTAGTAGGCATAATATGTGTCCCCTTCTTTCAGGATGGTCATATCGATGGCTGTGAAGCCCGGGTCGAAGTAAACAGCCGGAGTGGAGAAAGTGAGCCAATCTTTTCGTGGTACAGTAATGATGCACCTGCCTGTCGCCGATGCGGGAGGACCAGTAGAGATAGAACGTGCCGGTCTGTCCGTCGTAAGTGAATTCCGGTGCCCAGGCGTTGGCGATACGGGGCCGCCGTCGTGTCCGTCCATCAGCATGATTTTCCCGTCGTCGGTACGTGTACCGCCGTTGGCGGCTGTCCAATGAATGAGGTCGTCGGACTCCCAGTGGAACAGGGCTGGATGGTCCCAGCCCCAAGTATGTATGAGATGGAATTTGGTTTTACCATTGTGCGTGACACGGTGCAAATAAGGGTCGCGCAGCCAGACTTCATCGTCGTAAGCATTGAAAACGGGCGGCTGCCATTGATGTCGGTCCATGTCTTTCCGTCACGGCTATAGGCATAGAACAAGTGCTGTGCGCTGGCTTTGAAATAAGACATGAGGTACACGCTGTCTGTGGCCTTGACCTCCGGCATGGCTTGCCGTCCGGGCATGGGACCGACGGAATATTCCTCTACGGGGATATATTCTGTGTAGCGCAGGCCCGCGTCGATGTATTGGCCTCCGTAGCCTTGGTGGGCATGGATGGCCATGACATTGTCGCTGTTCGGTTTCAGTGTGGCAAGTGCTTCCGGGGTGATGGGTTGCGCCACATAGCGTGTGGTCCATCCTTTGACTTCGTATGCTTTGACACCGTTAAGGTAGACTTCGCAGTCGTCGTCCTGATAGAGCCAGAGTTGCAAGGCGTTGATTTGTGCCTGCGAAAGGTTGCCGATGGAGAAGTGGCGGCGTATGTAAATATCGGATGTGTTCCACGCGCTCCGTACGAAAGTGTTGGGCGGACCGCCGGCACCGAAACCGGCCTGTCCTTTGTCCCACCGGCTGTCGTCGAACGACGGGCATACCAATCGCCGGATGGCGTAACGGTGGTATAACTCCACACCTCGTCGGACGATGTGTCTGCAGCGTCGACTACTACTGTCTGGCGTGAGCGGTTGTGGATGGTGCGCAGGATTTCTTCGCGTACGGAAGCCTGTTCTTCCGGGGCTATCTTGAACACCTTGCGGTCGGGTAAAGCAGTCCGTTCAGTTCTTGCTCCACGTCGCTCGTCTGCGTATATACGGATGCCCAGATGCCTTGTTCCTGCAATCCTTGCAAGGCGACGGTGTAGGCATTGAACCTTTCGGCCAAAGCCTTTACTTTGTCCGCTACGGAAGTGTATTCCATGTCGTTGCCTTTCCACAGATGCCCGTCCGCTTTGAGGGTGATGCTCCCGTATTCCCCGCATACGGCCACCCGTTCGTTGAGCGGATTGCTTTGGAGCGAAGGCACGGGATAACTATGCTGGTCGATGATGTCGCCAGCCTCGAAGTCCACCCATCCGCTTGCCGCATTGATAAGGCGTGTGTCGTCGGCTTTGCGGATGGCCTCCACGCCACGGCGCGTATGGCTGTCGTTGCCCGAAGCATACTGTCCCCAGCCTTCGTTATAGGCTACCCATACGACGATGCAAGGATGATTTTCAGCGTGTTGACGATGCGCGTGCACTCATCGTAGAAGTTCTGCCGGATAAACTCCTTGCTGCCGATACTGCCGTTCTCGTCGAAGCTCTTGCTCGGCATGTCTTGCCACACGAGCATTCCCATCTTGTCACAGTAATAGTACCAGCGTGCGGGTTCTACCTTGATGTGTTTGCGTATCATGTTCATGCCCAACGATTGTACGACTTCTATGTCGTAGCGCATCCCTTCGTCCGAAGGAGGAGGAGCAGGCCGTCCGGCCACCATCCTTGGTCGAGCACACCGAATTGGTACAGCGGTTTGTTGTTCAATAGCATGCAGGGATGACCGTCCACCATACCCCGGCTGATTTTACGCATGCCGAAGTATCCTTTCACTGGTCGGTTTGCGTGCCGTTATGATACAGGTGGATGTCCATGTCATAAAGG